>Ga0190310_1000015_pt1 | contig 66079 bp, 66 predicted proteins | sample 48700778_MG_FD_165059 | JGI IMG/M metagenome (GOLD analysis project Ga0190310, IMG submission 165059) | Hydrothermal vent sediment bacterial communities from Southern Trench, Guaymas Basin, Mexico - 4870-07-7-8_MG | ecosystem: Environmental > Aquatic > Marine > Hydrothermal vents > Sediment ... | reverse complement strand
CTATACTGATATAGCCATGAGGGAAGGCCCCTCGCCCTGGGCAGCATACGATCCGCTATCAGATACATCACGCCTCCTAAGTGCTATTGCCTTTGGGCCTAATATCTCAAGGCGACTTGGCTTAGTCCTCGGCCTAAACATAATGCCACCTGGTAGGGCGTTCTGCACGTATAGGTGTGCCTACTGCCCCCTTGCGCCAGTCCTTGAGCTAGTACCGCCATTAGGCCACGGAGGGAGCTGGCCATCTGCTGAGGAAATCAAGGAGGCCTTAATTGAGGCCCTTGAGAAGGTGAGGCCGTATTTCAAGCTAGATGCAGTAGCCCTAATTGGGAATGGTGAGCCAACTCTCCACCCAGAGCTGAATTCCATAATGGAGGCAGCTAGGGAAGCCATAGGCTCTTGCTCACAAGGCCTCAAGCTAGCTGTATTCACTAACTCATCTACGCTTGGGCGTGAGGCAGTTGTTGATGCCCTCTCCATAGCCGATTACGTGGTCGCAAAGCTGGACTCAGCCTGGGAGGGCCTATGGATGGCCATAAATAGGCCCCATAAGGCCTTAGGTGGGCTAGCTAGGGTACTGAATGGCCTCTCAAGGCTTAGGGAGGCCCTCTCAAGCAGTAAGGCAAAGCTAGTGATATCAATTACGCTCGTCAGGCTACTTGATGGAACTACAAATGCCTCAGGGGAGCACCTAAGGGCACTAGCTAAGCTCCTAATGGAGATAGGCCCCGACCAGGTCCACGTGGAGGCCCCCTTGCCCCAGGCTGGGCCTCAGTTTGAGCCCCTACCTAGGCAGGAGCTCGTGGAGGCTGCCCTCACGGTAGCAGATGCCGTGGGCAGGGATAGCGTCTTCCTCCTCATGGGCACGACGGCGCCAATACCAGCAAGCCTCATTGAGCAGCTTCCAACTGGGGAAGGGCCAACTGCTATGCTCAGCGAGAAGGCAGAGCTACTCCTCCTTGAGGGGCCAGGGGCTAGGACTAGGCTTAGGATCCTAGTGGCCCTATCTAGGAGGAAGATGAACTGCAATCAAGTAGCTAAGGCAGTTGGGGTTAGCTGGTGGTCTGCCCAGAGGCACTTGAAGCTGCTGCTTGAGGCTGGCCTCATAAGGGCAGTTGGGTTTGGGCGTAGGATCTACTACGCCATAACGACATCTGGCCTACGTGCCCTAGCTAATGTAAGGGCGAGGGCTGGGGAGCTAGAGGCACCTAGGTTGATTTAAGCCCCTCTGCGCTAGGCAGCTAGGCTAGGTGGGAGCTTGCCAAGGCTAGAGGATGTCTGCAGGCAGGTGCTGGCCCTAATAACGCCTAGTGAGGAGGAGAGGGAGCATGTCCTAGGCCTTGCAAAGCAGATAATGGATAGCCTAAGGGCTGTCCTTGAGGAGGAAGGCGTAGATGGGGAGGTCCGCCTTGAGGGTTCATTAGCAAAGGATACGTGGCTTAGCGGTGAGGCAGATGTAGATATATTTGTGCGCTTCAAGCCAGATATCCCACGTGATTTCCTCAAGGGGCGCTTCCTCCAGATAGCTAGGAGGGCTACCGCTGGCCTAAGGCACGTAGAGAGGTTTGCAGAGCATCCATACCTAGAGTGCCTTGCTGATGGCATTCGCATAAACATAGTGCCATGCTACGCAGTTAGGCCAGGTGAGTGGCTCTCTGCTACAGATAGGACGCCCTACCATACTCAGTTCGTGCTCTCACACTTAAATGAGCGCTTGAAGGGTGAGGTGAGGTTGCTGAAGAAGTTCCTAAAGGGCATCGGGGCCTACGGTGCTGAGATAAGGGTGGGTGGCTTTAGTGGCTACCTCTGCGAACTCCTAACCATATACTACGGTGGCTTCAAGGAGGCCCTTGAGGGGGCCTCAAGGTGGCGTAAGGGGACTTTGATAGATATAGCTGGCCACTACGAGGGCCGTGAGGATGAGGCTAGGGAGTTCTTCAGACACCACCTCGTGGTCGTAGATCCAGTTGATCCAGCTAGGAACGCAGCAGCCTCAGTTAGGCTTGATAAGATGTGCTTGTTCATAGCTGCAGCTAGGGAGTTCCTTGAGAGGCCAGGTCTGCGCTTCTTCTTCCCAGGGCCTGAGGAGCCCAAGGGAGTTAGCGAGTTCAAGCACGAGCTAGAGGTTAGGGGGACATCCATAATAGCCATTCACGTTAAGACGGGTGGCATGGTCCCAGATGTCCTATGGGGGCAGGCCTTCAGGACGCTTAGGGCCATTAGGGGCCTGCTGAAGAACGAGGGCTTTAGGGTCCTTAGGGCCACCGCCTGGTCGGATGAGGAAGAGCACCTGATCTTGCTCCTTGAGCTTGAGGCATCTACGCTACCGCCCGTCGTAAGGCACGTTGGGCCACCTATCTGGGCGGTTGAGCACGTCAAGCGCTTCCTCAGGAAGCAGCTCTCAGACCCAGACTTGGTATCAGGCCCCTACATAGAAGGTGATAGGTGGTTTGCCCTCATCAAGCGGAGGTGGCCAAGGGCAGCTGAGCTCCTCTCATCTAAGCTAAGCGATAGCGGTGGGAGGGCCATAGGAGTTGCCCCCCTCCTGGCCAAGAGGATTGAGGAGTGGTTTGAGGTGCTTGAGGGGCCACAGGTCGTTGAGCTATGTAGGAGCCTACCTGGCTTTAAGGCCTTCCTAGAGGCCTTCCTCAGGGGGAGGCCAGCCTGGCTTGTTCCTGAGGGTTGAGGACCTGAGGGAGGAGCCCTACTGCCTCCTGCTAGCCTACCCAAGGCCAGAGCCAGGGGTTGTAGAAGAACGCATAAGGATGCTTGAGGATCTCGGCGTGGTGGGTATTGAGCTGGTCGGGAGGAAGGAGCTCCCATTTGGCCTAAGGGTGCTCGGCAAGGGCTACGTGGGCCTCGTCCTAGCTGCTAGGATGGCCGATGGCAAGCGTGTGGCCCTGAAGATCAGGCGCCTAGATGCAGGCAGGGAGAGCCTATCCCATGAGGCCCGCATGCTAGCTAAGGCCAACTCAGTAGGCGTTGGGCCAAGGCTGCTGGCCTCTACGGATGATATACTCATCATGGAGTTCATAGATGGCCCCCACCTACCAGATTGGCTATTGGGAAGGCCAGGGAAGGCCACCGTAGGCTCAGTCCTAAGGCAGCTCCTTGAGAAGTGCAGGAAGCTAGATGAGGTAGGGCTAGACCACGGTGAGCTAAGCAGGGCGCACTCCCACATCCTCATTCAGCCTAGGCCAAGCGGGAGGCCTGAGCCGAGGATCGTGGACTTTGAGAGCGCTAGCGATGTAAGGCGACCAACTAATGTTACCAGCATCTGCCAGTTCCTATTCATAAGTGGCCTTGCTAAGCTTACATCGGAGATCCTCGGCCCCGTGGATAAGGCAGCCCTAATCAAGGCCCTGAGGGCTTATAAGCATAGGATGGATGGTGCCTCCTTCTCAGCCATATTGGATGCCTGTGGTTTAAGCACCTATAAATAAGGCCCCAGCTCCCCACTGGGCGACATGGAGCCTAGGGCACCTGGGAGGGAGGTAAGGGAGTTCTTAGCTAAGATGATCGTAGGCGATGTCATAATGGCCCGTAGACCACCAGAGGCCATGAGGAAGTGGAGGGAGCTATTCCACGTTAGCCAGGTTGAGCTGGCCCGTGTCATGGGGGTTTCCCCCTCCGTCATAAGCGATTATGAAAGTGGCCGTAGGAAGAGGCCAGGGACACGCTTCATAAGGCGCTGGGTTAGGGCACTCCTATCCATAGATATGGCTAGGGGAGGGAGGCTCATAATGGAGCTCTCCAGGCTTGAGAGGCTTAGGGGCGATGCTATAATAGACATGAGGGAGCTCCCAAAGCCCATTTCCGTTAGGGAGTTCTGCGATGCCCTTGGGGCTGAGGTAGTTGCCTGTGAGGAAGGTGCCAGCAAGCCAATTTATGGCTACACGCTCATAGATAGCATAAAGGCCATATACACGCTCTCAGGCTGGGAGTTCCTCCAGATATTCGGCCATACGAGCGAGAGGGCGCTTGTCTTCACGGGCGTAAGGCATGGTCGCTCACCCATGGTGGCCGTTAGGATAAGCATGCTCAAGCCAAGGGCGGTTGTGATGCATGGGGCTAAGCCAGATAAGCTAGCCATAGAGTTAGCAGAGCTTGAACGCATACCGCTAGCCTACCTGAAGAACATAAGCCTGAAGAAGGTGCTTGAGGCCCTAAGCTCCCTCTACGCTAGGCTAGCTGGCGTGGAGGGCGGGCCTTGAGGGTTGTGGAAGCCGACCTAGCCATCAAGGGCTGCCTCCTCATGCCCATGGACGGTAGGCCACCGATTGAGGGCGCCTGGCTGGCCGTGAGGGAGGGCCGTATCGTGTATGCAGGCAAGCCCAAGGCAGGCACTTCGATTAGGGCTGAGCTAGTCCTAAGCGGGGAGGGCAAGGCCGTACTACCTGGCCTCGTGAACTGCCACACGCACGCCCCCATGACGCTCCTCAGGGGCTTGGCAGAGGACGTGCCCCTTGATGTATGGCTTAGGGAGCACATATGGCCAGTTGAAGCGAGGATGGGGCCAGATGAGGTCTACTGGGGAGCCCTGCTGGCCTGTATTGAGATGGCCATTACTGGCACGACCTGCTTCTGCGATATGTACTTCCATGAGGCCTCAGTAGCTGAGGCCACGCTCAAGGTAGGCCTAAGGGCAGTGCTAGCGCCAGGCATCCTAGATGCACCTGGCCCTGATGTAGGTGAGAAGCTCCTTAGGGATGCCCTAGATGTCTTCAGGCGCTACGACGGGGCTGAGGGCAAGATAAAGGTGCTGCTAGGCCCCCATGCCCCATACTCGTGTAGCGTGGACCTGCTTGAGCAGGTAAGGGATGAGGCTAGGGAGCTCGGCACTGGCATACACATACACCTAGCTGAAACAGAGGGGGAGGTGCAGGAGGCCATGGCCAAGCACGGTAAGACGCCCGTTGAACTCCTAGACGAGCTCGGCCTCTTAGGCCCAGATACGCTTGCAGCCCACTGTGTCCACCTGACGGATCACGATATGGCCATACTGGCTAGGAGGGGCGTGAAGGTAGCCCACTGCCCAATTTCAAATGCTAAGCTAGGTGCTGGCGTAGCTAAGGTGCCTGAGATGCTCAAGCTAGGCATAACCGTAGGGCTTGGAACGGATGGGCCAGCTAGCAACAACTCCCTAGATATGCTTGAGACGGTTAAGTTCGCCTGCCTCCTCCAGAAGGCAGCTAGGCACGATCCAACCGTCCTGAGGGCCGAGCAGGCCCTTGATATGGCCACCTTAGGTGGTGCTAGGGCGCTCGGCATAGATGGGCTGGTTGGCTCCCTCCAGCCAGGCAAGGAAGCAGACTTCATAGTCGTGGACCTAAAGGGGCCTAGGACCACACCCCTCCATGACCCCTATGCTGCTTTAGCTTACTCTGCCTGCTCCTCAGCCATAGAGGCAGTTTTCGTTAGGGGGGAGCCCATAGTGCTTAATGGCCAGCCTACTAAGGTGGATGTGGACGATGTGATTGAGAAGGTAGCTGGGATAGCTAGTATGCTCTTAGGGGCCTAAAAGGTATTAATATGGCTAGCCTTCCCGTCTGGCGAGGGGGAAGGCTTGGCGTGGGAGGAGGACGAGGAGCTCAGGAGGCTAAGGGAGGCCAAGCTCAGGGAGATGATGAGGAAGTTGGCCAAGAGGGAGCGTGCTGAGCCCAAGATGCCAGATAGGCCAATTACAATTACAGATGAGGAATTTGACCAAGTAGTTAGAAGCTATGGCTTGGTGGTCGTGGATCTATGGGCACCCTGGTGTGGCCCATGCCTGGTTATGGCCCCTATAATAGAGGAGCTAGCTAAGAAGTACGCTGGCAGGGTGGTGTTCGCTAAGCTAAACGTAGATGAGAACCCGCTCACGGCCATGAAGTATGATGTAAGGGCCATACCGACGTTCTTGGTGTTTAAGCGTGGTCGCCTAGTGGCCCGCTGGATTGGCGCTATGCCCAAGGAGGCCCTTGAGGCCAGGCTTAGTAAGCTGCTAGCTAGGTGATGCCACGGCTGGCCTAAAAGGCTCCGTGCCCCGAAAAGGCTCCCCCACGCAAGGCTGCTTATACAGCATGATGGGGCTTAGCATGGAGTTCCTTGAGAGCGAGGGCCCGAAGGGGGCCTGCATTGGCCCTCCTCAACTTAGTAGCTCTACCACCAGCTTAGCTACCTCGCTTGGCGTCCTAGCCACAGGCACGCCTGCCCCCTCAAGTGCCCTTACCTTGCTCTCAGCCGTCCCAGCACGGCCCATTATTATGGCCCCAGCGTGCCCCATCCTCTTGCCAGGTGGTGCTGTTCGGCCAGCTATGAAGGCTACCACTGGCTTTGGGTAGCCCTCCCTTATGTGCTTAGCTGCTAGCTCCTCAAGGTTGCCACCGATCTCGCCTATGAGCACTACTGCCCTCGTCTCAGGGTCCTCAGCGAACATATCAAGTACCTCCGTGAAGGTAAGCCCAACTACTGGATCGCCACCTATGCCGAGGCAGGTGCTCTGGCCAAGGCCAGCCCTCGTGAGCTGGGCAGCTACCTCGTAGGTGAGCGTGCCAGAGCGGGAGACCATGCCGACCTGGCCCCTTGTGAAGACGTGGCCTGGCATAACGCCTAGCTTGCACTCACCTGGCGTTATTATCCCTGGCGTATTCGGGCCAATGATGGTGGCCCCCTCACGCCTAGCTAGGGCTAGGAACTCTATGGTATCACGTACTGGTATGTGCTCTGTTATAACCACGATGAGCTCTAGGCCAGCTTCTATGGCCTCTACAACTGCCTCCTTAGCGAAGCGAGCTGGCACGAAAACTATGGAGGCATTTGCATCGTGTTCTGAGAGGGCCTCACGGACAGTATCGTAGACGGGCACACCCCATACCGCCTGGCCACCCTTGCCAGGCGTAACGCCAGCAACAACCTTAGTACCATACTCAAGCATGAGCTTCGTGTGGAAGGACCCCTGTCGGCCAGTTATGCCCTGGACGATGGCCTTCGTGCTAGAGCCAACTAGAATGGCCATGTTCCTACCTCGTGCTTGAACGTGGCCTAGGTAGATAAAACGCTTACCCACTGAGGGCCAACATCGGCAAGCTAACCAGGTAGGCACCCTAGGAAATCTTAAATACCGTTCATCTGAGTACTCGTGGGATGCCGTATGCCGAGGGCTAGGCGTTGCCCTATATGTGGAGGCATCATGATCCTAGTGGAGGAAGGAGGCTACTTCAAGGAGTACTACTGGGTATGCCAGAGGTGTGGTCATACGGTATCTGTCTCGTACTTTGAACTCTAAGGCGAGGCATTAAGATGGCTAACTCAATGATGGAAGAGCTTAGGGCTTTGGCTTAGTGGAGCTTAGAATGGCCTTGCCCTCTCAAAGGCCTTAACAGCTAGGAGCAGGAGGCCAAGGGCCAAGCAGGATAGGGCAGCTAGGTCAAGCCAGGGAGGCATGATGCCCACGCCAGAGATGGCTGAGCGAGCTAGGTCAACACCATATGTGAGGGGGACGAGCAGCGAGGCCGTGAGCATCCAGGCTGGGGCATTAAATAGTGGGACTACTGCACCGCTTAAGAACATCATGGGCATGGCAAGCGTCATGTGTACGAGCTGGAAGGCCTCAAGGTTGTTCACTAACGAGCCTATGGCCGTCCCAAGGCTAGCGTAGGCTATGGCCGTGAGGAACATGGCCAGTAGGGCCATCGGGAGGCCCCAGGGGTTCACCTGCCCCATCAGCGGCATGGCTATAGCAAGCGTTACCATGCCCTGGAGGATAGCTATGATTGAATCGCCGAGGACACGGCCAAGTATTATGGCCTTCCTTGAGGCTGGTGCTACTAGCATTTCCTTTAGGAAGCCAAATTCCCTATCCCATATCACGGATGAGCCAGCGAAGAAGGCTGGGAAGAAGACGCTCATCATGGCAACACCAGGCACCACGAACTCCATGAAGCTCATGCCCCCTAGTGCCCCCTGGGCAGCTGGCCCCCTTAGGGCTGCGGACCAGCCTAGGCCAAAGAAGAAAAGCCATATCAGGGGCCTCCCCATGCTCATCACTATCCTAGTCCTTATCCTCAGGAACGACTTTAGCTGCCTGTAGGCCATGGTTAAGACGGCCGTTAGGAATGGGACTTCGTGCCTCCTGCCCTCCCTCAACCCCTCCACCTCCTGGCCCAGGGCCCCAGGCCCCTCATCCTGGGCGGTGGGCCACGCTCTGGCTCCCTCAGCCCCCTGCCAGTTAGGTGTAGGAAGACATCATCTAGGGTTGGCATACGGTATGAGACCTCACGTATCTGGAGGCCTAGCCTTGAGGCTAGCTCAAATACCCTTGGTATGGTGGTTGGTGCATCCTCAACGAATAGTGCTAAGCAGCCCCTACGTGCTAGCCTTACCTCATGGGCTAGCCCCTCGCCCTCAACTGCCTTCACGAGGTCGCTTGCAATCCAGGGCTGGGCTAGCTGGACGTAGATGACGCCCATGCCTATGGAGCTCTTGAGCTCCCCTGGCGCCCCACATGCTATTATGCGTCCCCTATCAATTATGGCTATCCTATCGCATAGCCTATCTGCCTCATCCATGTAGTGCGTGGTTAAGAACACCGTTATGCCCTCATCACGCCTCATGGCCTCTATGTACTCCCAGATGCATGCCCTACTATGTGGGTCAAGCCCAAGCGTGGGCTCATCTAGGAATAGCACCTCTGGGTCGCAGATCAGCGTCCTAGCAAGCTCCAACCGCCTTATCATGCCACCGCTGTACTTCTTCACGACCACGTTAGCCCAGCGCTCAAGCTCAACTAGCCTTAGCGCCCTTTTTATGCGCTCCCTTAGCTCAGCCCTCTCTATGCCATACATACGGCCATGTATCCACAAGTTCTCCCAGCCAGTTAAGTGCCTATCTAGTGCTGGCTCCTGGAATACAACGCTTATGCGCTTCCTAACCTCATTTGGCTCATCTAACACGCTAAAGCCAGCTACCCAGGCCTCGCCCTCAGTTGGCTTCAGCAGCGTTATGAGCATGTTTATGGTCGTGGTCTTCCCAGCACCATTTGGGCCTAGGAAGCCAAAGATCTCCCCTTCCCTCACGGTGAAGCTAACGTGGTCAACGGCTACTAAGCTCCCAAATACCTTTGTTAAGCCCTTAGCCTCTATCATGGCCCTAGCCAAGCCAAGGACCCCTCCTAGCCCTCCTCCTGGCCCTCCTGGCCTAGTATCTCCCTTAGGAGCGGGCCTAGGAAGCGCCTAAGGCTCTCAGCTAAGCGCTCAACTGGGATTAGCATGATGAAGGCAACTTCATCACCATGCATGTGTGTTACAACGGCTAGCTTATCCCTTGGCTTTAGGCCAGCCTTCTCCCTAACCTCCTTAGGCAGGACTATCTGGCCCCTCTCATCTATGCTGACCACGGCCTCTATGGCCTGCCTATGCACTGGGACGTGGTGCTCGTGGCACACGCATCACACCGCTGAGGGAGGCCGGTAGGCCACTTATAAGCTTTCTGATTTTTCAGAGAAATCTGATAACTCAGAAAAGTAGGAAGAAAGCTCCTACTGGGAACTCAGCTCCCTCGCTAGCTCAACTGCCTTCTTAGCTGCCTCCTCCATGCTATCCAGCACGCTTATGCCAGCGTCCTCTAGGATGGCCCGCCCTTCTGCCTCATTTGTGCCGACCAGCCTTATCACCATGGGCTTGCGAACGCCTAGGCGCTCCATGGCCTCAAGTATGCCCCTTGCTATCTCATCACAGCGTGTTATGCCCCCAAGTATGTTAATCAGAACTACCTTGACACGTGGGTTTGATAGCACGATATCTAGTGCCTTAGCCATCCTATCTGCTGAGGCCCCTCCACCAACATCTAGGAAGTCAGCTGGCCTACCGCCGTACAGGGCCACCATATCAAGCGTGGCCATGACGAGGCCAGCTCCATTCCCTATAATGCCTATATCGCCATCTAGCTCTACGTAGCCTAGGCCAGCCTCACGGGCCTCAAGCTCCCTTAGGCTTGCCTCTGAAGGTGGCCTAGGCAGGCTAGCAACATCTGGGTGCCTGAATAGGGCATTATCATCTACTATCAGCCTGGCATCAGCAGCTACAAAGCGCCCATCCTCTGTTTCAACTAGCGGGTTTATCTCCGTGAGTTCTGCATCGTAATCCATAGCAAGCCTATAGAGGGACATGAAGATCCCAGCTAGCCTGAGGGCCTCACGGCCAGAATAGCCCATTTCCTTGACGAGGCTAAGGGCATGGTACTGCCTGAAGCCAACAAGGGGATCTACCACGTGCTTGAATATGAGCTCTGGGCTCCTCTCAGCTACCTCCTCTATCTCAACCCCTCCCTCTGGTGATGCAATAGCTACATAGGCCCTTGAGGCCCTATCTACCGTAAGGCCCATGTACAGCTCCCGCTTGATAGGCAGCTTCTCCTCTACTAGGACCTCATGCACTTTAACACCCCTTACCTCAGAGCCCAGGAGGCGCTCTGCAGCTTCCCTAGCTTCCTCTGGCGTATCAGCAAATAGTATGCCACCTGCCCTCCCACGCCTGCCCACGAGGACCTGTGCCTTCACGGCCACTGGCACGCCAAGCTCATGGGCTACCCGTGCTGCCTCATCTGGCGTCCTAGCCACACGGCCCCTGGGCACTGGTATGCCGTACTTAGCGAATACTGCCTTTGCCTGGTGCTCAAGCAGCCTCATGGCTGACTACAAATACGGGCTTGCCCTTAAGTGCTTAAGGCCTCCCCGCCAGCTGGTAAGCCTAGAACGTATATCTATCGCCAGCTGCCACTAAGCGCTCAAGAACCATGTTCAGGTTCAGGAAGCCCTCGTACGTAGTTGAGCTAACTGGTATAAGGGGGAAGGAAGCACCAGTTTGGCAAACGGCCCTAACTAAGTCCCTAGCTATAAGCCTCCTATCGCCAATTAGGGATCTCTCAAGGGCATCTAAGAGCTCCTTTGGCCTTGACGACCACCTAACCATGCTCTTCACATCCTCCCGCTCAACTAAATCGCACTTCGTAAGCACGTGGGCCTGCGGTATGAAGAAGCGGTAATAGACGGCTGAGGCAAGGAAGACGTTGGCTACGAAGTTCCCTGGCTCCCTTGAGAAGCAGGCATCAAATAGGTATATGAGTGCCTTTGGCCAGTTAGTTAGGTTCTCCACTATGTATAGGCCAGAAGGCCTGAAGGCAAATACCTCCATTTGACCTGGCGTATCAACTATGGCTAAATCTGGCTCAAGGGCCTCAAGCTCAACTTCAAGCTTCTTCACGAAGGTAGCTATCATATCTGCAGCAGCTATCATAGCTCCATTTGGGCCTAGGCCGTACCGCTCCATGACGTCTAGGACGGTTACGTAGTTCCTCACATCTACATCTGGCTCATAGGGTAGGTCAAGGGCACCTGGATCTAGGTTAACGGTTACCACATCCTGCTCCTGCTGCCTAAGCCACTCTGAAAAGGCACCTGTTAGGCAGGACTTGCCAGAGCCAGCCATTCCAACTACGAATACCAGCCTCACGCCCCTCCCCCCAGGGACCGCTCCTGACCCAGGTTTCTCATCATCCATCTGCGTCTAGCCTCTTCTTCATTGCGGTCCAAGGGGCCAAGGGCCTACCTTCTTATATGCCTTCCTAGCCCTAGGCCCTACCCTTAGGAAAAAAGGATAAATAGGGGGGCCATGAGGGGCGTGTGGAGATGGGCTCAAAGGTGAAGCTGCCAGTATGCACATCATGCAATAGGCCAATACCACCAGGCTCGCTAGCCGTTAAGTTCCCATGCCCTAACTGCGGTGAGGTCATAATATGGCGCTGTGAGACCTGCAGGAAGCTCGCAAGGCCCTACAAGTGCATAAAATGTGGCTTTGAGGGACCATGATGTGAGCTGGTGGGCAAAGCTTATGATGGTGTTTGCTCAAGGGAGGAACGGGATTAGGGAGGGAAGGAAATGAGCGCTAGAGAGCGTATTAAAAGGCCAGAGATCCAGCTAAGGGTAGCTGATGCTAGGCAGAGGGACGTTGGTCGTGGCATAGCCCGCATAAACAGGAGGGCCATGAGGGCACTAGGCATATCGCCAGGCGATATAATTGAGATAGAGGGCACTAAGAGGACGGCTGCCATAGCTTGGCCAGCTTACGAGGACGACCAAGATGACGACATCATAAGGATTGATGGCATAATAAGGGAGAACGCAGGCGTCTCACTAGGGGACTACGTAATAGTGAGGAAGGCGGATGTGAGGAATGCTACTAGCGTTACAATAGCACCAACGGATGTCCGCTTCAGGGAAGTTGATCGTGAGACAGAGGACCTACTGCGGAATAGGCTTGTCAATAGGCCAGTTGTAGAAGGCGATATCGTTAGGGTCCGCTACGTTTACAGGCCACTGACGTTCACGATAGTTAGGACTAGGCCAAAGGGCGTGGTCCGCATTACGTACAGGACCCGCTTGAAGCTGCTGCCAGAGCCAGTTGAGGGCATCAGGATGCCAAGGGTAACCTACGAGGACATAGGCGACCTAGAGGAGGCCATCCAGAAGATAAGGGAGATGGTTGAGCTCCCGCTAAAGCACCCAGAGCTCTTCCAGAGGCTAGGCATAGAGCCACCTAAGGGCGTCCTCCTATATGGCCCTCCTGGCTGTGGCAAGACCCTACTGGCCAAGGCAGTAGCGAATGAATCAGATGCAGCCTTCTTCGCCATAAATGGACCTGAGATAATGAGCAAGTACTATGGCGAGTCAGAGGCTAGGCTTAGGGAGATATTTGAGAAGGCAGAGAAGAACGCCCCAGCCATAATATTCATAGATGAGCTTGATGCCATAGCCCCTAAGCGTGAGGAGGTAACTGGCGAGGTAGAGAGGCGTGTTGTAGCCCAGCTCCTAGCCCTCATGGATGGCCTGAAGGGGCGTGGTAACGTCATAGTTATAGGGGCCACGAATAGGATAAACGCCATAGATCCCGCCCTTAGGAGGCCAGGCCGTTTTGACCGTGAGATAGAGATAGGCGTGCCAGATAGGCGTGGTAGGCTTGAGATACTGCAGATCCACACTAGGGGCATGCCCCTTGCTGATGATGTTGACCTTGAGAAGCTAGCTGATATAACACATGGCTTCACTGGAGCTGACCTAGCTGCCCTCTGCCGTGAGGCTGCCATGAAGGCCCTTAGGCGCTACCTGCCCAAGATTGACCTAGAGCAGGAGCGCATACCAGTTGAGGTCCTTGAGCAAATGGAGGTACGCATGGAGGACTTCATGGCAGCCTACAAGGAGATAACGCCAACGGCCATTAGGGAGGTATTCCTAGAGGTCCCAACCGTCCGCTGGTCGGATATAGGTGGCCTAGAGGAGGTCAAGCAGGAGCTCCGAGAGGCAGTTGAGTGGCCACTTAAGTACCCAGAGAAGTTCAAGAAGCTCGGCATAAGGCCACCTAAGGGTGTCCTCCTGTATGGCCCTCCTGGCTGTGGCAAGACCCTACTGGCCAAGGCAGTAGCAACCGAGAGCGAGGCCAACTTCATAGCAGTCCGTGGGCCAGAACTCATGAGCAAGTGGGTTGGTGAAACAGAGCGTGGCATTAGGGAGGTATTCAGGAAGGCTAGGACAGCAGCACCAGCTGTGATATTCTTTGATGAGATTGATGCCCTCGTGCCGAGGAGGGGCCTTGGCTATGCTGATAGTGGTGTTACCGAGCGTGCCGTTAGCCAGCTCCTAACGGAGATGGATGGTATTGCTGCCCTTGAGGACGTAGTAGTGATAGGGGCCACGAACAGGCCAGATATACTTGACCCAGCCATCCTAAGGCCAGGCCGTTTTGATAGGGCCATCTACGTGCCACCACCCGATGAGAAGGCAAGGCTTGAGATACTGCAGATCCACACTAGGGGCATGCCCCTTGCTGATGATGTTGACCTTGAGAAGCTAGCTAAGATGACGCAGGGCTACTCTGGCGCTGATATTGAGGCCGTGTGCCGTGAGGCTGCCATGAATGCCCTTAGGCGCAACATAGATGCTGAGGTAGTTACCTGGGCCGACTTTGAGGCAGCCCTGCAGAAGATAGGGCCAAGCATAACGCCAGAGATGGAGCGTTGGTACAAGGAGTTCATGCACAAGATGAAGCGCATACAGAGGCCCACCATGCCCACGGTAGCCTAGCTGGCCAGCGGGCTGGAGGTGGTTTAGTTGAAGAGCTGGCGTGTTAGGCCCTTATGCTCCCTCATAGTTGATATACTTAGGAAGAACGGCAGCATGACGGATGATAAGCTCCTAGATTACGTAAGGGCATTCTACCCAGATGTAAGCATCCCTGAGCTCAATAGAGCCCTCATGGTGCTTGAGATGAACGGCTACGTCTACGTTGTCTCCCACACGAGGGGGAGGAAGCGTGTTGAGCTAAGGAGGGATAAGCTTGGGGGTCAATATTAGGTCCTTAGTGCCAGGGGATGTCGTTAAGACCATAGAGCTAAGGGACCTAGCTGATAAGGTAGTGGCCTTTGATGCCTACAACGCCCTATACCAGTTCCTAGCTATCATAAGGGGGCCAGATGGGAGGCCCCTCATGTACGGTGGCAAGGTAACGAGCCACCTCAGTGGCCTATTTTACAGGACCGTGAACCTCCTTGAGATAGGCATTAAGCCAGTATACGTTTTTGATGGGGAGCCACCAGCTTTAAAGGAAGCTGAGATAAAGAGGCGTATGAAGATACGTGAGGAAGCCCTCATAAAGTACGAGGAGGCCCTTAAGGCAGGTAGGCTTGAGGAAGCACGTAAGTACGCCCAGCAGGCAGCTAAGCTAAAGGATGAGATGGTAGAGGAGGCCAAGAAGCTCTTAACGCTCATGGGCGTCCCCTGGGTCCAAGCCCCCTCTGAGGGGGAGGCACAGGCAGCCCACCTGGTTAAGCGTGGCGATGCTGACTTCTGTGCGAGCCAGGACTACGATAGCCTCCTCTTTGGGGCACCAGCCTTGGTCAGGAACGTAACCATCTCGGGTAGGAGGAAGCTGCCTGGCAAGCCAGTCTACGTGGAGGTAAAACCTGAGGTAATAAGGCTTGATGAGCTCTTAAGCGCCCTTGGCATAACTAGGGAGCAGCTGATAGACATAGCCATACTAGTTGGCACTGACTACAACCCAAAGGGCGTGAAGGGCATAGGGCCTAAGAGGGCCTACGAGCTGATAAAGAAGCACGGTAGCCTTGAGGCAGCTCTGAGGTTCATCAAGGGGGCGGAGTTCCCAGTAGATCCATCTAAGATAAAGAGCATATTCCTTAACCCAAGGGTAACAGATAACTACGAGCTAGCCTGGTCAGATCCAGATGAAGAGGCCATCGTGGAGTTCCTCTGTGAGGAGAGGGGCTTCTCTGAGGATAGGGTTAGGAAGGCCATCAACAGGGTCCTTGAGGCTAGGAGGAAGGCCAAGAAGAAGATAGTTAAGCTAACTGAGTTCTTCGGCTAAGAGATGAGGCATGATATAAGCTTAGCTGAGCTCAAGGCCGTGCTAGATGGCCTTGTTGATGACTTCTCCGTGATAAGGCCACATCAAGCCCGACCTTAGGAGCCAGAGAAGCTGCTCCCTAGCGTAAGGAGCATAATAGTCCACCTCACGGCCCTGAAGCACACCATAGGCCGTTATAGGCCTGGTGGTTGGTGGAACAACCGCTACATGCACGTTAGGGCCGTCAACATGGCCGTGAGCTCATTCTTAACCTCAAGGGGATTTAGGGCCTCCTGCCCAAGCCCCCAGGGCCACAGCAGGAAGTCCTTAATGCCCAAGCTGCAGTTCAAGCCCCTAGCTTACGCAGCTGGCCTGGGCTGGAGGGGGAAGAACAACCTGCTGATCCACCCAGTATTTGGCCCAAGGGTGGTCATCGGCGTCATCCTAACGGATGCCCTAGTAGAAGCCCCAAGTAGGCCGATCCCAGAGCCCCTCTGTGGTGATTGCGATATCTGCCTCCACGTATGCCCAGTAGGTGCCCTTAGGCCAGATGGCACGTTTGATAGGTTTAGGTGCTACTACAGGAATAGGTGGCTTCCCGACCCTGTGGCTTCCTCTGCATGCGTGTCTGCCCCTACGGCGCAGAATACGAGTGCTAGTCGCTCCTCCTAGCTCTCAGCACGGCCTTGAGGATGGCCCTTGCCTCCCTATCTATGGCCAGCAGGACGGCTAGGTACGTGGCCCCTCCTAGGCCAACCATCAGGAGGGCATAGGATAGCCTGTAGATGCGTGGTAGGGCAAGCAGCACGATGCTCATGGCCCCAGTCGCAATGGCGTAGCGAGCTACCGATGGCCAGGGGAATGAGAACTCCAGGCCCTCCTTGGCCAGTGAGTAAACGACCACTAAGTTAGCTATGGATGTCCCAAGTGATAGCAGGGCCAGCATGAGGGCTGCATCTAGGGGGCTAGCTGCTAGCGGGAGCAGGGCTAGTGATAGGGCTACTAAGTAGGTGCCAGTAGCGTAGGGGAGGCTGTAGTAGGCGAATAGGCGTGTCCTAACTAGCTTCCCAACTGGTATCCTAGCCTTAGCATCTACTTCCTCAACGCCACTTACGACAGAGCCCAGGACGCTGGTGAGCGACCTCACGGCGTAGTAGGGGGCTAGGACCATGAGGATCAGGGAGGCTGCAGCGTACTCCGTGAGCCTGTAGAGGCCAAGCAGTAGGACATCTGGTATGAGCATGGCACCTACCGTCATGGGTATGGAGAACATGAGGACTAGCTTCAAGGACCTCTCAACGTCCTCTGGCCCAGACCTACTCCCGCTGCCCCTAGCTAGCAGCCTTGGGTACAGGGCGTAGGCCATGAAGGATGTGTAGAAGACCACGAGCCCTATGGCCTGGGCAGCACCGTAGTACCCCCTTGCAACATCGCCTGCTAGGGCGAATAGGATGAAGAGGGCGAGCGTGGGCATCCTCTGCCCAAAGAAGCTGTAAACTGGTAGGAAAGAGCCCTTAGCCCACTCCCTCACGTACGACCAGTTGAAGCCACCAGATATGAAGCCCCTGGCCATGATAAAGCTAAACGTGATTTGTGCTGCATGGGCTGAGAGGACTGAAACTACAACTCCAACTAGGCCAAGCCTAGCGATCCACAAGAGCAGGTAGCCCATGATGACCTTGGTCACCTCCTTTACCACTATGGCATAGCCTACTGCCTGGGGCCTACATGGGTGTAGGGTAGCCCCTAGGCCCCTTAGGGCATATATCTCAAATACCTGTATGGCTATTAGCATGTAGGGGAGTAGGTATGAGCCCCCAACGCCCATGATGGACATGAGTAATGGTGCTAGGGCACCGTATAGTAATGCCACACAGGCCCCTAGAAGCAAGCTACAGGCCAGCCCCGTTTCACCAGAGCCCCTGAACCCCCTTGCCACAAACCTCTTGGCCCAGAAGGGGACAACGTTCTCAAGGGCAGTGAAGTAGAAGACGAGATCGCTCATGTTCTGCCATATGCCAAATTCCGCCTGGGATAGCGACCTAACGACCATGATGGTGAACACTAGGCCAGTAGCTGCGCTAAACAGATGGGCTGAGAACATGACGAGGCCAGGGTAGCCAAGGCTTGGCCGTGGTCTGCCCGATGCCATCAGCCATCACACTACCCCTGGCCAGCCTGACCACTGCTTAATTCTTCCGCTAATCTAACTATGAGCGGTACGGGGTCCTCTAGCTCCCTCAAGATGGCCCCTACATCACGCTTGTGCCCTAATAGCTCCTCAGCACGCTCTAGTACATCATCGGGCCCTACCTCAAATATCGGAAAGCCCCTCTTGGCTAAGTAGTCATTTACGTAGAGCTTGGCCCTGAGGTAGCGGATCACTAGGGCTGGTGTCCCCTGTAGGGCTGCCTCTCGGCAGATGGTCCCACCTACGCTGATAACTAGATCTGCCTCCCTAGCTAGGGCTGCTCCATCTACAAAGCCCCTCGGCACCACCACGCCCCTAGGTAGCCTAGCTGGCCTGCTGTACCTCGGCAGGAAGACCACGGAGCCTAGCTTAGCTAGCTCCCCTGCTAGCCTAGCCATGAGGCCTCTCCCACGTGCGTAGGAGGCACCGTACTCCTCCTCCCTGACCACTATGATGGGCCTATCTACATCGGCTACCTCAGCTGGTAGGTCGTGGGCCACGAGGCCCTGCTTGCCGACCCAGGCAAGCTCATCTACGCCATTAAATTGCTCAACCCTACGGGCACCTAGGGCCTCAAATAGCTCCCTAGGTATGGCCCTTGAGGCCACTAGGGCGCTTACGAGCGGTATCGTGAGCCTGCCCACGGCCTCAGCATGTGGGCTATCTGATGTGCATATTATCGGTATGCCAAGGCCAAATGCTACTCGGCAGAGCTCCACGCTCTGGTGGCAGATAGCTACATCTGGCCTTCGGCCAAGCTTCCTTATGGCCTCGGCAAGCCCCCATGTCCGCTCTATGCTCGCCATGAGCTTCCCCTCCCTAGAGCCAGGGGCATACCTACCTACGACCACGAAGCGCTCGCCAAGTGCCTCCGCTAGCCTCACGGTATCTGGGTGCTCCCTGGTCGTCAGGAATACATCATGCCCCATCGCCCTAAGCTCCCTAGCTATGGCTACTGCATATCGGACGTGCTTGCCAGTGCAGGCATCCAGCCAGGCCCTCATGTCTAAGAGGGGAAGGGCACCGTTGATTTAAAAGATAGCGGTAGATGGGCTGCGAGCTTAAGGTCAGCTCAAAAATCCCAATTCCCCTTGCTGGGATTCCGAGGGCTTAGGAGTATATACGTTTTTCGCAAGCCCCTAGGGCCAAAAGGAGCTAGGAGCGTGTGCGGGGCTGGGCTTTAAATACCCTACTCATGCTACCTAAGGGACCTCAGCAGCTCCCTCCTCTTTCGCTCAAAATCCTCCCGTGTCCCTACTGGCCTAGCTGGCACGCCTGCTACTACGGCCCTAGGTGGGACATCGTGTGTTACAACAGCACCAGCCCCTACTACAGCAAGCTCGCCTATGGTTATGCCAGGTAGGATGATAGCACCAGCCCCTATGGAGGCACCACGCCTTACCACCGTCTCTAGGATCTTCCACTCACCACCTGCTACTGGGTACTTGTCGTTCGTGAAGGTAACCCTTGGCCCTATGAATACATCATCTTCTATCCTCACCCCAGGTGGTATGTACGTAAATGCCTCTACCTTACACCTATCCCCGATTACAACGCCACGCCCTATCTCAACAAATGAGCCTATAACGCAGTTCCGCCCTATCCTACAGCCCCAGAGGTTAACAAAGTTCCATATCACGGTCCCCTTGCCTATCTCGGTATCGGGCGTTATCACCGTGTACTTGCCCCTTACCTCATACGCTCCCCTTGCCATCGTAGGTTAGGCGTGCCAGGGGGGATAAAAGGCACCCTTAGGTGCCACGTGGGAGGCCCAGCAGGGCCTTGAGCGCCTTCATGCAGGCTCCACAGGGCCTAGTGCCCTTCCTATCCGTATCCCATATTGAGTTTGAGAAGGCCATTACGCAGCGCCTATTCGGGCAGTGGCCAAGGCCAAGCATGTGCCCTACCTCATGGACGGCCTCCTTAACGCACCTCTCTAAGAATAGGGCCTGATGAGGGGGCTCACCGTAGAACTCTGGCCTAAGCCTACAGGTTGAGACTATGGCAAAGCGACCAGGGCACTCAGCCTGCCCGAAGACGAAGTTAAGGCGTGGCACGAAGAGGTCAACGTGGGTTACGGCTAGTAGCTTATCGCCCTTGGGCGTGAAGGAGCGCCTCAGGAAGGCAAGCACCACGCTTGAGTTGTACTGGTAGCGCCTCCTATCGTAAGCTTCCCCTGGCACCTCAAGCTCGTGGGGGGATATGAAGGCGGAAACTAGGCCCTGGTAGGCATCCTCAAGCCCAGCTACAATAGCATCAAGCACCTCCTGGCTAACACGGCCAAGCCTTAGGACCTCTACATGGATCGCCATGCCAACCGCCCCTGCTAGATGGAGAAGGTAGATCCAGCCTCTGGTGCTATAGCCTCAAGGCCAAGCTCATCCCTAGCCCACATCGCAAGCCTCTCACAGTTCCCCTCAGCCCCATGCACCACGAAGACCCTAGGTGAGCCCTCTAGCTTGGCCAGTATGGAGTGTAGGTCGGACATGCCAGCATGGGATGATAGGTCAAATCGCTCTACCTGTGCTTTAACCTCCTGGACCTTCCCATTTATTACGTATATCTTGTTCTCAAGGAGTTCGTAGCCTGGCGTGCCAGGTATCTGGTAGCTCACTAGGAATATGGCGTTCTTTGAGCTACCTGCTAGCCTCATGGCGTAGTAGGCTGCTGGGCCACCCTTCAGCATGCCAGCTGGGCTTATTATCACGCACGGCCTCTTAACGAACCTCTTCCTATCCCTACGCTTGACGACGAGCAGTATATCATCCATAGCTGACATGAATAGGTCTGGATCCCTTAGCTCGTAGAGGTGGTTCATGAATATGAGGTTCACACGTCTCGCCATGCCATCCATTACGACATCATATGGGAATCCATGTGCCGTTAGTATGCAGGCCACTTCCTGGGCCCTAGCAACAGCGAAGGCAGGCACTAGGACCGTCCCACCAGCCTCAATCACCTCCTCTATCCTAGATACCAGCTCCCTCTCAACCTCAAGCCTATTTGGGTGGTCTTGGTCGGCGTACGTGCTCTCTATTATTATGGCATCAAGCTCCCCGTAGTCTAAATCAGCCCCCTTCAGGAGCCTAGTATCAACTGGGTTTATGTCGCCTGTGTACAGGAGCCTCTTCCCATCGGCTTCAACCAACACTTGAGCGCTACCTGGTATGTGGCCAGCCCTAAGGAGCTTGATGGTCATGCCCTTTATCCTAAGTGGCTTTCCATATGGCAGGTAGGTGGCCCTTGAGAGCATGTTCTGGAGTTCTAGGAACTCAAAGGGTATGTAGTAGCCAGATAGGTTTATGAAGTCCCTAAGGAGGAGTTCCGTTAGCTCAAAGGTAAGGGCAGTTGCGTATATTGGCACGCCACGCCCTATGTAGAATACTGGTGCAGCACCAGAGTGGTCTAGGTGGGCATGTGTTATCACTATGGCATCTAGCTCCCTTGGTGGGACGTGCATGGGGAAGCCAGGCTCATCATCAAGCATCACGCCGTAGTCAAGCAGGACCCTAGTCCCTCCTCCCTCAACGAGTATAGCCGAGCGCCCGACCTCGCCTGTTCCACCTAGGAACCTTATCCTCATAGCACCACCTTCCCTTGCTTCCCGAGAATACCTCATGCGCCCTAAAAAGGCTTGATGCTCAGCCCACTTCCTGCCCCCTAAGCAGATTAGATAGGAATATCGCTACCTCCTCAAGCCCTTCACCCGACCAAGGCTCCCTAACGTAGAGGACGTACAGGCAGGAGCCATTGGGGAGCCTTGCTCCCTCTAAGGCCTCCCTAGCCCCCTCGGCCAGGGGGCTGCCATCTGATACGAGCACCACGTGCCTGTACGCATGCTTCCTCACGTAGGCCACCAGCAAGCTCCAGGCCCATTGCTCAAAGCCCCAGTTAGGCCCAGGGAACTCATGCTGCGATAGTGGGTGGAGCTGATCTAGCTCAACTGGCGTTATGCCAAAAGGCAGGCCGAGCAGGCATAAGTGGACTTGCTTGGCCCCCTCAGCCCCAAGCCTAGCCACCAAGGTGCTGAAGAAGCTATCGTGCTCTGGCGTCCTGCTGAATGGCCTCCCCGTCGTATAGGGCATGAGCAGGAGTACCCGCTTAGTAGGTGGCCTAAAGCGCCTTAAGAGGCGCTCTCTAAACCTAACGACCTCAGGCCTATACATATCCAAGGGAGAGAATATGAATACTCCTTTCTTCCTGCTGGTCGGGGAGCACTTCTCAATTATATCTGAGTAGCAGGCTAGCTTCCTTAGTGCTTTAGCTAGCGAGGGATGGGATCTAGCCCTAAGGGCTAGGAGCTCCCAGAGGCCCCCTTCCCTTATGGCTTGCCTTATGGCCCTTAGCTCCCTCAGGCATACGTATAAGTTGTGCAAGGCTAGGAGGCGCTCCCTCTCCCACCTCGGCATCTCAAGTAGGTCGGATGGCTCCCTTCTAGCACACACAGGGCAGCTGCAGGGTAGGTATTCTAGCTCCTCAAGCCTGTAGGTGCCGTTCTCAAGCATGTAGCGCCCATCACGTGCATAGATAGCATAGGCAGCAGAATCAAATGTATCACAGCCAAGGGCTACTGCTAGGGCGAACACCATTGGGTGGCCAGCCCCAAATAGGTGTAGTGGCCTACTTGGTGGCGTGTTGAGCCTAGCTGCTAGTATCATATCCACGAGGACATCAAACCTGTAGGCCTCCATCACCACGGTTGGGCTGCCGAGTGCGTGGATGTGGAAGGGCATGGAACTCATAAGCCTAGCTGAGTAGGCCACTAGGTCGGTAAAACGGCCACCTTGTATTGGCCCTATCCAGAGCACATTATCCCGCTCTTTAATTGACCAGAGGGCCTCCCCCCTCCTTGCCGTTTCAACTACCGTTTCAAGGGCCTCCTCCCTGCTGTTGGCCCAGCCAGTTGGCACATCAAGTATGGTAGCTATATCTGACCCAATGGCCTCCTGGTAGGCCACTACCTCATCGGGGCCTACCTCCACGTGGCCATAGACTAGGAGCTGGTAGGCACCTGAGTCGGTGGCGATCACACCATCAAAGTCCAGAATGCCATGTATTCCCTCCTCCTTGGCCCTATCGCCGAAGTGCCTCATTATGATGTAGGCATTTGTTATTAGGGCCTTGAAGCCAAGCTCCCTAAGCTCCCTTGGGCTTATGAGCTGGATAGCTGGATTTACCACTGGCAGGAGGGCTGGCGTCTCAAACTTCCCGCCCTTGGTTTCTATCGTGCCTAGCCTAGCCATTAGGTCCCTCTGCCTTACCTCAAAGCACATGGTGGCTTCCCCTCTAGACATCAAAAGAAGATTTAAACTTTGGTCTAGCTCAGCAGGGGAAAGCTTATCACTGAGCCATTCTATCCACCCTGGGAGCTGGATTGGTCTGCGTGATCAAGGTGCTTGAGGAGCCAAGGCTGAGGGAGCCAGTGCTAATAGAGGGCCTACCTGGCATAGGCTTCGTGGCCAACATAGCTGCTATGCACATGATAAGGGAGCTTAAGGCTAGGAAGTTCGCTGTAATAACATCATCATCCTTCCAGGACTTCGCCATGACGGTTGAGGGAGGGGGCATAAGGACGCCTATAAACGAGCTATACGAGTGTGCTGGTCGCTTCATAATCCTATATGGCAATACGCAGGCTGGTAATAACCTAGGCCAATACGAGCTCTGCTGGCGTGTCCTTGAGCTGGCCAAGAGGTACGGCTGCCGATTTGTCCTTACCATGGGTGGCTACGGGCGTAACGAGGTAGTTGGGAGGCCAAAGGTGTACTGTGCTGCTACGGATGAGGATGTGCTTGAGGAGGCTAGGAGGCTATGCGATGGCGTTATAGAAGGCAACATATATGGTGCTGCTGGCCTCCTGCTTGGCCTAGGCAAGCTAATGGGCATGAAGGGCGTTTGCTTCCTAGCTGAGACACCTGGCCTCTACCCAGACCCTAGGGCAGCTAAGGAAGTCCTAAGCGTGGTTTCCAAGTTCCTTGGCTTTGAGATAAACTTGGAGAAGCTTAAGCAAGCAGCTATCCTAACGGATAGGATGCTCAGGGGCCTGCTTGAGGAAGGGAAGGAGAGAGCGAAGTGGCCTGGCGGTGGCATCGTCTAGCTCCATGGCGCACCACGTTCAGCCCGACCTCTCTAGGTCCTTGATGAAGCTATCGTAAATCTTCTTCACCCTCTCGGCTAGAGCGCCAGTTCCAGTAACCCCCTCTTTAGTTACCTTCACACGTCCAAGCACTATTATAACGCCCTGGTCCTCCAATAGCTTAACGTGCTCATAGCCAAATACACTAGCAATACGATCGGCTAGCCCCCTTAGGTCAAATGGCTTCTCCATTGACCATATCTCAGCGATCACGCTCCCATTTAAGAACATCTTCGGCACCCTTACATCTGTCCCCTCTACCTTAGCATCCCATAGGCATATGCTCATGCTCTCTGGCCTGAAGCCTACTAGCCTGCCAGTGATGGTCCTCCCATCCACCGTCCTCACGGACACGATGCTATCTAGCAGCGAGGTCAGCTCCGCTATGAACTTCCTCTCCGCTACTGACACGCCCACCACCACCGCTTGATAAGCTAGGCTAGCTATATTTAATAGGCACGGGGCAAAAAGCCTTTTCACAAGCTCCGCCAATTCTAGGCCCGCAATGAGGAGGCCATCGCTAAGGGAGCTAGCCATGAGGTACTTCAAGAGGCTTGGCTACACCATAGAAACTGATGTAGAAGTTGATGATATAGCAGGTAGAGCGCATAAGCTTGATATGCTCGTTCGGAGGGAAGGTGAGGTAAGGCCAGTTTGGGTAAAGGATTGGAAGCGGACGGTAGGCGTGAACGTAGTTATAAACGTGGATCTAGAGGCCGAGGAGCTAGGCTTGGATAGGCCCATAATAATTGGGAGTAGGTTTAGCGATAGGGCTCGCTCTTACGCTAGCAGGAGGAAGGTCCTGCTGCTTACCCCAGAGGACCTAGAGGAAATACTCTAGCTGGCCTCCTCAACTGGGAAGAACTCATCTAGGCTCCCCTCCCCCTCTAGGGTGCCAAGCCAATCTACTATGCCCACACGGCCACGCCTAGCCCTAATGGCCTCCATGGCCTCCCTCAGCACATCCTCAGCCTCCCTGCCAGTTGTATCAATTTCATATACCCTCCCTGGCCCATAGGCTTGAACGGCCTCGTAGAGGCATACATCAAGGACCTCCGCCTGTAGGTTCTCAAGTAGCTTACGCCCCCTGTACCCCCTCCTCAGGAGCTCCTGCCTTAGCTCCCTTGGGTCCCTCCTAAGCACGATGGCCATGAGCAGCTTCTCCCTTGGCACGACGAGGTGGGCGTAGTGGCCCTCTACCACGAACAGCTTCCCCCGACCAGCTGAGAGCAGCTCGGATACACGCTTTAAGAGGGCGCCTAGATCCACTATGAGCGAGCCAGCCTCAAGGCCCTCGTGTAGGCCCTCCCTAGCCACTAGCTCACCCAGGCTCACTAGCTCTGCGCCTAGGGCCTTAGCTAGCAGGCGTGCTAGAGTGGTCTTTCCAACGCCAGGCGTGCCAGTTATCACCACTGCATTACGCTCCTCCATGCCCTACTAGCTTAAATAGGGGGCTATATTTAGGCTGGGGGCATGAGGGGCTTCAGGGATAGGGACTTCGTGAGCACGCCCGAGGGCTTCCTCTTCTGCGTAGTAGGCTCAACCCACCCACCAGATAGGGTGATGGCCTACCTAAAGTACGTGCCAAGGGCAAGCGGTGGCCCCTGGTCAAGGGGCAGCACGAAGTTCCATAGGGCGCTACATGAGTACAGCATGGAGGCACTTAGGGAAACGCTTGACTTCCTCCGTGACTACCCAGCCTACCTAACGTACTTTGAGGCCTTTGGGACGGAGATGAGCGCTGTCCCCGTATCCAGGATCGTAGAGCACTACAGGCCAGAGGAGAGGCTTGGACAGATGGCCTCCTCAACCTGGCTGGATGCGCTTGAGGAGAAGGCCCTCTCCCTAGCTAGGCTGATATCCAGCCTAAGTGACATCCCCCTCTTAGAGCTAGGCGTAACGGGCTCAATCCTATTGGGCATTCACGTGCCAGGTGTATCTGATATAGATCTCGTGGTGTATGGCCGTGGGGCCAGCGCTAGGGTAAGGGAGGCCATGTCCAAGGCCCTTGACGATAGGGGCATTGAGGTCCAGAGGCTTGAGGGTGAGGTAGCTAGGGCCTGGTGCGCTAGGAAGGCCAGGATATACTCCCTCACGTTAGATGAGGCCAAGAGCATACTTGATAGGAAGTGGAACGTGGGGACCTACGAGGGCGTCCGCTTCTCAATACATCCTGTCCTAACTGAGGGCGAGGCTGAAGCCTACGGTGAGCGCATATACAGGCCAGTAGGTAGGGTAACGGTTAGGGCTGAGGTAAGGGATGCAAGCTTAGCCATGTTCCTCCCAGCTATATATGGCGTTAAGCTACGTAGGGTCCTAGAAGGCCCAGGCCTAAGGGATCTACGTGAGATCTGCTCGTATGAGAGCCTCTTCGCTGATGTAGCGAGGGAGGGCGAGGAAGTGATAGCCAGAGGGAAGCTAGAGCTAGTTCACGACATGAGGGATGGCTCTAAATACTACAGGGTCCTAATCGGCTCCCTATCTGGCCAGAGGGAGTTCATAAAGCCCCTAGGGCCTTCTTAAGCATCTCCCTCTCGCTTGGCCACCTAAGTAGCCTTATGGCCTCCTCAGCCCTAGCCCACCTGTAGCCCCTTAGCACCCTGCCATCATCGGATGGGGCTAGCCTAACTGGCTCAGATGGATCTGCTTCTACTAAGAAGCTCCTGACGTAGTGCTGAATGCCAGATGGCTCCCTGAAGACGTACGAGCCCAGCTCTGCTAGGACTTGGACGTTGCTAAGCCCTACTTCCTCCTTGATCTCCCTTAGCAGGGCCTCCTCAGCCCTCTCGCCTGGCCTAACAGTTCCCTTGACAAGCCTCCAGTGAAACTGGCCAGATGGCCTATCGTAGCGCTCTATCAGCAGGAACTCTAGGCCACCTGCCCTCCTGAAGATCACGGCTTGGACATCCTCCTTCACGGCCTGCCTCCTCAACTTACCTGCCCTCTCGTGCTCGTTTCGTGTACGACCCAATCAAGGTAGGCCATTGAGCTGAAGACGGCTGGTAGGGCTAGGATCTCTGGCACCTTGTAAGGATGTGCCTCCTTCACGGCCTCCTCTAGCCCCCTTAGCAGCTCAACCCTCGTCTTAACGATGAGCAGGGCCTCATCTTCCTCCTCAACCCTCCCCTCCCACCAGAATAGGCTCTTAATGCCAGGGATGATGCTCACGCAGGCAGCTAGGCGCCTCCTAAGCAGCATGTTAGCTATCTCCCTTGCGACCTCCCCCGATGGGCACGTTATGAGGACTACTGCTAGCAAGCTACCACCAGGCCCTAGTATCGGTGGCCCTAGATAAGGGTCGTGTTAGGGGCCTAGGAGGGAAAAAGCAGCTATTCTCAGAGGGCCTGGGCTAAGAGCTCCGTTACATCTCTTATGGCTATGCGCCCCTCTACATCTAACACCTTAGCAGCATCTTCTAGCATGCAGGTGCAGAAGGGGCAAGCAGTAGCTATGACATCAACGCCTAACTCAAGGGCCTCCTGGAGCCTCCTAACGGATGGTCTCTTCTCTGGCTCAGCTTCCTCTGTCCATACACGACCAGCCCCTCCACCACAGCAGAAGCTGTTCTCACGATTCCGCTTGAACTCAACTAGCTCAATGCCAGGTAGGGCCTCAAGCAAGGCCCTTGGCGCCTCGTAGATGCCAGATCGCTTGCCGAGGAAGCAGGGGTCATGGTATGCTACTTTGAGCTGGCCTAGTGGCCTAGATGGCCTTAGCCGACCAGAGCTCACGGCCTCAGATAGGAGCTCAGTTATGTGTAGGACGTTAATCCCAAGCCCCCTAAATGGCTGCTCGTTCTTAAAGACGTAGTAACAGTGCGGGGATACAGTTATGACCTCCTCTACGCCATACTGCTCAAACATGGAGGCATTATGCTCAGCTAGCTCCTCAAAGAGCCCCTTCTCCCCCATGCGCAGTATGTGGTCGCCACAGCACCACTCATCCTTGCCTAAGCTAGCGAACTCAAGGCCAAGCGACCTAAGGTCCCTCACAGCTGCCCTAGCTATCTCCTGGAACCTAGGCTCAAAGGCCATCATGCAGCACGTGAACAGCAGGGTAGGGGCCTTCCCAAGCTCGGAGACGGTGGGCACTGGTTTATCAAGCTCCTGAGCCCACTCTAATCGCTTAGCCTGCAGGCGGCCAAGTGGGTTATGGTATGTCATGGCGTTCTCAAGTATCTCAGCTATCCGCCTTGCTATACGCCCTTCCTCCACTAATATGGCCTTGCCCTCAACTATGGCATCTGATATCTCTATCTCCTTTGGGCAAACGAGCGTGCAGGAGGCACAGGATGTGCAGAGCCAAACCGTATCGGCTATGGCCCTCATGCGCTCCTCAAGCCCAGCATCACGGGTATCAACCATGAAGCGGTAGGTGGTCATGAGGGCAGAGGGGCCGAGGAAGGCATCATCTATGCTAGCTGGGCAAGCTGAGAAGCAGGAAGCACAGCTTATACATGGCGATAGGGGCCAGTATCGCTTGAATACCTCTGGCTCCTGCCTGAACTCCTCCTCTGGCTCACCTGGTGGCCTAAGCAAGTAGGGCTTTATGGCCTTGAACTTCTCAAAGAAGGGCTCTATATCTACTACGAGGTCCCTTATTGGAGGTAGGTTATCTAGGGGCTCAAGGATCACGGTATCAGTACCTAGCTCCAGCACCTGCGTATTGCAGGCCGTGGTTGCCTTGCCGTTTACCTTTATGGCACAGGAGCCACAGATGCCCATTCGGCAGGAGTATCGGAACGTGAGGGTTTCATCCAATCGCTCCTTTATGTAGAGGAGGGCATCTAGGATGGTCGTCCCCTTCTTAACTGGTACCTCATAGGTGCTAGTGAAGAAGGTCCCCTTGGCTGGATCCCAGCGCCTTACTATGAACTTCACGATCTTCTCGGACATGGCCCCCACCCCCTAATACCTCCTAGCAGTGGGCTTCCACTTCGTTATCCTAACTGGCTCGTACTCAAGCCTTGGTCCCTCTGGCGTCCAGAAGGCAAGCGTGTGCTTAAGCCAGTTTTTATCATCTCTCTTCGGGCAGTCCAGCCTGTAATGGGCCCCCCTTGACTCCTTCCTAGCCAAGGCGCTTACTATTATCACCTCGGCTACATCCAGCATGAAGTCAAGCTCAAGGGCGTGGATGAGGGCTAGGTTGAAGACACGCCCCTTATCCTCAATACTAATGGACTTGTAGCGCTCCTTTAGGCTCCTAACCGTCTTGAGGGCTTCCTTCAGCTGATCTCCATGCCTGAATATGAATACCTTCTCCTGCATGGTGTTCCTGAGTTCCTCCCTGAGGGCGGGGACACGCTCATCACCGCTGCTGCCAAGTATGCCATCAAAGATACGCTTCTCCTCTTCCTTAAGTGGCTCCCTGGGGAGCTCTGGTAGGCTATTCTTCATGGCTAGCTTAGCAGCATGCTCACCTGCTATAGCACCAAATACCAAGCAATCAATAGTGCTATTTGTGCCAAGCCTGTTTGCCCCGTGGAGGCCATAGCAGGCGCACTCACCTGCTGCGAAAACGCCCTTGACCCTCGTCTCGGTATTTATGTTGGCCCTTATGCCACCCATAGCGTAGTGGGCTGCTGGCCTAACTGGAATTGGCTCCTCAGCTGGATTTACGCCTGCGAACTTGACGGCAAGCTCAAATATTTGCGGTAGCTTCTCCTTGAACTCATCTTCATCCATGAACGTTAGGTCAAGCGCTATGTATGGCCCATAGGGGCCTACGAAGCCACGCCCCTCATTCATCTCCCTCTGCTCAGCCCTCGCTACTATATCCCTTGGTGCTAGCTCCATGCGCTCTGGTGCGTAGTGCTTCATGAAACGCTCCCCCTTGGCGTTTAGGAGGCGACCACCTGCCGACCTAGCTGCCTCTGAGATTAGTATGCCCTGTGGGACTAGGCCAGTTGGGTGAAATTGGACGAACTCCATATCAGCTAATGGGAGGCCTGCCCTATATGCTATGGCCATGCCATCTCCAGTGGCCGTGTGGCTAAACGTCGTGAAGGCATATACACGCCCTATGCCACCAGTAGCAAACACAAATGCCTTTGCCCTAAAGGCATACATCTCGCCACTCCTCAGCTCTATGGCCGTTAGGCCACGTGCTACACCATCTACTATCAGCTTGGTAACCATCCACTCATCGTAGAACGTTATGTTATCATAGGCAGTTGCTCGGCCATACAGCGTCCTCATCTCCATTAGGCCCGACATATCTGCTGCATAACAGGCCCTTGGGTAGCTATGGCCACCGAAGGGCTTCTGGGCTATACGGCCATCCTCAGCTCTCGTCCAGGGGCAGCCCCACCGCTCTAGCTTTATTATCTCCCTTGGCGCCCTCCTCACGAAGAGCTCTACTACATCCTGGTCGGCTAGGAAGTCAGCCCCCTTCACCGTGTCCCAGGCGTGTAGGTCGTAGCTATCCCCCTCACGTAGGACGGCTGCCGTCCCACCCTGAGCGCAGACGGAGTGTGAGCGCATTGGGTGGACCTTTGATATAACAGCGATATCCAGCTTGCCATTTGAGACCTCAGATGCCTCAACAGCAGCCCTTAGGCCAGCTAGGCCAGCTCCAACGATGACTACATCGTGCGTTAGGACCTCCAAGGCTTCCACCACCATCTACTCCAGGCCTAACATCTCATAAACCTGGGCCTTCCTACGCTCTGCCTCAGCACTTATGCGCTCGTGGAAGTTATTCCCATGCGCATCTATGGTTACCACGAGGGGGCCGAACTCCTCAACCTCAAATACCCAGAGGGCCTCTGGTACGCCTAGGTCAAACCACTCAACACGTTGGACATGCTTTATGGCATTTGCTGCAAGGGCACCACAGCCACCAGTGAAGACCGTGTAGACAGCCCCGTACTCCTTACAGGCCCTCGTGGTATCAGCGCCCATGCCACCCTTTCCTACTATTACCCTAACGCCAGTTAGCTTGATGAACTCTGCCTCAAAGGGCTCCATCCTAATGCTGGTCGTAGGGCCAGCAGCTACCACACGCCACTCCTCACCGACCTTCTTGACGACAGGGCCACAGTGGTATAGCACACCTCCCCTTAGGTCTACTGGCAGGCTCCCACCAGCCCTGAGGATCTCCATGGCCCTCCTGTGGGCTGAGTCCCTAGCTGTTACCATGATGCCACTTATGTAGATGACATCGCCTAGTTGGAGGCGCCTGACGTCCTCCTCGCTTATCGGGGTCCTAAGCTTATACACGGCCACATCCATCACCCCACCTTATGTGTTAGGTACTCAACTGACCCATCTGCGTTTATGCGTGCTGCTGCCCTCCTAGCTGCCCAGCACTGGATGGCCACTGCTACTGGGTAACCACCAGGGTGCCTGCAGGCATAGTCCACGTGGACCCTAAGGGCTGTCCAACGGCCCCCAAGGCCCATGGGGCCTATGCCAGTTTCATTTATGGCCTTGAGGAGCTCTTCCTCAAGCTTAGCTAGCTCTGGAACTGGGTTTGGCCTATCAAGGGGCCTGAGGAGGGTGCGCTTAGCCAGCTCAGCTGCTATATCTAAGCCACCACCGAAGGCGACGCCTACTATAACTGGTGGGCAGGGCTTGCCCCCAGCCTCAAGTATGGTATCTATGACGAACTTCTTAAGGCCCTTGAGCCTGTGGGCTGGGCTAAGCATAGCTAGCTTACACATGTTCTCTGAGCCAACGCCCTTTGGGAAGGCTATGAGCTCCATGTAATCGCCATCAAAGATCTCCCAGTGCACGTAGGGGATGTGGCGACCAGTGTTATCGCCAGTATTGCGCTCCTGGATTGGATCTACCGCATTAGGCCTAAGGGGCACTTCCTTGGTGGCCCTCTTGGTGGCCCTCACTAAGGCCTCATATATTCCCTTCCTGATCGGGAAGTCGGAGCCAATCCTCACGTAGAAGGAGATAACGCCCGTGTCCTGGCAGATGGGCAGCTGCCTCTCCTCAGCTACCCTCACGTTCTCAAGGATAGCCTCAAGCTGGGCCTTCCCCATCTCGCTCGTTTCGGTTTCATAGGCCCTCCTCAGCGCTTCCTTTACGTCTGGTGGTAGGATGGTGGCAGCGAGCTTCAGGAGGTTGAAGGCAGTTTCTTCTATCACCTGTATTGACACTTCCCCCACCACATTGCCCAGCTCAGCTTTGTATATACGGTTTTTGGTTAGGTAAGGCCTTTTAGCCTAAATGCTTAAGCAGCGTTGCCGATCTCAAAATCTATATCCCTTAGGGCAGCTAGGCCACTGAAGTACTTGGTAATTTCCCCTCCTCTAACATAGCCTGCCTTCTCTTTCGGGCGAGTAGAGAACTAATAAGTATTTTGCTAAAAATACTAGGCCAGCTAGGCATGATTAATAACTGCTAGGACTTGGGTGAGGCCATCAAGGGCTCCACAGGCGTGTTTAGTTTCACCTGCCTGTGTGCCTGCCGAGGGGCCAAGCCCATCGGTGCTACTTAAATAGGCCCCTCAGAGCCCATTCTAGTGGAGAGCAGGGCATGAGCACGGGGAAGGTAAAGTATAAGCGCATAGAGGACCTACCTGGCGTTGGGCCAGCTACAGCTAAGAAGCTAAGGGAGCTTGGCTTCAGCACCGTTGAGGCCGTAGCTATGGCCAGCGTTAGGGAGCTTATGAAGGCTGGCATAGGTGAGAAGAAGGCCATGGAGATAATAAATGCAGCTCGCTCAGCTATAGCCCTAACCTTCGTATCTGCTGAGGAGCTACTTAAGATGCAGGAGAACGTAGAACGCCTCACCACTGGGTCCAAGGCCCTTGATACCCTACTCGGCGGAGGGCTTGAGACACAGGCCATAACGGAGTTTTATGGTGAGTTTGGCTCTGGGAAGAGCCAAATATGTATGCAGCTCTGCGTTAACGTCCAGCTGCCAAGGGAGCGTGGTGGGCTTGAGGGAGGGGCACTATACATAGATACTGAGCATACCTTCCGAACCGAGCGTATAATACAGATGGCAAAGTACCTAGGCCTAGATCCAAAGGAGGTCGTCAAGAACATAATATATGCAGAGGCATTTACGTCCGACCACCAGATGTTCCTCCTAGACCACGCAGATGAGGTAATCAAGGAGCACAACATAAGGCTTATAGTAATTGATAGCCTTACCGCCCACTTCAGGAGCGAGTACGTTGGCCGTGAGTCGCTTGCTGAGCGCCAGCAGAAGCTAAGCAGGCACCTTCACAAGCTGATAAGGCTAGCTAGGGCCTTCAACGCAGTAGCAGTTGTTACGAACCAAGTAATGGCCAAGCCAGATGTCTTCTTTGGCAATGCTATTGCACCCATAGGTGGCCATATAGTAGCCCACACTAGCCACACACGCATCTACCTCCGCAAGGGCAAGGGGCAGATCAGGATTGCTAGGCTAGTTTCAAGCCCCTACCTACCAGAGGGGGAGGCCATCTTCAAGATAACTGAGAACGGCATAGAGGACGTAAGCGAGGAAGAAGCTGGCCGTAAGAAGAGGTAGGGCATATGGTCAAGAGGTCGGAGCTCCTCCTGAACTTCCTAAGGGCACTATCCTCCAATCGCTACTCAGATGCAGAGCGCATCATAGGGCTAATTGAGAGGCGCATGAGGTCAAAGGGTGATTGGGGTAGAGGCTACGTAATGGCCTTGAAGGGCTTGCTCAGCGCTAAGAGGGCAAACGATAGGCATGCCTTCCTGCTGAGCCTAGATGAGGATCCAGAGCACCTAAAGCAGCTTAGGAGGGAGTTCAGCTCCCATGCCAAGGCTATCTGCCACGCTGATTTTGATAAAGGGTACTTCTCGGCCCTTAGGGAGCTAGTTTCCATAGCCCTAAAGGCAGGTCAGGCCCAGAAGCCCAATAACGTGTAGAAGAGGGTCCACGACATAAGCCACATGAGCACGTAGGCCTCTAAGCCCAGCAGGGCTATATCACGCCTCTTCAGCTCGCCCAAGAAGTAGCGCTTTAGGACCTTGTAGGTGGCCACGTAGAGGGCAATAGCCCATGCCATGCCTAGCGCCCAGCTCACGAAGAAGGGCAGGGGGCTAAGCTCTAGGCCACTTATTAGGGCACTGCCCACGCCAGCTACGAAGCCTATAACTGCACGTGCGTAGTAGAGCTTATCGGCAGCCCTCAATGCCATCGCCCCCTGGTGGTAGCCTTGAGGGAAGCACTAAGTGGCCTGGACATCGCAGCCCTGGTCAGGGAGCTAGCTGAGACCATCAAGGGCTCACGCCTCTCCAATATCTACCAGCTTAGTAAAGATAAGTTCTTGTTCAAGCTGAGGTCCCCTGGCACGACCTATAAGCTACTGGTGGATCTAGGTCGGTACGCATGCCTTACCAAGCGTGATGTAGAGGTGCCAGGTAGGCCCCCTTCGTTCTGCATGGGCTTAAGGAAAGACCTAAGGGGTGGCCTCGTGGCTGATGTAAGGCAGCACGACCTAGATAGGGTGCTTGAGCTACTGGTATCAACACGGAGCGGGGAGGTTAGGCTTATCCTTGAGCTCTTCGCTGGGGGCAACCTCATCCTCGTGGGGCCAGGTGGCCAGATAAGGAGGGTGCTTAGGCCAAGGGCCATGAGGGATAGGGACCTCCTCGTGGGTCAGCCCTACCGCTACCCACCTGGGCCTAGGGTGGACCTAGCTAGGCTCAGGCCACCCGACCTTGAGCCCCTGAGGGAGCTAGGGGACCTGGAGGTAGTTAGGGGCCTCTCAAGGCTTACTGGCCTAGGCAGCCCCTACGTAGAGGAAGTGCTACTGAGGGCTGAGGTTGAGAAGGGGAAGCCATGTGCATCCCTAACTGATGAAGATCTATCTAGGATAAGCCGATCTGTTAGGGATCTCGTGAGGGCTGTGGTTGAAGGCCCCCTTGAGCCCATGGTAGTGGTCGGGGATGGGGGTAGGTGGCTTGATGTAGTCCCCATAAGGCTGCTTAAATACGAGGGCCTTTGCTCAATTAGATTTAGGAGCCTAAGTGAGGCCATAGATGCCTACTTCTCTAGGCTTGCTGCAGGAGAGGCCATTGGCTTAGAGCTTAAGGCCATTAGGGAGCGTATTGAGAAGCTCAAGTGGAGGATTGAGAAGCAGGAGGGAGCCCTAAGGAGGTTTAAGGAGAAAAGCTCTTACTTCTCCTCTGTTGGAGATACGATATTCACCTACCTAAGCCACCTCAACTTCCTACTGGAGGCCCTTAGGGAGCTGAGGGATGAGCTTGGCAGCTGGGAGGCAGTTAGAACAAGGCTTGATGAGCTTAGATCACGTGGGCCACCTTTCTCATGGCTAACCGACATAAGGCCATCTGGTCCAACTGCCTGCCTGAAAGTAAACAACATAGCCCTTGAGCTAAATCTAAGGCAAACTGCTCAGGAAGTAGCCTCTAGCTATTATGAGAAGGCTAAGAAGGCTAGGAGGAAGGCTGAGGGAGCTGCTAAAGCCCTTGAGGAGAGCAAGAGGGAGCTTATCAGCCTTCTATCTAGGCTTAAGGAGCTTGAGTCTAAGGCCCCTGAGCCCCTCGGCATCATATCTGGTGGAGAACTGCTCGTTCAAGCGCCAGCTAAACCTAGGAGGGCCTGGTATGAGAGCTTCAGGTGGTTCCTCTCCTCGGATGGCCTGCTAGTAGTGGCTGGCAAGAATGCTGCTACTAACGAGCTCATAGTAAAGCGCTACCCCGAGCCTGGCGACCTACTTCTTCATGCAGAGATACCTGGTGCCCCCTTCGTGCTCGTAAAGGCAGGAGGGCGTGAAGTGCCGCGTGATACGCTCCTCCAGGCAGCTCAGCTAGCTGTTTCCTACTCCAGGGCTTGGAAGTACGGCCTTGGGGCAGCTACGGCTATCTGTTTTAAGCCCGAACAGGCTAGGAAGGTAGGTCCTCATGGTGAGAAGCTACCTAAGGGTGCCTTCTACATAGTGGGGAAGAAGGACTACATAAGGGGCGTTGAGCTTAAGTTGGCCATAGGGGCCTCAAGGGAAGCTGGCCAGGTTAGGCTCCTCCTGGGGCCAGTTGAGGCTGTTCGTTCAAGATCAGAAGCATACGTGCTCATAGGGCCAGGCGATGAGGAAGCCAGGGGCCTCGTGCTAAAGGCCATCAAGGCACTTGAGGACGTGCTAGGCCCCCTAGGGGTTGATAGGAAATCACTAGAGCGCCTTGCAGCTTTAGTGCCGTATGGCCGAGGTCGCCTCCTATCGGGTGCCAAGCGGTGTGGACATTAGGCTTTATCTAGCCATGCCCTACATGGGGGTGGAGGGTGGCGGGCTTGGAGGATAGGGCCGATGACATACTGCTGGTCCGAGATATAATGGTCAGCCCAGTTATAACGGTCCGTGAAGACGATACCATAGCAGATGTAGCTCGCATCATGAATGAGCAGGGCATCGGGAGCGTGATAGTAGTATCAAGCGATGGCGAGCCAGTTGGCGTGATAACTGCTAGGGACATAGTGCGCAAGGTAGTAGCCAAGGGGAAGGCACCTGAGCAGGTGAGGGCCTCAGAGGTCATGAGTTCACCGCCCATAGCGATAGAGGATGACCAGGACGTTAGGGAGGCAGCTAGGATGATGGCTAGGCTAGATGTGAGGCGATTGGTAGTGAAGCACAAGGGAAAGATGGTCGGCATAGTAACTAGCAAGGACCTACTGGCTACCCTACCATCCATACTGGACCTAGTGCTTGAGAAGGCCCGTGCTGGCCTAGTTGGCCCACCTGAGGAAGAGCGTGAGGAGGTACCGCTTGCTGGCTACTGCGATGTATGTGGCCGTTGGAGCACCACGCTCGTAGAGGTAAATGGCCAGTTCGTATGCGAGGAATGTAGGGCTGAGCTAGAGAGTGAGGAAGCATGAGCGATCAGCCAAGGGAAAGGTAGTGGGCATGGAGACCGATACCTGTATCAAGGGTGCTCACATCCTATACCATGGGGAGGTCCTTGAGGGCTGTATAGCTATATCAGATGGCAAGATAGCATTCTTGGGTAAGGAGGCCAATGCCCCGAGGGCGGAGAGGATCCTAGATGCCAGGGGCCTCCTAGCCCTACCAGGCCCAATAGATGCCCACGTCCACCTTAGGGATGAGGGGCTAGCATACAAGGAGGACTTCTACTCTGGGACCTGCTCAGCAGTAGCTGGTGGGATAACGAGCGTCTTGGACATGCCGAATAACTCCCCCCTAGTTGATAGCGCCTCAAGGCTGGCTGAGAGGGCTAGGAAGGCAAGGGGGACCATAGTAGCTAATGTTGGCTTCTACTCCCTGCTCCCAGCAGACCTTAATGGGCTAAGGGCTATCGCTGAGGCAGGGGCAGTTGCCATAAAGGTCTTCATGCACGAGCCAAGGACGGAACTCCCAGTATGGGATGAGGCCATGCTCCTGAAGGCCGTTAGCCTAGCTAATAGGCTAGGGCTGCCCGTTGCCTTCCACGCTGAGGACCCAGGCATCATAGGGGAGGCCAAGTGCAAGCTGAGGCCAGGGCTAGATCCAGTTTCAAAGTTCGTGCTCTCCCACCCACCTGAGGCTGAGGTAGAAGCCGTTGGCAAGCTAGCTAGGCTGCTGAGGGGCCTTAGGGTCCACATATGCCATGCAAGCGTCCCAAGGGCAGTTGAGCTAGCTAAGGGGGCTGGGTTCACCGTTGAGGCCACGCCCCACCACCTCTTCCTCTCATCCGATCTATACGAGCGCCTAGGCCCAATAGTCCTCATGGACCCACCGCTTAGGCCAAGGGAGCTAGTTATGGCCCTTAGGGCACTCCTATATGATGGCCTCATAGATATAGTAGCTAGCGACCATGCCCCCCATGCCCTAGGGGAGAAGCTAAGCACAAATCACGTGCCTCCTGGCATCCCTGGCCTTGAAACCATGCTCCCCCTCTTACTAAATGAGGTTGCTGAAGGGAGGCTGAGCCTGCAGCACCTAATCAGCCTTGTATGCGAGGGGCCAGCACGTATCTTTGGCCTAAGGGCTGGTCGCCTTGAGGTAGGGTGGCCAGCTGATTTAGTGCTCGTGGACCTAAGGGCTAAGCATGTGGTCAAGCCCGATGCCTTCTTCTCAAAGGCCAAGTTCTCCCCATTTGAGGGCTTAGAGTTCAGGGGCCGACCAATTGGCACCATAGTGAATGGCCAGCTAGCCTTCTGGGATGGGGAGGTCGTGGCTAGGAGGGGCTGTGGTAGGATACTTAAGCCTGAGGGGCAATCCAGGGGGCAAGGGGATGAGGTTCCTAGTTGATGCCATGCTGGGGAAGCTAGCTAGGTGGCTTAGGCTGCTTGGCCACGATGCGGAGTATGGCCGTGATGCTAGCGATGAGGAGCTCTTGGCTAGGGCAGCTGAGGAAGGCCGTATCCTACTTACATCCGATATAGGGTTATTCAAGCGAGCCCTCTCATCTGGCATAAGCGTGGTGCTAGTGAAGGGCTCAAGTGAAGAGGAGAGGCTAGCCCTACTGGCTAGGAGGCTCGGCATTAGGCTTGAGGTAGATCTGGAGAACTTAAGGTGCCCTAAGTGCAATTCACCAGTAGTGGAGGTGCCAAAGGAGGCAGTTAGGGGCTTAGTGCCTGAGGGCTCTTGGCGTAGGTACGAGCGGTTCTGGCGCTGTACTGGCTGTGGCCAAGTCTACTGGCAGGGCTCCCACTGGAGCAACATAGAGGCCGTATTGGCTAGGGCTAGGGAGCTAGCTAGGGCAAGGAGCCCCAAGGCCCCCTGATGTGGCCTAGGGCCTAAGCTATATCTAGGCTAGGGCCTATGGGCTCGGAGGGAGTAGGTTTGAGCGTAGAGAGGATAGCCATAATGACGGCCTGGAACGTTGATTCAGGTGTGTTCTTCCACGCCTACCCCCTCGTGAGGGCCTGGATGGACATGGGCTACAAGGTCCACGTCCTCTCCTTCATAAGGGATGACTTCCATGGCCGTGTCATGTTCGGCCCAGATGAGCCCTTCGTGATAAGGTGCTTTGGCACATCTGGCAAGACCAACTTCCTAGATCCACGCCCCCTCCTCACCCTTGATTACGATGTCCTAGTCGTTGAGGACCTGAAGATGCTGCCCATGCGGAACCTAGCCCTCATATGGCATCACGTTAGGCGGAAGGCCAAGGCCCTAGTCCACGTGCTACATGAGAATACCATACTTGGCCGAAGGCCACCGCAGCCCCCTGAGTTCTACTCGCTAGATTGGGATGCAGTTGTCTTCTTTGATAAAAGGCAAGCTTGGTATGCTAAGGCAATCTACGGTGATAGGGCTCGCTACATACCCTGGCCCTGCATGCCAAAGCGTGATGGGAGCAGGGAGGAGGCTAGGAGGGAGCTTGGCCTACCGCTAGATAGGCCAATTGTGCTCTGCTACGCAAGAGGTGGCTACAAGCCCTTCCTGCCCAAGCTACCAGATGAGGACCTAAGGGATGTCCTCTTCCTAGTACTAACTGGTGAGGAATTGGATTGGCCAGATTACCCACAGGTCAGCATCCGCAGGACTGGCCCCCTGAGGAACGATGAGCTAGATAAGTATGCCTTTGCCTCAGATGCCATAATACTGCACAAGCCATCAACACCAGCTATACCGCTCGCTCTAGTTTCAACTGCAGCTTACTTCTTCCTTGGGACCATGAGGCCCATACTAGCACCTAGGCTAAGCGATTCCTTTGAGTGCTTTGGCAAGGAAGTGCTTAAGTACGCAGATAGGAGGGAGCTCAGGGACATACTTGTGGATGTGCTTAACGATGGGCCAAGGGTTAGGGAGGCGCTTGGGGCTGCTGAGGCCTTCCTTGAGGAGCACTCGCCTGAGAAGGTCGCTAAAGCCTTCATAGAGCTATTTGAGGAGGTAGCAGGATAGCACCTAGGATCTTATTATGCTCTTTATGAGCTCTAGGGCCTGGTTTGGCTCTAGTATGCCTGCCCTAGCCTCCCTCAGCACCCTCTGTATGGATGGCAGCATCATGTACTTGTACTTCCTATGTGTTGCCTTCAGGAGGGGGCAGCCAAAGCTCAGCCTCCCCCTCGGCCTCCCAGCCCTAGTAGCTAGGTAGAGCGTATCCGTCTTGAAGAGCGCTAAAGCTGCCATTAGGTTGAGCCTGAGGATCCTCTTGCCACCTACCCTAAGCCAGTACGTTGAGAAGCGACCTGTTGGGAGGAGGTCGCCAAATCCCACCATCGGAATGCCTTCCTCAAGCGAGAACCTCACGACCTCACGTTCTATCTCCTGGTGGCACATCCTACATGGGTGCCTCCTGCCCTCGCCAGCTAGCCTAAGGATGGACGAGAATACATCCCCACGGCCCCTTAGGTAGGCGTGCTCTACCCCAAGCCTAGATGTTATGGAGCTTATGAGTTCCCTGGCCTCCGCTGGCAGCATCCAGCTACCAACATCTACGGTAGCTGCAATAGGGTTTAAGCCAAGCTCCTTGGCCACGTAGAGCATGGCAGTGCTATCCGCTCCACCAGAGAAGCCAATTACTATTGCTGGCTCATCAAGTGGCTCATAGGATGGCCACTCCCTTGGTGGATACCTTAGCTCCGCCCTTAAGATGGCCAGGATACGCTCTAAAGCCATTTTGAGTAGGCCATCGGCCCTTGCTGATAGGAGCTCCACCTTGGAGAGGGCCTCCCTTATCCTCCTGCGCTTTACAAGTAGGTCCGTGTTAGAGCGAACGGCCATGCTTGAAATACCAAGCAAGTCCCTAACTAGCTTCAGGACCCGACCACCAGGCCCTAGCACAGCTGACTTATCTGGCCTATCCGCTACTACTACGAGCAGGAAGTCATCTTCCTCTTGGTAATACACAGCCCTTATCCTGGGCCTAACGTACGTCCTAAGGCCGAGTTCCCTCCTAGCCCTGAGGACAGCCCTCAGCACCTCCCCTGGCGTGAAGCTCATGGCTACTGCCCATTAGCCCAAAGGCTCTTAAGCTCGCCCATGCAGTGGCCATTGGCATGCCAGTTGATGCCCTAGTGGGGAAGGCCGAGGGGCTCCTCGCTAAGGTTGGCTTAGGGGCTCTGGTGATATCAAGGCCATCTAACATCACCTACTTCACGGGCTTTAAGGGTGGCTTGAGGCTGATCGTGCTAGGGGGCAGTGAGCCAGTACTGCTGGTCGGTGGGGTTGACCTAACGGCAGCTGAGGAGCACTTCTCAGGCTCAAAGGTAGTGGTAAGGCATGTTAAGCTAGGTGAGAGGCTTGACAATGTAACTATAAGCATCCTAGGGGAGCTTAAGCCAAGCTCGGTTGGATTTGATGAGCTTCCAGTTAAGAGCTACCTAAGGCTCTCTGAGGAGTTCAGCAACGTAGAGCTTAGGGAAGTAAGCGATGAAATATGGGCCTTGAGGAAGGTGAAGGATGAGAGGGAGCTTAAGGCCATTAGGAAGGCTTGCCTCATAGCCTCTAAGGGCATGGAGGCTGCTTACGAGCTCCTACAGCCAGGCATAACCGAGCTTGAGCTCGCAGGCGAGATTGAGAGGGCACTTAGGAAGGCTGGCTCAGAAGCCCACCCATTTGAGGTTATAGTGGCCTCTGGGCCTAATTCAGCCCTCCCACACGCAAGGCCATCTGGGAGGGAGCTCAAGGAGGGCGACTTAGTGGTTGTGGACCTAGGTGCTACCTACGGTGGCTACGTCTCAGATATGACACGCACGTTCGTGGTAGGCCAGGCCAGCAGGGGCCAGGAGGAGCTCTACAGGCTCGTGCTCAAGGCCCAGCAGGAGGCCATGGAGGCCATTAGGGCTGGCGTAGAGGCCCAGGCCGTAGATGGGGTAGCTAGGTCAATCATAGATGGGGCTGGCTACGGCCCATACTTCATCCACTCGCTTGGCCACGGCCTTGGCCTAGAGGTCCACGAGCCACCTAGGATTGGGCCAGGGGCTAGCGAGCAGCTCCTAGCTGGCAGCACAATCACGGTTGAGCCAGGCATCTACATACCAGGTCGCTACGGCATAAGGATTGAGGATACCGTGCTCGTCCTAGAGGATGGCTATGAGGTGTTCACGAAGTTCCCATATGGCCTTAAGCCTCAGTAGCCGATGGCGCTAGCGGTGCCTGCTGCACATGCCTATGGCTGATTACGTAGGCCAAGCCCAGCAGCGTTATGCCCAAGCTCAAGGCTAGGAAACCCGCATCCCCAGGGGCCAGGAGGGCCTGAAGGGATAGGTTATAGATGTACATGGCCGTGAAGAACTTGTATTCCGGCCCACTTCCCCTGAGGGCCACCTCATAGAGACTTAGCACGGTAGCGGATACGAGGAACCAACCTGCGAAGTTGCTAAGGGGCACGCCCTGCCACCAAGGCCCCCAGCCCCCTTCCCATACCCAGGCTTGCCAGGAGATCATGGCGGGATCAAGGGCTAGGTCAAGCACCACCATGAGGGATGATGCTAGGAGCACGAGCTTAACCCCGCTTGCGAATGGCCTAGCAGCTAGGTACGCTAAGGCGGAGAAGATGCCCCACATCACGGGGACGGCTATGGGGACTCCCATGAGCCTAGCTGAGTCTAGGGCCACGTACCTATACCTGCCGAAGGGCAGGCCCGTTGAAACACCAAGGATCTCAAAGGCTAGTCCTACGGCAAAGCCTAGCGGGAGGATGAGGGGAAGCTTTCTATGCTCAATCCCAAGGATGGCTATGGCCACTATGTAGGAGGTCATGTAAATAGCGTAGGATAGCCAAGACCAATTAGGTAGGGCTAGGCAAAGCCATATTGGGATGGTAATGCCAGCTAGCATGAGGAGCCCAGAGATCTCCACGGGGCTGAGCTTAGCAGGCAAGGCACACATAACCCCCTTGCTAGCGCCCAAACCTCCTCTGCCTGCCCTGGTAGGTCCTTATGGCCCTTAGTAGGTCTATGCGCCTGAACTCAGGCCAGAGGACATCTATGAAGCATAGCTCGCTGTAGGCAGACTGCCACAGCAGGAAGCCACTTAATCGCTCCTCACCAGATGTCCTTATTATCAGGTCGGGATCCTTTACGGCCTCTGGTAGGTGGCTGGTGTAGAGGTAGCTCTCAAAGAGCTCCTCATCTATCTCCTCTGGCTCAATAAGGCCAGCCTTAACATCCCTTGCTACCTTCCTAACAGCATCTACTATCTCGGCCCTACCGCCGTAGGCTATAGCTATATTCAGGTAGTGCTCGCTATAGCCCTTAGTGGCTTCCTCAACTTCCCTTGCTAGCTCCCTCATATCGGGCGGTAGGAGCTCTAGGCGACCTATGACCTTCACCCTAACCTTATGCTTCCTTATTACATCGCTTTCTTTAAGGCGCTTGAGCTCCTCCTTAAAGAGCTTCATTAACTCCTCTACTTCCCTCTCGCTACGCTTGAAGTTCTCAGTTGAGAAGGCATAGAGCGTTATCGTCCTTATGCCTAGCTCTAGGCACCAATTAAGCAGCTCCTCAACCCTCCTGGCCCCAGCCCTATGGCCCTGCCAGGGCTTAAGGCCATGCATCCTAGCCCAGCGCCTATTGCCATCTAGGATAATGCCTATGTGGCTTGGCATAGGCCTTTCCCTCACCTGGAACTCAAGCCAGCGCTCGTAGAGGTCGTAGGCCCCCATCTTCATTAGGGCATACCTGGCCTTATGCACATCTACGTTCAGCCAGCGTGTGAGCATCTCAATTAGCGATACGAGCTTCTCTATCAACATCACTTCCTCACCCTTGCCCCCTCAAGCGCCCTAGCACATGGGCATTTGCGTTCCTCAGGCACCTCCCTTACGGCCTCTACGAGCACCCCCTTGATTATATCTTGGAGCCTTGAGGCTACCTCAATAACCTCATCTGCAGTTAGCCTATCCTGCATTCCAGCAGCCATATTTGATATAAAGCATAGGCTGGCATAGCACATCTCAAGCTCCCTTGCTAAGAAGGCCTCAGGAACAATAGTCATGCCTACTAAATCACAGCCAAGCATCCTCATGGCCCTTATCTCAGCTGGCGTTTCAAACCTAGGCCCTTCCGTGCAGGCTACAACTGCCTTCTCATGCACTACTGCCCCCCTAGATCTAGCTGCCCTTATCAGCACGGCCCTGAGTTCTGGGCAGAAGGGCTCAGTAACATCAATGTGTATTACCTCAGGCCCATCGTAAAATGTAGTAGGCCTCCCCTTCGTGAAGTCCATTATATCATGTGGGACGGCTAGCTCACCTGGCTTAAAGCTTGGATTAATAGCACCAGTTGCATTTGTGGCAATTACCCTCTCAACGCCAAGGGCCTTTAGGGCCCAGATGTTAGCTCGGTAGTTCAGCTTGTGGGGTGGGGCCTCGTGCTCCCAGCCGTGCCTAGGCAGCATGGCAACTTGCTTGCCAGCTACGTAGCCGATAGCTATCTCAGGTGGTAGGCCATAGGGCGTTCCCACCCTAACCCTCTCTGGTGCTTCTAGGAGTCCCTCTAGGCCAGTTCCACCTATTATGGCTATCTTAACTTCCCTCCTCTGCCTCAAGGCCCCCTCGCCCAGGCCAGGCTAGCCTAGCTCTTATAATGTTCACGATTATGGTGGCTAGGGCCACCATGAGCACGCCAACCAGGAAGGTGGCCATTAGGTCGGTGTAGGAGAGCATTGGGTTAAGCAGGATCCTGCCAGCCTCGTAGAGGAGCCTATACGACCAAGCGCAGACCAGGAGGCCAACTAGGCCATACCAGCCCCTTGGATCCTTACGCATGAACCAGTGTAGGCAGCGGCCAAGTATCAGCACGCAGAAGCCAGTTACGAACATGTGGGATGTATTCACGCATAGCCAGCCTATTAGGGCAGCTAGGTCAGCGTAGGAGATGCCTACTATTGGCGCATAGTAGGTTAAGTACCAGGCCACTTGGTAGGTGGCTAGGAGCACTATAAGCGTGCCAGCAGCATAGGAGATGGCAGCTACGTACACGTGTGGTGGTGGGAACTTGAACACCCTTGACCTAGCTGCCCTTATGAAGTTCTCTATGCGCCTATCTAAGCCAAAGCCCTTTACGAACATGAAGGCACCTATGCCAACTAGGATGGCCATCCAGGCGTAGACGAGGAGGTCTAGCATCCAGAGGACCACGAGGATGAGGATTAGGGCGCCTGGTAGGCCAAGCACTATCCTAGAGTACCTAGGGCTCTCAAGTAGCAGCCTTAGGTAGCGTGAGAAGAGGGCAGCTGTTTCTTCTATTGAACGGCTATGCCTTACTACAACACGCTTAACAGAAACTATTGGCACCTTAGATTGTATGAGTGGGATGACGACTTCATCTGCATACCCATCTGTAACTAGGATAACGCCATCTGCTGGGAATACCCTTAGGACCTCGGATAGCTCTGCTAGGAGCTTTCTATCTGCCTTCACGCCCCCAAGTGGGGAGCCAGTAATAGTTGCGATTTCATATGCTTCACCAGGCCCAGCAGTAGCAGCTAGGTGCTCGTAGAGCCTCACGGCCTCGAACATGGCATTTGCATCTGCTTCCTCTGGATCCGCTAAGGCGAGCTTAGTAGCTACCCTTAGGTTCTCCTCTTTCCCTATTATTGGCGTCTTGACCTTTGCCTTAACACCTACATCGTCATCCCTATCAACGCAGAGCACCAGCGTCCTCTCTGCCTTCCTCTCCCCCAAGCGGTCCCACCTTGCTCCTCACATAGGAGTGCCTAGCTCCCTTAAAACGATTAACGGCAAGCGGGGAGAAGGCTTTTAAGCAGTATAACTATTCATGGGGAGGTGCTTAAGGCTGGAACGAGCAGAGAGGACGCTAGCTCGTAGGCTTGGCTTCTGGGAGACACTTGGCATAGGGGTGGGCAGCACGATAGGTGGCTCCATATTCGTTATACTTGGCGATACAGCTAGGCTAGCTGGCCCAGCTGCCTTCATATCCTTCTTCCTAGGTGCCCTCATAACGCTCCTTATAGCCCTTAACTACAGCGAGCTAGCTACTAGCCTCCCCGTCTCAGGTGGTGGCTATGTCTTCACACGGGAGGCCATAGGGGGCCTCTCGTCCTTCCTAACTGGCTGGTTCCTCTGGGTTGGCAACATGCTGTATGCTGCTATGAACGCTGTTGGCTTTGCCCTAATAGCAGCTCGCTACCTACCCCTAAATCCAATCTTAATAGCGGAAGTCGTTCTATGGGCCTTCTGCATACTAAACGTAATCGGGGTGAAGGAAACAGGCCGAACTCAGCTTATCCTAACAACTACGCTCCTAGCTGGCCTCCTCTTCCTGACCATCTCATCAATACCTGGCTTTGATCGCTCTAACCTAGAGCCCCTAATGCCCATGGGCATGGGTGGTGTGCTAGCAGCAGCTGGCCTCAGCTTCGTGGCTTACTGGGGGTTTGAGACCATAGCTGCCGTTGGCGGTGAGGTAAGGAAGCCAGAGAGGACGATCCCCCTCTGCTGCGTCCTATCCGTGTTGGTGTGCAGTGCTATCTACGTATCGGTAACCCTTGCCTCCATAGGCCTCGTGGGCTGGGAGGCACTTGCTGAAAGTGAAACGCCCTTGATCCTAGTGGGCTCTGCCCTCCTGGGCGACCTCGGTGAAACCTTAGTATCCATCTTAGGTGCTATAGCCACGTTAACAAGCTTGAACTCAGCCCTCCTATCAGCTGCTAGGATAGCTTACGCACTAGCCAAGACGGAGCTCCTCCCAAGGGGCCTAGCTATCATCCACGGTAGGTTTAGGACCCCGTATGGGGCCGTTATGCTATCTAGTGCCCTTGCAGCCCTATTTACCCTCACGGGCTTCGTGAGCTTCCTAGCAGAAGCAGCAAGCTTTGGCTTCCTAACTGGCCTACTGCTCGTTAACGTAAGCCTAATGGTCCTCAGGAGGAAGAGGCGCTACCTGCCTAGGAAGTTCAAGACGCCCCTCTACCCACTGACCCCAGTACTAGCCATAGTGGCCTGCCTCGCCCTCATACCGTTTATGGATCCAACCGTCCTAGCCGTAAGCCTAGCCATAGGCCTGATGGGCTCCATGGTGTTCTTATTTGAGCTCGCAACGCCTAAGACGAGGGAAGCAGCCATAGGTGGCTTCTCCCTGGCCTCTGGCCTATCCGTCCTCCTGATACTCTACATACTTGATGTAAGGCTTGGGTGGGAGATAAGCACCTGGGCCTACTACGTCCTGCTGGCTGGTGGCATAACGCAGGTAATAGCATCGCTATTCTGTGCCATACCGCTTGGGGAGCTCTACATAGCTGCCTCAGGAGCCCTTGGCCTCACGAAGGAGCCTGGCCTCGTCCTCCCCCCTAGGGCTGCGAAGGCTGTAACAGCCTTTGAGAGGCTAATGGGCATAATACAGATGGCTACAGCCCCGCTCACGGCCATAATACTGTATAGCCTCACGGCCTTGCTCGTCAGGGGCATGTATAGGCCATTCATGGTGGCCCCACTGCCCCCAGAGCCCGCCTACGTGCCACTCCTCATGGTGATGTGCATAAGCCTCGTGTTCTCAACCCTAGCTGCTGTTATATCTGGCTTCATGTTGGTCAAGAGGAAGTACTACTAGCAGGAGGCCCCCTGCTATGGGACTTGGTGGGCGAAGCCTGAGAGCACTAAGAGCGTTCCAAGTGCTACGGCTACTAAGCCGAATATCAGCTCTAGGTCAGGTGGAACGAGGCCACTTAGGACGCCTAGGAAGGCCACAAATATGCCTGTCGTTATGGCAACTGCACCTATGAATATCAGTATGCCACCGAAGGCAGCTGCAGCCCTCCTCCAGAGCCTAACTGCCTTAAGCCTATCAAGGGTAGCACTAGCATCGGTTAGCAGGTCGTCTATCTCGCCCATTAGCTTCTCAAGGCGTTTAGCTAGCTCCTCAGCAGCCCTCATGCCCTCCTCAACCCTAGCTGAGCTAATGGCCTCCTTGAGGTCCCTTACTTCAGCATCAGATCTATCCCTAATATCTAGGAAGTGCTTAAGCCTCCTCTCAAGCCTCTTTATCTGCTCCTCTGGGGGCGCTTCCTGGCCCATGCTCTGGCCCCTACTGGGCGAAAAGGGATAAAAACCTTGCGGTCGCTTACCCCCGCCCGACCTACTCAAGTATGATACGGGCATCTACCGTCTTAGCTCCCTTCTCATATACTATTATTGGGTTTAAGTCCATCTCCTTAATCTCTGGGAGCTCCATTACCAGCCTTGAGGCACTGAGCAGGATCTTAGCTATGGTATCTACATCAGCAGGTGGCTGCCCCCTGTAGCCCTTCAGTATTGGATATGCCTTTATCTCGCTTATCATCTCATAGGCATCTTGCTCGTCTATTGGTGCTACCCTAAAGGACACGTCCTTTAGCACCTCAACGAATATGCCACCAAGGCCGAACATGAGCGTCTGGCCGAACTGTGGGTCCTTTATGGCACCTACTATGACCTCAATTATGCCCTTAGGTGCCATCTCCTCAACTAGGATGCCCGTGATGTGGGCATCTGGCTTATGCGCCCTAACGGCATCTACGATGCGCTTGTAGCCCTCCCTAACGCTCCCCTCGTCTATGACGTTCAGCAGCACGCCACCTACATCCGACTTGTGTATCACATCTGGTGAAACCACCTTGAGCACTACTGGGTAGCCTATCTCCTCAGCTATCTCAACTGCCTCATCTGGCGTCCTAGCCACACGTCCCCTCGGCACTGGTATGCCGTACTCAGCACAGACTGCCTTTGCCTCTGGCTCAAGGAGGTGCTTACGCCCTTCCTCATACGCACGCCTTATTATCTCCGAGGCCCTCCTGCCCGCCAAGGCAAGCACCAAGTTAAGCAGGCCTATATAACTAATTACGCTTGCCCCATGGTGTAAGCAGCTAGCGCCTGAACCTAGCCATTAGGGACCTACGCTCAGCCTCCATGACACGCTCGTAGAACCGCTCCGTTAGCCTTGCCTCCTGTCCCAGCACCCACTTAGCATCCCTGACCCCTAGGCCCTTCCCGCAGAGGGCCACGAAGGCTGGCTTGCCGTACTGCTCCACTAACTTGGCCGTCTCAAGGGCCTTATCCATAAGCCAGCGCTCCTTCCTCGTTAGGCTAGCACCTTCTGCTGCCTTCTCGGCCATCTGGCATACCATATCTTCATCCTCGTTCAAGACGCCAAGTGCCCTTGAGCCACACCTTGGGCAGGTCGGGTGGTCGGGCAGGTCCTTGGCCCTAACGGTGGCTACGTAGCCCCAGCAGGACGTGCAGACGAGGACCCTGGCCTCGCTCAGTAGGCGAGCCCTCGTGGCCTCAACTAGGATGCGCCTCAGTCGCTCAGGCGGTATGACGTCCGTCTTCATGCTCATCCTCTCCACGCCTAGGTAGGCTATCGGCGTTATCTCACCCATTGGCTTTTGGAGTTCAAGGACCTCTATGCCCCCGCTCCTTATGGCCGATAGGACCTGGAGTAGGTGCTCTACATCTAGGTCAAACGTGAATACCTCCTTAAGCGCCTCCTCATAGATAGCTGTCCCCTCAAAGCTCTTAACAAGGCTCTTCATGCTTACTGAGCTTAAGTCAGCCCACTTCTCTAGGGCACCGAACCTCTGGGCCACGTGGATTAGCCTACGCTTGAAGATGCCAGTTCGGACGACAGCCCTCCTAACGGCATCCCTCACGGCCCTTGGGTCCATCCTGCTTGCCTCAGCTATCAGGCCCACAACATCACTAGCTGATAGCTCCCCCCTCGTATGCATTATTATCCTGTATGGGTCGTGCTGGACTAGGACGGCCAGCCCTATGCGCTCAGCAGCCAGCTGGCCTATTAGTTGGGCAAGCGTCCTGTTCGTGAGGGAGCCGAAGTGGGCGTGGATTATCACGTACTCATCCCACTCCTCTACTAGTATGCGCTTGTGGGTTGGGGCTGGGTAGCCAAGCCTAACGTGCTCAACTGTTTCCCTTATGGCCCTAAGGGCTGTTTCAAAATCAGTTGGGTACTTCTCAGCTAGGCACCTAGCTATCTCCTCTGGCTCAGCCCCATTCCTAATCTGCTCCTCAACGAAGGCCCTTATCTGGCCTACCTCCTGTGCTACCTCAAATGGAACTGGTATCTCCTCGCCGACCCAGTTCGGTATGGCACCCGTTGGGTCCTCTACCTCCCTCACGTACACCCTATCGCCCCTAACGGCTGTTATTATCCAGGGCCTCCCCCTTATCACGAACTTAACACCTGGTCGGCCGTACTCTGCTACAAAGCACTCATCAAGTAGGCCAACTGGTAGGTCCTCTGCCTCGTTCACGACCACGTAGTGCTTCTCATCAGGTATCATGGATAGGGTCCCGAAGTAGTACTCGTACAGGGGCCTTGAGCGCCTAGGCTTTATGGCTACCATATCCTCCTCAGATACCCAGGCTAGCCTTGGATACCTGTTATGCATGTACTCAAGCACTGAGGCTATGTCCTTTAGCGTTAGCTTGCTGTAGGGGTAGGCACGCCTGAATAGCTCGTAGAGCTCGTAGAAGTACACACGCCCCCTCCTTATCAGCTCGCCAGCTATCTGGTGGGCTAGGGCATCAAGTGGGCACTCAGGTATCTTAAGGGGCTCAAGCTCCTCCTCAAGCGCCCTCCTAGCTATGGCCATGGCCTCAAGCGTGTCATCTGAGTCCATTGTTATTATAACGCCCTTGGCTACCCTATCAAGCCTGTGGCCAGCCCTACCGACACGCTGGACCAGCCTCGTTACCTGCCTTGGCGACATGTACTGGACCACTAGCTCTACACGGCCAACATCTATGCCCAGCTCAAGGCTTGAGGTAGCTACTAGGGCCTTTAGCTCACCGTTCTTCAGCCCCTTCTCAGCAGCCACCCTAGATGGCTTGGATAGGGAGCCGTGATGTATGGATATTGGGAGCTCAAGGTCCCAGACACGGAACCTACTGGCCAATGCCTCTGCTATTGAGCGTGTGTTAGTGAACACTATGGCTGATTCATGTTCCTCAAGCAGCCCCTTCATCACCCTGAGCCTCGCAGCTACCTCTGGGTGCGTGTAGAGGGCCTCAGCCAGCCTTCGGTCCTCATCTGTTGCCTGTGGGAAAAGCACCTTTAGCTCCATCATGCGTGCTACTGGGACGTGGACGACCTCAACTGGCCTCCCATTGCCGACTAGGAAGCGAGCAGCCTCCTCTGGCGAGCCCACTGTGGCCGAGAGCCCTATTACCTGGGGCTCCTGGTCCAATAGCTCCCTAAGTCTCTCAAGCGCAAGGGAGAGCTGGCTCCCACGCTTGCAATCCACCATCTCATGTAGCTCATCTATTATTATCCAGCGGACGGAGCGGAGGTGCCTACGCATCACACGGCCAAGCAGGATGGCGTTAAGCGTCTCAGGCGTAGTTATTAGGACATCTGGCGGGCTCCTAGCCTGGCGAGCTCGCTCCCTCTGCTCAGTATCACCATGCCTAACTGCTAGCTTTAGATCTAACCGCATGCACCACCATTCTAAACGCTCAAGGAGATCTCTATTCAAGGCCCTAAGTGGCGTTATGTACAGGACCTTTATGCCCCTAGGCCTCTCTGGCATGGTTATAAGCATGTGAAGAACGGGTAGAAAGGCTGCCTCTGTTTTACCTGTGGCCGTAGGGGCAATTAGGAGGACATTCTTCCCCTCTAGTATTAGAGGTATGGCTTTCTCTTGAGGAGGGGTTGGCCTAGCAAAGCCCCTCTCAGCTATTAGCTTCCTTATTGGTTTTGCTAGGAGGTCAAAGGCATTTTTCCCCTTGTCGCCCAAGGCCCCCTACTGGGCTGTCGGCCACTCTTATAACCGCTTTGGACGCCCTTTGCTTAATACTTAGCCCCTCAGCGAAGCCTTTATCCAGCCTAATAGCCGTGTGCTGCTGGTGCTGGGATTGAGGAAGATAACGGAAACATGGGTTAAGTCCCCTCCCCTCAGGGGGGCCAGCATACTCCTTGCTGCGGAGTGCGTGGAGAAGCTCTACCCAGACCTCTTCAAGGACCTATCAAGGGGCCGAGAGGCATTTACTTGCTGCCCTGAGACGGAGAACCCAACCATGCTGATGGGCAAGCTAGCATCTATAATAACGTGCTCAAGGCCAAGGGAGATCGTGGTCGTGAGCATAGAGGGCTCCCCCCACTGCTTGCTACTTCACATGGCCATAAATGAGGCCCTATTCGTGGCCAAGGAAAGGCAGGTGCAAGTTAAGCACTACGTAGTGCTAGATGGGCAGCTAACAGAGGTGAGCGAGGAAGCTGCTAGGGTAGCTAGGTACCTCCACCTCGTTCAAAAGGCCATAGAGAAGTGCCCAGAGCTCCTTGAGGAGCTGAAAAAGCACAGCCTTGAGCATAAGTGGGCAGTAGGGCAGTAGCCTAGATGATGAAGAAATCCCCTATCACAAGCCTCTTCCTAGCAGTACGTATCTGCTCCTTTATGGACTTATCCTTAACCTCATCTGGCCTCAGGGCTATGTGGGCAACTGCGAGCACCCTAGCCGTCCTGCTATCTAGCTTGAAGGTGCCTAGCCCAGGCAGACGGATGTAGCCCCTGAACTTAAAGGGGTAAGCAGGCATAATACACAATAAGTACTCGTTAAGCCTGAGCTCCCCAGTTTTCAGGTTGATACGCCAGGTCCCGTACTTGTTCCCCACGACCAAGTGCTTGCCTTTGAACTTCATCTCCCCCTTATGCTCCTTGAAGAGCTCCTTCAATATGCGCTTCCTAACGAGCACGCCTGCCTTATCCTCCAAGATGTCAGGCACTCTGGCACTACCTAGGAGCAGCCTTGCAGCTAGGCTATCCGATACTGGTAGCTTATCCAACCTCAGGGCATCAGCTAGCTTCTTAAAGAGCCCTAGCTCCCCCTTCCCTGCACCCTCTAGCACGATGTAGAAGTGCTTGTCCTCAACGAGGAGTTCCGCCCTGGCAGCACCATGCCTGATGTACGCCCTATCCAGCCTATCCTTGAACACCTGGGCTATGGCTACCTCACTGAGTGCGGAAGCCGAGAAAACGCCAAGTAGGGCTTCTCTAATCCCCCTGAACATGACTGGAGTGCGCCACTCAAACTCCTTCAGCGTTATGTCCTCAATGCTGGACTCCTGGAGCTTTAGGGCTATGAGCAGAGCCTCGCTAGTAGCTAGCTCAATATCGTAGTTCACGCCTCCCCTAGCCATTAGGAACCAGATGCCAGGCTTTTTCGTCTTCCTCTTGAGCTTGAACTTAGTAGTACCCTTCTTGGCGGTCATGCTCCCTTTCTCTATCAGCTCATCAAGCTCAGCTACGTAGTCCATTAGCTGGCCTATCCTTAGGTTTCTTATTGATACCTTATGCGGTAAGATAACCTCTATGCCATCATGCCTTACCAGCCTCAGAGTCTTAGGGCCATCTAGCATTACCGTCCAGTTGCCCACCCTGAGTTCGGCTCCCATCTCTAACCGCCCATGACGGGCCTTAGCAGGGCCAGCGTGTCCTTCTCGCCTACTACTACCTTGCCTAGCTTCTTCTTGGCCACCGCTCTGCCGTTCAGCAGGACGATTAACTTGCCCTCACGAACATCACCAGCAAGGCCTAGCTCTTCAAGGAGATCTATTAGCCTGATCTCCTTGGTCTTAGCTTCCCTAGGGGGCGAGAGCAGCATGGTCATGAGCCTACTCACAGCCTCACCTCACCACCAACTGGGGGGCAGGAACTCCCTTAAAAACTTACTTTCAGTAATCAAAAACACGGCATGTGTATAACAGGTAAAACTTTCACTGAAGGGCAAGGCTAAAAGCAGATGCCCCTCAGGGCTAGCTGGGGATGATGAGGAGCGGGTAGGGCGCTTTCATGCCCGTGAGTTGCTCATCTGACCCCCAAGGCCAGGAGGGCGCTTGAGGCCAGTAGGAGCGAGAAGGTCGTTATGGCATCTGCAACTGATGACTCAACTGGTATGACGAAGTTATCTGGATCTAGGCCATGCTTAAACGTAGCTACGCTTGCTGAGAAGGCAAGTAGGAAGGTCGTGGCAATAGCCATGGTGTTCGCTAGCAGGAAGGTAGCCATGAGGCTGGGCAGGGATGCTGGGGAGCTAGGGAGCGTGGCCACGAGGGCGAAGGCAGAGAACATCAAGGCTGAGGCAGCCCAGGCAGCTATTACCTCATGCTTGTGATCCCCAACAGAGCTCAGCCTAGCTTCTATCTCGCCCGACCAGAGCTTAGTAGTAGCAGTTGAGGCAACTATGGATCCTGCATCACCAACCGTGCTTATGAGGGCTGGGTAGGCAGTGCATATCTCAGGCCCAAGCCCTACGGCCACGTTTATCTCGTTCAGCAGCGTGCCAGTTAGACCAGATATTAGGATTACTATGGCTGATGAAGCGCTTGCCTCCTTTAAGGTCTTCCTGAAGGCCTCATCCCTAGCTTCCCTTAGGACCACGATGGCGCAAGCAGCTAGGAAGGCAAGGCAGATGGCGTACATGGCCACTCGGCCTACTAGCTTGAGTTCCAGGAGGGCAAGGACTAGGGTGTAGCAGCACGTTACAAGCACATCTGAGACAACAGAGCTAACTGGGTAGGTTATTACATCTGGGTCCAGCCCACGCTCAAACGACCTAAAGGCAAGGAGGGCCGTTATTGGCGTTACCAGCAGGAAGGCAAGTGCCATGGTAGATACCACGCTTACGACTACATCAATTACATCTTGGCTGGATAGGCCCCACGGCAGGCCGTACAAGAGCACAGAGCAGGTCATTAGCAGGGCTGAGAGGGAGCTTAGGACCATTATGGAGAGGTAGAGGCTCCTGAAGGCTTGGGTATTGCCCCTTAGGCGTGGCTCTATCGTGCCAACCCAGAGGCCAGAGGTAAGGCGACCACAGAAGACACCACCGACCATGCCCCTAGTGGTCAGGACGCATGGGTAGGCTACTATTGACCACGCCCTACGTGAGAAGAGCTCAAAGAAGGTCGCAAATATGAAGCCAGCAAGGAGGTCAACTAGGTTAAAAGAGAGGGCTCCTAGCGATTGGGAGAACAAGGTAGAAAAGCCCTTCTCACCCTTTACTCGGCTAGGGGGCATGAGGCTGCCATTACCCTGCCCAGGCCCCCTAGCCACCATGATCTCACCTCTCTCCCCTTGATCTCTAGATGTTGTATGCCTAAACCAGGGCAGGGCTATAAAACCCTTAATGCTCCTTGGGCACTAGCCTAGCCGATCTAACCCTAAGTACGCCCGTGTAGCCATCCCATGATATCTCATAATCTACTAACTCAATCCTGGCCTTGTACAAGGGGGCATCCAGCACGAGAGTTTCGTACTCGCCCCCCTCGCCAACAAGCGAGATATCATAGCGCTCCTTAAGGGCCAGTAGATCCCTGATGGCCCCCTCATCTAGCTCATGGCCAAGCCAAGAGGCGTCTAGGCCAAGGGCGAAGACACCTACGAATACCACCTTAAAGCCCTTCTCAACGAGCTCCCTAAGTATAGAGAACTCATCCCTACCCCAGAGCGGGGCGTAGCTCACTAGGCCAAGCTCCTCGCAGATGCGGTCTATGCGCTCCTTCTGGTACCTAGATCTAACTGCCCCTGAGACAATGCCATCTACATCAAGCTCAACTAAAGCAGCCTTTAGGTCCTCAAGCTCAAGCTCCTTTATGCCAGAAGTAGGCCTGCTGATGAGCGGTATGCCAAGGGCCTCAGCTACCAAGGGCGTTAGGTGCACGTTCGGCACGTGGAACATCCAACTATCATCACGCTCTGGGAGCATGGAGACGAGGTAGGCGACCTCATGCCCAGCCCAGATGGCGTGGTGGAGGGCCAGCATGCTGTCCTTACCGCCAGATATCAGGGCAGCGAGCCTCAAGGCTAGCCTACTAATGGGGCATGTGATGGCTTATAAAAGGATAAGCAGCGTTAATCGGAAGCTACACGGGTGAGTTCCTCCCTACGGCCTACTACCTTAATACCGTAGTTCTCAAGCAGCCCGCCTACTGAGGTGAAATCTGGGTCCTCTGAGACTAGGACGACATTCTGTTGCTCAACAAACCTCCTGTGGAAGGCGAGCTTAGCGGTCTCCCTATCGCATTTGTCCCCCTTTAAACCTCTTAAGGAAATCCTGCCAGATTCGCTTAAATGGGCGAGTGTTTATTCTTGATATGGTGTGCCATTTCCTATTCCTTCCCAGCATGCTAGCGTTACTATTAAGTATGTGTATGTGATGCGTGAGCACGCTTCTCGTCTCCCTCTCCCAGACGCACTTAGTTACGTAGATATGGTCGCAGCGTTCTACTATGGCCCTTATGTATTCCTCCCTGATAAGGAGCTCAAGAACATTAGTATCCAATACTACATCGACCAGTCTACCCTCCCTCCAGGTAGCGGCTCAGGATGCGCTTCTCCACCTCTATGAAGGAGGGAATTCCCTCCCTCAAGCCATCCTCATCTAGCTTGAGCCGCTCAACCTGGGTGTACCCATCTGGCCCACGAGTTACATGGTAGATAGCTACATCCTCTGGCCTTAGCTTAACCTCATACCGCCTATAACCACCCGTCGTCTCCCCCTCAAGCGTATAGCCATCGAACACAACTGGTAGCGATAGCGGGAAGTAGCTGCTGTGCGTGGTAATGAGCAGCTGTTTCCCCTCCATAACAGCTCTGCCAAATAGGATTGGGAGCTTGGCCTGGTACTCTGGGTGTAAGCTCATCTCAGGTTCCTCGACCATTATGATATCCCCAGGCTCGCTTATGGCAAGCTGGGCTATTACTGGCACCAACTGCCTTGAGCCATAGCCCAGGAGGGGGAGCTTGAGGCCAGCTGTATGGGTCCAGGGGTCCCTATAATCACTCGTTAAGATATCTTCACGGTGCCATCCTGCCCATGGATGTTCTATGCCAAACTCCTCGCTTAGTAGCTCATAGGGAAGCCTTCGCTCCTCGTTCTCGGGCTTCATGAGCCATGCTATAATTTCGAGTACATGCTCCCCTCTTCTCCCTACGTAATTACTAAACTCATGAAGTGCCTTCTTGTACCAGGGGATAATTCCCCTTTCTGCCGAGATGAGCTTAACCCTTTTAATGGCTATTCTCTTCCTTATTGTGTTAATAATCTCCCTGGTGAAGCACAAAGTGAAGCCCTTCGAAGTAGCGAAAAAATCGAGGGGAAACTTCTCTTCGGCAAAGGGTATTACCCAATCTGGATATGTGTCCCGTGATTTGCCATGCTCACGTATGCTTTTCATAACCTCTCTCCCATTTATGGAAATGGTATGCCAGAAGCCGTACTTGCTAACCTTATTTATGTAACCTATCTCCCTAATTCCCTCATCTATTTCCTTCGCTGCTGGGGTTCCTAAAATAGCGGGAACGTTCTCTTTATCGTTCATAAACTCATTTTGTATCGCCACACACTCTTCCTTTTGAGGTTCGATAATAATGCCAAGGCCTAGCCACTTATCCATGCGTTTATCACGGAATAAGGCATCTCCATCCTCTATGGATAATAAGGGACCTTTCCTTGCTTTTTCGCTCAACAGGCTCACGCCAGCTGATGCTGCCTGAGCCATGAGAGCTAGTGCCTCAAGTATGCTGCTCTTCCCCGACCCGTTTGGCCCTACAAAAATAGTAAGTGGTGCTAGCTTTACCTCAAGCGACCTTATACACTTGAAGTTCTCGATTATAAGCTTGCTTATCACGGCTCTAGGGCCCGCAAGCTGCCTCTCAACGAGCTCCTCAGCGTGGGCCATCGCTGCCCCCAGCTATAAGACTAGCCGTGTTATTAAAGCATGCTCGTGCTTATGAAGTAGCATGCTATACTTAGGAGCTCCTAGCTAGCCATGCTCCCATGAACTCCCTTATATATGTGATGAGCTTGCTTAAATTGTTAGTGCTCCTCATATCCACCCTCCAATCCCTGGGCAAGTAGCGCTTGAAGTAGCCAGCAGCCCTCTTATCCATTATGACCACAACGCCCCTATCTGCCTCGCTCCTCTGGAGCCTACCAGCCGACTGGGCGAGGGCCACGAGGCAGGGCACCCTATTTGCGTAGTGCCAGCCCCTCCTACCGAACTTCTCCCTGAAGTAGGCCGTTAGGGCTTCCTGCAAGCCAGTCTTCCTTGGGTATGGGAGGCCAACTATTACAACGCCAGATAGGAGGCCCCTACCGCCAGCGGAGAGGTCAACCCCCTCGCTTACCTTCCCCCTCGCCACGCCAAGCAGGACGCATTCCTCATGTGATGAGAGGAAGGAGAGCACATCTTCTATTTTCGTACGCCTATCCTCTACTAGGCATGGCCTATCAAGCTCTAAGCGTTTTAGGACCTCGTGCATGACATCGTAGGAGGGGAAGTAAACGGCTACCCTACCTCCAATTGCCCTTATTATGGCACTTAGCCTCCTAGCTATGGCATTGAACTCAGCCTCAACCCTACGCTCGTACTTCGTTGAAACAGCCTTATCTACTAACAGGAGCCTACTGGACCTTGGGAATGGGCTTGGAACGCTTAGGAACTGTGCCCTAGATCTATCTAGGCCTAGGACCTCCACGTAGTAATCTGGCTCCCAGAGCGTCCCGCTCATGAGTATTACCGAGCGGAGCTCATTCAGTATGCTTGCTGTAATAGATGGATCAAGGCACCTAAGCCCTATGCGCCCCCTTATGTTGCCATCCCTCTCTACGGCTAGTGAGTAGTGGGCGAACTCACGGCCAGAGAAGCTTAGGAAGTCTATGAGGAAGCTTGCGCAACGGCCAACATACGATATAGCAGCCTCCCCCTCCTCTGCCCTAGCAAGCCTAATCTTATCGCCCTCGGCCTCAAGGGAGCGTAGGAGGGCTATGAGGACACGCCTGCTCGTGAGGCCAAGCTTGCTCAATACGTCCTCAGCCACTAGCCCTGGATCTATTAGGCGCTCGTAATCAGGGCCGTAGAGCCTGTAGGTCTCCTGGCCTAGCTTATCTACGTAATCGGCCATGAGCTCCATGAGGCCACCATCACGGACCTCGTACTCCTCTGCCTCCCTCGCAGCCCTGCTGAAGGATACGCTAGATATGTCGTCCGACATGACCTCAACTGCCCACTTATCTATGTTGTGGGCCTCATCCACTACGCAGTTAAGCTCAGGTAGGTCGGCCCCAAACCTCCACAGGATGGCCTCCCTAACTGGCTCCAGCAGTAGGTAGTTGTAGTTCCCAACCAACATATCGGCCCTCCTAGCCATACACTTCACGACCTCGTAGGAGCAGACGCCGAGGTCCCTCCCTATCTCTAGGACCTCGCTTGGCAAGGCAGCTCCAAGCCTAAGCGCCCTTTCAACCGCAGCCCTAGTGGCTGAGCTGAGCTTGAAGCGGGATCTATACGTGGCCTCGTAGTATGGGCAAACGGCCCTCTTCCCACGCCTGAGTTCCCTGCAGGTCCTGAGGAAGTCCTTGTACCTCGCCTTAGCCAGCGATGGCCTATCTAGCTTGAGGGGGCACATGTCCTTCCTGCTAGCGAAGACAGCAGCCCTTAGCTCACGGCCAAGCTTCTCCCTAATCCGCCTTACCTCACGTACGTATATCTCAAGCTGGGCCTTCGTCCTCGTTAGGACCATTAGCTTTGCTTCTTCCCTGGGCAGAGCGGTATCCCTAGCCATTAAGTAGGCAGTTAGGATGGCTATGCTCTTCCCTATCCCACAGGGCGCATTTACAAGGCCTATCTGGCCCCTCACCAGCACGTTGTAAGCAAAGGCAATTACATCCCGTTGGTACCGCCTAAAGCTAGGGTAGGGGAAGTACCCCGCTGGATCTGGCCCTAGTAGCCAGCCCTCCTGCCCCTCCAAAGGCCCTCCCTTGCCCCTAGCCATGGGGTACTGGCCTAAATAGCTGAGCTATGCTAGCCTAATGGAATAGTAGGGCATGCTTAAATAATCCCCCGTGTAATTCCTACATGAGGGTTGAATAGGCAAGAGGCAGTAGCAGATGGCGTAGCTACGTTCATATCCATGATGGTAGCTATAACTGGTCCGCTCCTACTTAGCATGAGCTCCTACGAGGCATTCTTCCTAGCCTTCCTAGCCAGCCTCTATGGTTCATTTGCCCTGGTTATAGCACATAGGGCTGTTAATGCCTCCCTTAAGCACATCCTGGCATCAGATGCTGCCCTATTGGCCCTCGGTATTCTTGCCTTCCTGCTACAGAACCCATTAGGCCCCTGGGTAGCCATACCGTATGCTATCCTAATAGGACTGCCATTTATGACATGCCCCCTAGCTGGCCCTAGGCCCCCGCCAAGGGCTAGGAGGCTAGACGTAAGGCTTCTTAGCTTGGCAACTAGGTATGGTGGTGCCCTAACGAAGGCCATTGTTATGAGGGAGCTTGGCCTTAGCCTAGAGGAGGCAGAAGCCCTCCTAGCTAGGTTCTGCCAGCACGGTGAGGCTAAGCAGGTCGTTAAGGGCAAAGTCGTGCTCTACGTCTTCCCAAGCGCCCAAGCTAGCCTCTCCCGTGTGGAGCTAAAGGTAGTTGAGGCCCTAGTGGATAACCCAGGTGGGATGAGCAGGGAGGAGTTCGTGGGTACAACGGGCCTAGCACCAGATGAGCTAGATAGCGCCCTCCTTGAGCTAAGCCTAAGGGGCGTAGTTCGCTTCCTGCCGTCCTCTAGCGATTACAAGCTCGCCTGCCTCATGCCACCTAAGAGGCCAAAGCCGAGGAGGAAGGGTGCTAGGAAGGCCAGGAGGCGCTCAGGGCCTCGCTACACGACCAGAGTTCGGTAGGCCATGTGGTGGGAAAGGCTTAAGGCTGAGCCCTAACACCAGCTAGGGCATGAAGATACTGGCCTCAATGGGCAGGGGAGGCGTTGGGAAGAGCACCTTCATAGCCCTAGTAGCAAAGTACTTAATTGAGGTAGGTGAAACGCCCCTTCTGCTCGTTGATGCTGACCCCGACCAGTGCCTTGGCTACATGGTTGGCGTTGATATGGAGGCGGAGGGCAAGAAGACCATAACGGACCTAGTAATTGAGACTTTCTTCGAGGCCGGTGGGACGCTCTACGGTGCTCCTCCATCTGAGCGCATGGAGAGCGCCATCTGGGAGGAAGGCATATACGAGGGGGAGGGTTTTGATTTCATAGCCATTGGGACGAAGTACACTGAGGGCTGCTACTGCACGCCAGATGCAGCTCTGAAGGGTGCTATTGAGCGTATAGCTAGGAACTACAAGTACGTGCTCATAGATTCGCCAGCTGGCTTAGAGCAGCTGAACAGGCGTATAAGCTCAAGGTTTGATGATATATTTGAGCTCCTAGATCCATCTAAGAAGGCATTTGAGCACGTTAAGCGGGCAGTTAAGGTCATAGAGGGCGTTAGGATAGAGTACGGCCACATCTATCTGGTCGGTGGCTATGAGTTCCCAGATGAGCTCGGCAGGAAGGCTGAGGAGGAGCTTGGCCTCCGCTACTTAGGCAAGATAGCCTACGATGAGCTAGTTAGGCGCTTCGTCCTAGAGGGCCGTTCCCTCCTTGAGCTCCCAGATGACTCACCTGCCTACCGCTCAGTAGTAGCCATTATGGAGCGTGTTGGCTACGTACCGTTTAAGCGCCTCTTGTTCCCAGGGTAGGGGCGTGTTAGGGATCTAGGGCCATAGTGGCAATCGCTCGCTTAACGGGCTCTGTGCTCCTGACTAGGGACCAGGAGATAATCAGGAGCGGTTGCGTTAAGACCCTTTGGTATGGCTACCCCTCTGCCGACGCCCTCTTCCGCCCCGTAGTGCTTAAATAATCGCTTAAGGGCCATAAGGTAGCCAGGGTGATGGGCTTGGAGAGGGAGTTCAAGCACATAATCAGGGTGGCTGGGACGGACATAGATGGGACGCTTAAGGTCCCCTACGCACTTACTAGGATAAAGGGGGTCGGCATTAGGCTAGGCTGGGCTATAACACGCCTCCTTGGCCTAGACCCAGATATGAGGGCTGGCTTCCTAACCGAGGAGGAGATAAGGAAGATTGAGGAGGTCCTCAAGGACCCAGTAGCACATGGCATTAAGCCCTGGATGGTGAACCGCCAGAAGGATCCAGAAACGGGCAGGCATCTACACTTCATAGGCGCTGACCTTGAGCTCCGCATGAAGATGGATATTGAGCTAATGAAGAAGATAAAGTGCTGGAAGGGCATTAGGCATGCCCTTGGCCTCAAGGTGAGGGGCCAGAAGACACGTACGACTGGCCGCAGGGGGATGACGGTTGGCGTGGTAAGGAGGCGCAAGAAGTAGGCATGAGGTGATGGCCTTGGGAGACCCAAAGAGGCCAAGGAAGAAGTACAAGACGCCAAGGCACCCCTGGAGGGCCGATGTCCTAAAGGAGGAGCTAGAGATCATGGGCATCTATGGCCTTAGGAACAAGCGTGAACTCTGGAGGGCTAAGACAACCGTATCCCACTTCAGGCGTATTGCTAGGTCCCTGCTCAGCCAGCCACCTGAGGTCAGGAAGAAGCGTGAGAGGGAGCTCTTGGACAAGCTGTACAGGCTTGGCCTCTTAGATGAGGGTGCTGAGCTTGACCATGTCCTTGACCTGAGGGTTGAGCACCTCCTTGAGCGTAGGCTGCAGACGCTAGTCTACCGCAAGGGTTTAGCTGTATCGCCCTACCAGGCTAGGCAGCTGATAGTCCATGGCCACATAGCCATAGGGGGCCGTAAGGTCTACTCACCTGGCTACATAGTAAAGCGTGATGAAGAGGACCTCATCACGTACACACCAACTAGCCCATTTGCTAATAAGAAGCCCCCTGGCCTAGAGGGTAAGGAGGGCTCTGAGGCAGGAGGTGGTAGTGCTTGAGTGAGGCTGAGGGGAGGGGTCGCCCTAGGAAGGAGCGCTGGGGCATAGCACACATATACAGCTCCTTTAACAACACGATAATCACCATAACGGACCTAACTGGTGCTGAAACAATTGCTAGGGCATCTGGTGGCATGTTCGTTAAAGCAGATAGGCTAAAGCCAAGCCCCTATGCTGCTATGAAGGCTGCTGCCTATGCTGCTGAAATTGCTAAGAAGCGTGGTATAACAGCTATCCACATAAAGGTAAGGGCTCCTGGTGGCCCTGGCCCAAAGACACCTGGCCCTGGTGCCCAGGCAGCCATAAGGGCCTTAGCTAGGGCTGGCTTTAAGATAGGCCGTATAGAGGATGTAACGCCGATACCGCACGATGGGACTAGGCGGAAGGGAGGCCGTAGGGGCCGTAGGGTATAGGGAGCTAGCCTTTCCTCCATGCTTGATTATGTGGCTCTGAAAAGCAGAGCTAAGGTAGGCTTAAAAGCCCTCCTGCCATTTCAAGCCCGTATGGCCGAAGAGCTTGAGGAATACCTAGATGTGCTTGGGAAGCCGAACTGCAGGCGCATACTAATCTTCCTTGGCGAGAGGGGCAGTGCTTCATTTAAGGAGCTAAAGGAAGAGCTTGGGCTAAGCGTTGGGGCCTTGTATTATAGCCTAAGCCTCCTCAGGGGCCTAGTAGCTAAGGATAAGGAGAGGCGCTACCACCTTACTGAGAAGGGGAAGAAGGCCCTCCAGCTCCTAGAGCTTGGCCGTGAGGTCCTGCTGCCACCCGATCTAGCTAGGCCCTATGCATCGCTGCTCAAGAGGCTAGCTGCCTCCTGCCTGCCCCTAAGTCGCTCAATACCACTGGCTCTCACGGCCCTAGGCCTAGGCGCTATTTCATCTGCTCTATCTGGCCTTACGCCCATCTTGCTCATGTATAATAATAGGCCCATTTCAGAGCCAGCTACAGCAGCAGCCTTATTCTTATGTGGCTTCTTGTTAGTAGCTGCATCAGTTATAGCTTCCTCTACCGCCCTCACACGTTCAGTAAGGGGCTCTAGCCGATTGCTGCTTGGAGCAGCTATATCAATGACCCCTTCAGCTATTTTCCCCTTCATCTGGCTAGCTATTACGACAGCCTTCCCAAGCACACCAATATGGCCCATTACCATACTGATGCTCCTGCTAACAGGTGCTTCCCTGGCCCTGCTTACCGCTTTCATAAGCGTTATCAAGAAGATAAGTATTGAAAAGGCTGCCTTCTGTGCCCTTATCACCTTCTACCTAAATGTGATCTTGGCCCTACCCATGATCTGGAGCTAGAACGTCAAGCTCTGTTTTTCAGAGCCCTAACTCTAATTAGCAAAATGAGGAACGCTTAAGAAACTTAAAGCCTGCCCTTACGGCTGGGGATGGAAGTGGCCATGAGGGCCAGCAAGCTCATAGTAGCCATCCTCTTGGCGTCCTCCCTGATCGGTGGCACGTGGACTACCCTAGTGCCCGTGGCCTATGCTCAGCTACCAGGTAGGTGGGATGAGGCTCCATCACCACCATACCTCGCTAGCGCCATTTACTTAACGGCCTTCCCAGAGGGCTCGTGTATGGCAAGAGCTGCCTTCCTAGCCTTCAACGATACCATAACCGTCCAGGGGATAGACCTAGGCTCCCTAACGCCAGCTAGTGCCTCTGGGGAGCTACCATCTGGCTTAGCTGCCATTGCCCTATGGGCTAGGAAGGGATCGCCACCTACTTGGGCCTCATGGGGCCTTATGAGCATGCTATATGAATCCTATGGCCAGTATAGCCCATTTGGCGATATACTAGATCACAGCAGCTCCCTCCCGTTACCTGGGCTGGGCTTAGGTAGCCTAGGCCCAAGCCCCTTCAGCGACCTTAGGGCATATACTGGCAAGCAGGATCCCATGTTCTCGCCTGGCCTATGGCTAGCCCTCGTATTCGTAGGGCTAGCATCAGAGGAAGGCTACTTCAGGGGTAAAGCTACCTACCTAGCCTATCAGGTAAGCAGGGCGTACGGCGTAGAGATGTGGCTCTACGCTAACATCACCATACCCCTGGATACCTACCACGAGCAGGAAGGCAGCTATCGGGGCTTTTCAGGCCAGCAGGAAGGCAACTATTTGGCCTTCCTATTCATATACTACGCTGATGTATGCCCAGATCGGCTTAGCGAGATCCAAGGTAGCTTCCTATCTGGCCTCCCAAGTGGCACGCCATGCGACCTCCTGCAGAACAGGACGAGGCTGAGCGAGGCACCCTATGCCCTCCTAGCCTACGTGGCCCTGGATATCGGCCTCTTTTACTTCGCCTACGGAGGTGAGGAGCCTGAGGCCCCAAGGCTAGGTGGCTGGCTCACGCTCTGGGCTTCTACGTTCTTCTTCCTAGACGCACATGTAGTCCACGTTGAAGATTATGTATTCCAGCTTAGCTTGAACTCAGCATTTGGCCATGAGGGGCCTATTTGCTCAGGTGGCTCAGAGGGCCAGGAAACGCTAACCTTATTGGCGGTTGAGGTGCCCTGGACTAGGGTGCTCTCAGCTGAGCCAGAGGGCGCTGAGGTGATCTCCTACAGCCCAGTAGATGCCATAGTGCTCCTCAACATGACCACTGGCGATTGCATAGAGGACCTAATCGTTACGTATGAGTACGTTAGGGAGTTCCCAAGCCTCCTAGTGGTACAGCAGGCCGATTCCTACGTAGCGGAGCCAGGGGATGAAGTTGAGGTAAGCGTCATCATACAGAACGTGGGCTCGGCAACGGCCTACAATGTAACATGCCTAACATCAGGTGAGGATATCTACAGCCTTGAGCTTAGCAACCTACAGCTCAATCCTGGTGAGTCCTTCACCTTCAGCTACACGGCGGTAGTTGAGAGCTGGGGTGAAGATTACCGCTACCCTGGCTACTACGGGGGGAGCTACACTAGCTATGGCCTTGTACCACCAGTAATGGCCATTTACTTCTCATCCCCGATCTACAATACTACTTCACCCTACTGGGAGGGGCCTGAGCTCCCATTCGTGGTTTGGTCTAATGGCCTCCAGTTCGTAAGGCCAGGTGAGCCAGGCCCTAGCTTGCTGGCCTTCCTAAGGCTTGATAACTACACCGTTAGCCAGGGAGAAGATGCCAAGGCCATGGTAGAGGTATGGAACGTGGGCTCAGCAGGAGCAGAGGACATAGATGTATTCTTGTCTTGGTATGTATTCTGGGCACCTACGTACTGGTGGACCTACGCATGGCCTGACGTAGAGGAAAGCTGGTGCTTCTCAGCGCACATTGATGAGCTAGGGCCAGGGGAGCACGTAGAGCTCACCTTCAACATCACAACCCAGATGCCAGGCTACATGGTGGTTTACGCTGAGGTCGTATCGGAGCGTGGGGCTATGCGGGTGTGGTCCAATACGGCTACGCTCATCGCTGTCCCAGAGCCCAACATGAGCGCTGGCCTACCCTACGTAATCGTGGAGAAGTACGTATCACCTGAGGGTGAGGTGAGGGAGGGCGATGTGCTTACCGTCCTCCTCGTCGTATCCAACGTTGGGACGGCTACTGCTGAGGACGTGCTGATCGTAGATGATGTGCCAGAGGGCCTAGAGCGTGTAGGCAGCGTGAAGACCTCACCACCCGATAAGCCATTTGAGGACCACTCTACCGCTAGCCAAGTGGCCATCGTGATAAGCTCCCTTGAGCCAGGCGAGGTAGTTAAGGTAAGCTACGATGTAAGGGCCGTGAGGGCAGGCACCTACGTTTTCAGCTCTGCTGAGGGCAGCTATGGCTACTACGGCCTTAGCACGAGGG
>Ga0190310_1000013_pt1 | contig 73546 bp, 76 predicted proteins | sample 48700778_MG_FD_165059 | JGI IMG/M metagenome (GOLD analysis project Ga0190310, IMG submission 165059) | Hydrothermal vent sediment bacterial communities from Southern Trench, Guaymas Basin, Mexico - 4870-07-7-8_MG | ecosystem: Environmental > Aquatic > Marine > Hydrothermal vents > Sediment ... | reverse complement strand
TAATGTATTTCTGGCTAACCGGATACACTACTTCACTCCCAATAACAAATGAGCTACAGGAAATGCCTATGTTAAAACTTGAAGCAATATCCTTCCTAACAGACGAAGAAAAACCAAACTACGCCTATGCTATTAAAGTTTACGTTAGAAACATAGGAGATACAACAACATACCTAACAAACACCTCACTCTACATAGTTAAAACAGGAAACACCATAGCAGCAGGAACAACAATAATTTTCGAAAACGACGTAATAGAGTTGAAACCAAGAGAAGTAGCTGAAATAACCTACTACATTAACGACATAGTAGAACCAGGAGAATACATTCTCAAAGTAGTGTCAATGGACGGTGTAGAAGCAGCAATACATGTAGAAAACAACTATCTAATAGGAATATCAACAATACACAAAGTAACAGTAAATAATGATATAAACGACAAAGTAGTAAGTGAAGACAATTACGCAACTTACGAGACGTGGCAGGAAATAGTAGCACCTTACTACAAAATATATTTCAGAGCATATGCTAAACAGGGAATCATAATAAATGCCGTTAGAGCAGAACTTTTCAGCAAGGAAGGCCTACATCCCAGCTGGGTGGGGTTTAATCCGTGGCATTGGACTACACCATATACCTATCCTAATTGGGCGGGCGCTGAATGGATGCCTGTTAAACCTGGGGAAATGCCTGTCTTTGTTATTTATACAATTTACGTTGAAAGCTAAGCACATGATTTACGTAAACCTCCTAGCCACTTCCTTTAAACTTAATGCTTTAACGTATTTTTTAGCCTCCTTTTTCAATGTTCTGTCCTCAGTTACCAATGCTAAGTTATTTTTCTTAGCAAGAACTATGTATGATACATCATATGCTGGTATTTTATGTTTAATGGACACATCTAATATCTCCCTCTCATAGGGGGAAGGACTTAACATTTTCATAGTATTTAGTATTTTACTGAGTATTTCACACAGTTTCATCGCTTCTTCAACATGTATTGTTTTCGTCAATATTACTTCCTTCCAAAGAGCATTAATCGCTTCATATACTGTTAAGTATTGGACGTAGTTACCATATAATGTTTCTACCATTTTTAGCTTAATAGCATATATTAGAGAGGAAGCATCAAATAGCATGTTCTCGTTCACGGTAAATCTACCTTACTTCACGATCTTCTCTAATATGCCTTACAATTCTGTCAACATCAATTTTATCGAGAACTGTGGAGATGGAGTTTAGTTCTTCCTTTAAGACTTCAATTTTTCTTCTCCTAACCTCCTCTTCAAGAGTCCTCCTTAAGAATTCGGAGATTCTTATACCCAACTTCTCAGCTTCCTCCCTTAACTCCCTAGGCACTTTAGCTGAAACAGTCACATACCTACTCAAACAAGACCACCGAATACGTAGTATAATATTAGTAGTTATTAAAACTTCTCTTTTCATCCTACGACTTCTAAATGCAATCTTAGAAGCTTAGCCACGTATCTTAAACTATTAACAATGTTGCCCAACGTTACTACATAGTGATTTCCCACAGGTTCTTCGATGATTTTATATAGTTCACCCTTAACACTTACTTGTATTTGGGTCCTACAAACCTCTTCACTTATAGGTGCTGAATTAACTATCTTACCAACACCTACTCTTAAAACTTTCTTAACAGGGTCTATTCTAGCGAAAGTAACTTTCTCACCAACCCTAGGATACCCCTCAACAGCGACCCCCAAACCTGATTCGAAATGCGATCTAAGCTTAAACCTAGCCATAATTCTCGTAGGTGTTGTGCAGTGCGCAAAGAAAACGCTATTTTCCTCAACCCAAACAACGTTACCCATAAACATTGGCTTAGCTGAAATATGGTACATTAAGGCCATTGTTAAAGTAGCTGGAACATCACCTTCACAACCAGCAATAATTCCCTCATCATTAAGGATGCTTAAGGGTAAGCATGCTGTAACTTTATGTTCCAAAAGGTCAAAACACCTTATAGAAACAAAGTCAGCAGAGTGTTTTCTAATGAGGTTTCTGAGAGCAACGTAAAGCTTAACAGAGTTCACAACATCTTCCTTACTAGGCTCAACAACCTCAACATCCTTCAGCTTCAAAAGCTCCTTCTCAACATCGCCGTCACTTACCCTATGGTATTCTCTAATAAGCTCCTCTACGGGAATAATATCTATAGATAAGCCTAGTATCTTCTTGAACTCTTCAATACTTAAGCTACTATAAATAAGCCATGGCGAAGGCTCGCCTACAAGCAGAAGCTTAGAACCCCTAACCTTATGAACAGCTTTAGCAGCTTTAACAAAATCTTCAAGATATTTTAAATTCTTTTCCGTGAAAAGCTCAGCATATAACCCCTCATAGTCTAGCCTAGCCTTAGCCTCTAAAGCAGCAGCTAAACTATTCTGAGTATCGTGAGCAATAAGAGCTAAAGGAACACCCCTACGAGCAACCTCTAAAACCAAGTGCTCAGCGCCACCTGTCAAAACAACACAAACAAAACAAGCAACACCACCAACATCCACTTTTCTAATATCCTTCTCGGAAGTAACTTTACCCAAAAACTCATCAACGAAATTACCAGCCAAACCATAGTAATGCTTCAAAATAGCATCAACAACTTCAGGTTTATGAAGAGGGGAAGCCAAACCTATAAAAACGCATTTATCCTTCATCTCTAATACCAGAGTAAAATCGTGAAAAGTATAAAATAAATGTAAACGCATATAAGCCTCATAAATATACAGCAAACTATTTCTAGAAAAAACAAAGTAAGTTCTATTCGGAAGAAAGGCTGAGAAACCTATGGTTGACTGGAATAAGGAAGTTAAGATATTAGGATTATCTTTACCCCTAAAATACTGGGTCTTAGGCTTCATCTTCTTAACCATAGGTATCCTAGGCTTTGTAATGGCCATAATATATACTCCATTAGAAGTAGACATTATATCCGTAGGCATAGGTGTAATGGGGGTTATGCTTACAGCTTTAACATGGAGTTTAGGAGCAACGAAAAAGGATATAAATACTGTTATCGCTGAATTAAAGAAGTTAAGAGAAACCATAGTAAAGGAAAACAATAGGAGCAGACAAGTACTTGAAGAAATACTAAGGGCAATTAAAGGGTTGAGCGGAAAATAAGTAACTCGATACTATAGCTTCGAATCATCTTTTAATGTTAAGCACTGCTTCTACACCATTCTCAGTAACAACTTTAACACTAAAGCTTTCAGGGAGAGGCTCAGTAATAAACAACACTACAGACTTCACTTCACCAGGCCTAATAACATAACCTATCTCAGAAGCATCATCAGCTGTAGGAATAATAACAATATGAGCATCTAAAGGATAAACAATATTGTCGTCAAATCTATCAAATGAAACACTATCTCCGCCTACAGGAACAATCTCATCACCTAAGATGTTGTTGTCGGTTACAAGTAAAACTCTCCATCCCTCATTTAGATTGTTAACAGTAAAGGCAGGGTCATCATATATTTTAACCCAAGTAAAATAAACGCTATAAGTACCTGACTCTCCATCTCAAATACCAACGTCTAAGTAGACATAGGGTTTTTCATACATGTCATAAGTGAAATCTTTGTGATAACAATAGTAGGTATCGTTATAGTAGACATAAACTCTATTTATTGTACCATTAAATAGAGCCAACCATTCTCCGCAGGTTTGATAATCATCTATTTTAAAGCTCCAGTCATATGGATATGTTGTCCTTCTCTTTGTGACTGCCGAGGAGTAGTAATTATATAGAGGAGCCCATCCTGTTATATAGAAAAGAACAAATTGACTCAAACTATGAGGATTACCATAAGTAACATACTGCGACACATAGGTTTCAACTAAATAATCATGGTTTATTATACTTCCTATTTTTCCCATTCTCACCTCAATTACATATTCTCTATCTGGAATTTCTAGATTATTCTTCAATTTCAATCCGAACTTTTCTATGTCTGACGTTCTAGGCCTATTTATTGTTAATTTAAGTCCATAGTCTGAATCTATATTTATTCTTCCCTCCTCGTTTTCTTCTTCTTCTAAGGTGCTTATAAGTTCCCATTCATTCTCATTGTAGCCGTCCCTAAAGTCTTCGTAGAATATTAATCCGTTTTGTGTTTTCTCTATCGTTTGTGTTTCTCTGTTGAATGTCCATATGTCTCCTCCCCATATTGGTGGTGAAGATGATGTGTATGCTAGGTTTGCTTGTTTGTATCCTTGGGTTGTTCCGTAGTATGCTGAGTTTATTTTTACTGTTGCGTCCCCTATGTTTCTAACCCATAGGATTATGAGTGTTCCTTCATCTGTTTCAATGGTTTTTATTGCTTCAATTTTTATTGCTTCTCCAAGTGTTTGCTCTGTTGATGCTGAAGTTAGTGATCCCGCATATCCGCTGACCCAAAGGTAAACTATGACTGATGACGCAACTACGATTAGAATTATGAGTAAAGTTGCAATAACAGGGGAAACAGCTTTAAGCATATCTCTCATATGCATCCCTTAACTAAGTAGTTTACATATAATATAATTAAATTTTTAGTTAGTTTCTTCAACTAGAACTATTAGTCAAACCATCATAGTACATTAGTGCTTCTAGCCGAATATAGGTTGCTTAGTTGTTTTCGCTTATCTCCATTTCTCCTATGTTTTCTAATGCTTTGTACCCTGTGGTTTCTTTTAGGATTTTTCTAAGCCACTGTGATTTTAGGATGTTTATGAGTTCTTTTACTGGTTCCTTTCCTAGGGATTTTTTGTTTATTAGGAAGTCGTATTCCTCTGTTTTTAATGGTATGAAGTCTAGTCCGTATTTTTCTGCTATGTACTTGAGCCCTACTCCTACGTCTGCTTTTCCATGTTTTATTGCTGACGCTATTGCTGAGTGTGTTTTTGCTTCAACCCAGAATCCTTCAATTTTACTTGTGAGCTTCTCTACTGTTGTTTTCCTTTTCCTAGCTATTTCTTCAAGTAGTTGGTCTATTAGGAGCCTTGTTCCTGAACCCTTGTTCCTGTTAATGAATCTTACTTTTTTGTCTATTATGTCTTCGAAACATTTTATGTTGTAGGGGTTTCCTTTAGCAACTATTATTCCTTGTTCTCTAAGATAGCCTTTAACTAAGACAGCGTTTTTGACGTTGTATTTTCTAAGGTAAGGTATGTTATATGTTCCTGTTTTCGGATCGTATAGGTGTATCCCGGCGATGTCTGCTTCGCCACGTTTAATAGCTAGAAGTCCTCCCATAGATCCTACGTTAATTATTTTTACATCGTATTTTTCCATGAGTTTCTCCATGATTAGCTCGGCTACTGGGCAGTGGCTTCCGATGAAAACTAGGTCTGCTCCTATTTTCTTCTCTGTGAATAAGTGTACGGTTACTTTTTCTCCTTCATCAATGTACATTGTGTTTTCGGGGATTACAATGTATCCGTCGCTTCTAGAAAGTCTTACAATACTTCCACTATCTCCTCCAACAGGGTACGCGACCCACTTATTTCTCCTCTTTATCAGGGCTACCGGTACATGGGTTCTCCTACCTTTAGCTCCGAAAACTCTTAAGGCCATATATGCTTCTACTGTTTTAGGTTTAACCTGTTTTAGTCCTGCAAAAGCCCTTATAACAGGTTTAACTATTAGATTGTAGACTATTAGACATGAAACAGGAAATCCTGGCAGCCCGAAAACAGGTTTGTCATTAATGACTGCTATTACTGTTGGTTTACCGGGTTTGATGTTGAGCCCGTGGACAATAATTCCTGGTTCTCCTAGCTTATTTAAAACCCTATACACTATGTCCCCTAGACCAGCTGATGTTCCTCCAGAAATCAATACGATATCGTATTCTTTAATTGCCTTAGAAATTTTATTTTCAATTATTCTTTCATTATCTGGCAATATCCCTAAGGCTTCCGGTTCTCCACAATCTTCAATAACTGATGCATATAGTGAGTAGGTATTCACATCATATATTTTTCCATATTCTAATTTCTCTCCCGGTTCTTTGAGCTCATTACCTGTACTTATAATGGCAACTTTTGGCCTCCTATAAACCTTAACCTTACTTATACCTGCCGCGGCTATTGCTGCTATAGTTTGCGGTGTAAGTACTGTTCCTTTGTAGGCTATTGTTTCTCCAAGCATTACATCGGAACCTGTTTGTGCAATATTTTCGCCTGAAGCTAGAGGCCTAAACACTTCAACGTAGTCTCCAATTCTCCTAGTATATTCAACCATAACAACGGCATCAGCATTTGGGGGTAGTGGAGCTCCAGTAGATACTTCCACGCATTCCTTAGGTCCTAAAGCTGTTTTCGCTTCTTCTCCAGCTTCAACTTTGCCTGCTAGTTTAAGCTTTACTGGGTTATCGTCTCTAGCCCCAGTAACATCCATACTCCTAACAGCATACCCGTCAACGGTTGACCTTGTGAATGGAGGAACATCTATCGGCGATTTCACGTTTTCAGCTAAAACCCTACCATAAGCTTCAGTTAAGCTAACCTCTTCTACTCCAATAGGCTCCATTTTAACGTGTTTTCTAAGTTTCTCCAGCGCTTCTTCGGGCGTTACTAGTCTATGGAATATTACTCTTTTCACTACATAAACACCTTTAAACTATGGGGGAGGTAAGTTCTACCTCAACGACATCTCCTTCATCAAAACCTTCAACATCTTCAGGAACTATAAGTAAGCCATTACCTTTAACCATTGTTGAAAGTATGCCAGAACCAGTTATAGCAAGTGGTTCAACATAGAACTCGTTGTTTTTTCTAAACACCCTTACTCTAACATAGCCTCTAATTCCGGGTTCCACATACACTCTCCTAGTAAGTAAGGCTTTAACCTTAGGTTTAGGCGGAGGCTTAGAACCATGCAAAGCATAGTGAAAACACTCATAAACAGCTAGTAGAACTGTAAGAGCAGCTACAGGGTATCCTGAAAGAGTGAAAACAGGTTTCCCACTCACCACAGCTATTCCAGCAGGTCTACCGGGCTTAACAGCTAACCCATGGATTAGTAGTTCAGGGTTAAGTTTTCTAACAGCTTTAACAGTATAGTCTTTTACACCTATGCTTGTACCGCCTGTTGTAAACACCATATCTGCTTCCTTTAACGCTTTACGAACATTTTCCGCGATAACATCTATGTTATCCGGAAGAATTCCTTTAATAATAACGTTTACGTTCATTTCCTTGAGAAAGGATTCGACAAGGTAAAGTGTTGATGAAACTATTTTTCCAGGACCTACTTTTGAACCTAAAGGTACTAATTCATCACCTACTCCGAAAACAGCAGCTTTTAAACTATCATAAACTCTTATCTTAGATATGTTTAGTGTTGCAAGTAAGCCTACGTGCCATGGCCTAATAACCTCTCCCTTTCTAACAACTATTTCCCCTTTCTTAACATCTTCACCTATAATGGAAACGTTTTGCAGAGGAGCTACTGGAGCATATATTTCAACAGTATCCTCGCTAATTCTCTTAGTGTATTCGACCATAACAACAGCATTAGCTCCTCTTGGTAAAGGCGTTCCGGTTGTTACTTCAACGCACTCTCCTTTACCTACAAAGTATTTTTCGGGTTTATCTGATGTGTGCATAAAACCCTTAACTTTTAAGACAATAGGGTTTAGTGTTGATGCTCCGTAAGTGTCCTCTGCTCTAACAGCGTACCCGTCTACAGCACTTCTATTATATGGTGGGAAATTATATGGTGCTTTCACTGTCTCAGCGGAGATATAGCCTACGGTTTCAGTTATTTCCTTCTCAACAATTCCCGGCTTAATCTTACACATTTTTCTAAGTTTTTCCAAAACCTCAGATACCGGTGTTAGCTTCCCCAACCTACCATATTTTCCCATAACGTTTTACCTTCCAATATAAGCTATGGCTTCAACCTCCAAGTCTACATCCTTAGGTATTTTAGAAACCTCAACAACAACCCTAGCAGGATACTTATCTCTAAAATACTGCGAATATATTTCATTAAATTTACTGAACAAGTTCAAGCCCTTCATGTAAACAGTAACTTTAACTATATCGTCCATTGTACCTCCTGCTTCTTCAACTATAGACTTAACATTCTCAAGAACAATTTTTACTGCTTCTTCAAAATTCCCTCTAACAATCTCGCCTGTAGTAGGGTTTATTGGTAATTGCCCTGAGATGAATAGGAAATTTCCTGCCTTTACTGCTTGACTATAAGGACCCACAGGTTTAGGAGTTTTTTCCGAAACAATAACCTCTTTAGGCATTAGAACAATCACCTTTAAACCCATATAACGTACTCTGACTCGTAATTAGTCGGAATGGTAAATAAGCTTTAAGAAATAAAAATCAATATATAATACTTAAATCATACTACGTCTATTGGTCTTGGAATTATTTTTTCAGGATCTGTTTTCGGCGTATATAGCCTCATATCCTTTATTTCTAAGCTTTTAACTAAAGGTATTTTCTCCTCTGTTTCGTCCTTGAAAATATAGACTTCTATTCTCCCTTCACTAGGCTGGGTTATAGGTTCGACTTCGGCAAATATATATCTCGCCCATTCAGAGAACTCCTCCTTCACAACTGTAAGTACCTTATATGTTTTAGGATAAAGTATTATTGGTCTTCTTATTGGAGCGGTTCTATCCATGTTTTCATCCATGCTACCTTTCAGCAATACCCTTACTTCAGTATCACTGTAGTTTTCAAGTATTATTCTTACCAAATGTACTTCAGGTGCTTTAAACAACCCTTTTAGCTTATCTAAAAACCCCATAAATCTCACCATAGGGAGAAATGTTAGTACTCTGTTAAAGTCAAGGTATTCTCCATTTTTAAACTTATCCTAGAACATAATGATACATACCAGTTTGGTTTATGGAAAGATGGAGATAAATAGTGTAATAAAATTTATTGTTTACATTACATTCTTCAGCGATGTTAACCTTTTAACGTTTTTACAGCTAATTTTAACGATGCTGATTTCCCGTCATAGGTATAGATGAACGTTAACCTTACTTCAGCATTTCCTGTCTTCATCCATTCAGTATATTCCTTTTTCCATGGAACCTTTATAGTAACTGTTCCCTCGGAACCTGGTGCTATAGTTATTCCTTCAGTGTAGTGTCCTCTTTCAGCAAATACTCCTCTAGTGAATATTACATATTCTATCCTTGTTATTTTCGCTGTTGCTTTGCTATCGGTATTTCCTAAAACCACTACAACTGATGCTTCGTTCTCTCCCGGTTCTACCCATGAACTTTTCTCTACTAGAATACCTTTTCCTGGAGCATAGTATAGATAGTAGAGTGCAGCGAGAGCGATTACAACTATAATAACCACCGCAGCTATAGGACCCGCCTTTTTTGCCACAGCTTTCACCTCAGAACATACTAGTTATGTTTTGGTATTTCTATATATATGTTTTTGCTTTAAATATTTAAGTTTCAGAAAAGCTATACAGAATTACCTTGTTTTATAATGCTTGTGTTTAGGTTGATTTAAAGTTTAAAAAGTATATTGGTATTTTATTTTTTACTTCCAAGTAGCCGATGACCAACTGTAAGACACGCCTTTAGCTGCTAAAAGACCTAGCAGCACTACAATTATTAGAATAACTAGTGCTGGCGTACCGGGGTCAACTGTGTATCCCTCAGCCATTTGTATTCCAATCATGACGGCTCCAACGATAATTGCTAGGATCACCCAGATAATTACGGCGTTTCTAATTTCACTGTATTCTACTTTAAACTCGGCTGTTGGTTTTGCTTCTGACAATACATTTCACCGATTAAGTAATTATGCTTAAAATAATATATAAGCTTTAAATTAAGTTTAACCATTACTTCCACATATTACAGCTGTCATTACTGAAGTATTGGCCATTGTATTTTATTTTCCAAGATTACGTGGGCTCTTCTAAGATTTTTCAATATTTAATTAAAAATGGGTGACGTTTATTGTATTTGGTATTGGATGCTGAATAGGAAAGCTTTATTACCTACTTGCAAAAACTATTTATTATGGTAATGTCATAAGTACTTATGTGGTGATGTTATGCAAACAATAATGGACATAATAAGCTATATTGACAGTCTTGTATGGGGCGCTCCAGTACTAATCATGTTATTCGCCGGCGGTATATTGTTCAGTATTATGGGTGGCTTCCACCAGATTAGGAAGTTCGGTACAGCATGGAAGACTATGCTGTGGAGAGGTGGAGCTAGAGGTGAAGTCCATCCATTCAAGATATGGTGTATGGTTATGGGCGCTACCATCGGCGTTGGTAACATTGCTGGCGCTAGCACCGCTATCCACTTGGGCGGTCCTGGTGCAGTGTTCTGGATGTGGATTTGTGCTCTCGTAGGTATGGCTACTAAGTCCTTCGAAGTTACACTAGGCTTATGGTCTAGGAAAGTTCTACCGGACGGTAGAATTCAGGGCGGTACACCCTTCTACATTGAGAAAGTACCATACATAGGCACAATATTAGCGTTATTATTCGCTATATTCCTAGTTATTTCAGCCTACGGTATAGGTAACATGATTCAAGCAAACAACGTTGCCTACGCTACAGAATACGTTATTAGACACTATGGTGGTGGGGATGTCGAAGTATTCTACGGTAGATTAGCTGCAGGCCTAATTATGGCGTTCTTCACGGCCCTAGTAGTTATTGGCGGTGTTAGAAGAATAGCTGAAGCTGCTTACTACTTGATACCGTTCATGAGTGCATGGTACATCATATTCAGCATCGGAATATGGATCATGTACGGATACAACTTCCCGAAGGTAATCTCTGACATATTCAGGTTCGCATTCACACCTGCAGCTGCTGCCGGTGGACTAGCAGGTTGGACAGTATATTCGGCTATAAGGTACGGTTTCGCTAGAGGTCAGTTCTCAAACGAAGCTGGTCTAGGTAGTGCACCAAACGCTTACGCCTTCGCTGAATCAGATCACCCAGCTAGACAAGGATTCTATGGTGTATTCGAAGTATTCATGGACACCATAGTTCTCTGCACCATGACAGTCATACACGACCAGCTAACAGGAGCTCTATGGGAAAGACCAGACCTTTCAGGTGCAGCTCTAGCTGCTGAATCCTACTATAGAGCATACGGTATATACGCGCCTGTACTACTAGGTGTAGCGCTAGCGCTATTCGCCTACACGACGATGCTAACATGGGAGTTCTATGGTGAACAGAACTTCTGGTACTTCTTCTCCTATAAGTTGAAGTTAATACCTGAGAAAGTTGCTAGATGGTTCTGGAGATTCGTCTGGCTACCACCAATAGTCTTCGCCGCTGTAAGCCCACAGTACTTCGAAGCATTCTGGACATTCTCAGACTGTATGAACGGCTTAATGACCATACCCAACATTATTGCTGTGATATACCTATCACCAGTAGCTGCTAAGCTACTCAAAGACTTCTACACTAGACACGTGTACATAACTGGTGAAGCTAAAGGCAAACCGCCAGCATCAATCTCAGCTACGCAAGTACTAAGATACTATGCTAAGGACTTCCTAAGATCAATGTTTACACCAACATATGTTCTGATCAAAGAAAACATGATGGGTAGGAGAATTTATTAAGTAAAATAACATTTTTTCCTTGACCTAATTTCTATCCTACTTTCAACTAAACCTAGAATATTTTAGCCTCATAAATATCTTTATTTTCACCTCACTATTGGTTTAAAACATAGTGTAGAAATTGCTGCATAATTCGGTTTTACGCGTTTTCGACCACGTGGAGTAATAAGCCTTAGGGTTAAAATATCTTTCAAATAAACTATAAATGCTTAGAGGTGTTTAGTTTCTATGACGTATCTTACCTTGGAAATGCTCAAAACGTTCAAAAATCAGCTTTTTGAGGAATGCTCTAGATGTATGAGGAAACCAGGCTTCGATGAAAGATGGTGTAACCTATGCAGTGTTAGACATGCTTACTTCACAATTTCAAGGCTAATAGAAACTATAGAGAAACACAACGGAGACCTAGTTAAGCCGAACCACCGTAACAAACTTAAGTAGTGAAGAAGAACACGGTAGTCGATGTGCAGGTTCATCACATTCTACTGTGAAGGAGAACAATGTAGTACCCTAAATAGGTTTATAAGAGCACTAGTTGAGTCTAGTCAAAACGACCCCTACTTACACATGCACAGTAAGCATAAAAGGCATGAACATGGCTGGGGCTATGCTATTGCATGTTTTGAAGAAGACTTAAGCACCATATTTTTCGGCAAATCCCTTAAACCAATATATAACGATGACCTAGCTAGTAAAATTGCCAAGTATTTGGAAAAATATGAAGTATGCTTAGGTATGGTTCATTCAAGACTTGCTAGTAAAAAAGAGCCAATAAACATTTACTCTACGCAGCCATTTCACCATAACCTTGGAAAGCATGGGCACCTATGGTTTATACACAATGGATCCGTAGATAAAGAAAGCTTAGCTAAAATACTAAACAAAGAAGAACTTCTTAAAACACATTCAGACTCCTACTTCGCATCCCTACTTGTAGCCAAAAACGTTATTGCTAAACAAGACTTCGTTGAAGCTGTGATAGGCGTTTTAGACTATGTGAGAACAGCCTTCAATGTAGGCGTTATGATATTAAACAATAATGAAGCAAAACTCTTTACCTTGAACTACTTCACGCCAAAGATAAAGCACTTTAAAGACTACTATAGACTATACGGTGTTAACAAGGAGAATACAAAAATTATAGCTTCTTCCACAATAATAGACTTCTACCTAAAAGAAGAACTAAGCAGTGCACACGTATTTCACAATGGTGAAGCACGTTTATGGGTATTTAGAAAGGATACAAAGGAGCTAGTAGAAACTAAAATTTTAATTCAATCACACGCTTAATCAGTATCATAGTTAAACATAGCCCTAAAAGTATGGTAGCAAGGCCGGCAAGGCCTCCTTCAGGTCCGAACTGTCCTCCAAAAATTATTTCAAAGTTCTTAACATGTGCTTTTAGGAGTAAGTACTTTACGTTACCGCTTACTGGAAAGCCAAGAAGCGTTAGCATGAAATTCCATCCGCAATGGAATAGTGTTGGCGAGATAAGTGATTTAGAATAGTAGATAAGTAATGAGAGAATAATTCCGCCTATAATTAGTTGGAAGAAGGCAATCACATTAAAACCTACGTTGAAAACATGAACCATGGCGAATAATGCGGAGTTAATTAGAATAGCATTTCCTAACTTACGTTTCTCCATGAGAAGTCTATGGAACACATATCCTCTAAAAACTGCTTCTTCTCCGAAAGCCCATATCAGATACGTGGTAAGTGTTACTATAATTGCTAACAGGTTTAACTCTTCTACAAAACTGTACTTCACAGTATTTGTGATTAAGCCGAGTACTCCAATAATCATTGGCAAGGTTAAACCTAAGACTAAGGGGTAAAGTATTGAAAAGCCGACATCAGGTACTTTTATTTTAAAACCTACTTCACTTAGCCGAACATTGTATAACTTCGAAAACAGGATAATTAACAATATCCAATAGGGTACAGCAAGAAAGCCGCTAGGCCTATGAAGAACTATAGCTAACATGTTCAAATATAGAGCTGTACCTACGATCCAAAGGACGATGAAAGCAGTGATTTCTACGCTTATGTTTTGCTTCATAAGCTACGCACCTTAAACTAATAGTACTTAAGTATTTCATGTACTAATTTCTCTACCTTATCCCATTCCCCATATTCACTGAACATACTCTTTAAATATTTTAATGTTTTAGAAACTAAGACATTACGCGGTAAATTATCCAGCACAAATACCCCTAACGGCCATAGTAGAGAGTCAATATTTAGTGAAGGTATTTTGCATAACATTGAAATTTTTAACCATATTTTCCTAACCTCACTTGGCCTCTTTCCCAACAAATAGTATGTTTTACTCCTAAAGTCCCTAATGCTTGGTATTTCTATTACTCCAGATGATAGTGTTAAGGCGGATATCCTAACATCAACAGGTAGTGGTATTGTGAAAGGTATTGCTATTCTTTTCCCCGTCGAAACATAGTATGCATAGTAGAACATCTTTACGGAGAAAACTACAGTTTTGGAATCAGGGTTTGCTTTGAGAATTACTGCTATAGCTTTCCTGAGTTTTTCAAGATCATGCACATATAATTGCGGGTTACTGTAAATTCTGGCTGCTAGTGGGGATTTTAGAAAGGTTTCTAATCTTTTAACTTTAGCATCCATATTGAAGACATTGAGCTTTTTCTCCTTTAGAAATTTCATGAAGTTTTCAAGTACTTTTTCAAGTGATGGTCTAGTTTTTGACATGAATAGGCCGAATTCTAACCAGTATTTTTCACCTTTTACCGCTAATTTATAGCTTATCAAACCATTAGCTATAGCTAAGAGGCAAGTATAGCCTACATGCTCCGTTTCTTCAAATATCATTTTTACTGCTTCAAGCTGTGGATCACGATCTTCAATAACATAAATATTCTTTAAGCCTATATTACGTAGAATATTCGCTATATTAACCACTCTATTCTCATTAATAATTACTTCTATGCCAAGGGCTGCCAAATATTAATCCCCGTAAATGCTTTCTGAACTTTCTTAAGAATGCTGTAGAATGGGTGTTTTTTAGGTATTTTTCCGCCTTCAAGCCTGGCTAAGTAACCTAAGTAAGAATCAACCATTGAGACAGCTGGTGCAACATCTTTAATCCTCCTTAAGGGGCCGTAGAATATGAAATCTGCTGCAAATAGTTGCAAGTATGTTGCGGAACCAGCATGTATACCGATTGCTTCTTCGACACCGAAGCTTTTCTTAGAAATATTCCCTAAGGCATTTGCAGGTGCGCAACCTGTTGGTAGTCCTGTTTCAGATTTTATTTTAAAAACAGCCGGACCACTAACAGCAATTGATGCTGGATCTAAAACTACAACATCTACTAAAGGTTTTGCTAAACCTATTTTCCTCACTTTTGGTAGAAGTTCTCTACTAAGTATTTTTAACTTGTCTTCGGGAGTTAAGCTTCTAACAGGATTTGCCATGTCAAACGCCATGAGTACTGCTGCTTCTATCTTATTTTCCTTTAAACCCTCTAACTCTTCATCACTACTATGCACGTATATTGCATTACCAATAACTCTACTTGTTAATCCTAGTTCGTGTGATACTTGGTACATTCTTACCCTAACGCTTTCCTCTACACCATCGAGAAATATTGGTGCTTCAGTAACTTCACTTATAAATTCTAAATATTTTTCCGCGGCTTTGCTTGTGTAAGCTACTAAGTCTATTGCAAACTGTAAGTTGTATTCCTCTGCAACTTTCTTAGCGAATTCTATTTTCTCTTTAGCTTTTTCTTTATCAAATATCCCTTCCTTATGATTTACAACTATTTTTTCTCCTAAGAAGAAAATACTTCCAACAAGAACCACAGGTCTTTCGCCAGGTAAGCCTCCGAAAATAACGTTACCTATTTTAAAAGTCTTCTGTTCGTTCTTAAACATGAAAGGTCTTAACTTTCCATATTTCTCCAATTTATTCACCATACTATTGTTGTCCCAATTCCTTATTGACTCTGCGTACAACCTCAACTATTGTTCTAAGCTTCCTTAAGGCAACATTATATGCTTTCTCGTAGGTTGTTCCCGGGTTTTTTAGAGCTTTAAATCCGCAATCTGCTGTGACAATACCTACTCTATTACCGAATATGTTTAAAATGTTCTTTAATAGGTCGTATGTCTCCTTGAAACTTTCTACTCTTAAATTCCTAGAGCTAACTATTCCCGGACTTAGTATTTTATCGTGCTTTTCAAGCAACTCCTTAGTAAATACGTTCATGTTTTCTCGGGTATCTTTGAATTCATGATTCAATACCTTAAGTCTCTCAATTTCGCATAGAATTTCTGCAAGTTTAGGAGAAAGTCTTCCACAAACATGTATTCCTGTAAGTTTATCTTTAGCTTCGTCGAATACCTCATTATATAAGCCAATAATATCATCGACTTTGTAACCATAAAGTATTATTCTTTTCCCAATAACATTAGCTAACATAGGATCATCGATCACGATGAAATCGTAGCCTAGGCCAACCATTTTCTTAACAGCTGATTTCACATAGTTTTTAAAGAATGAAAGTACTAGCTCCTTTTTAGCCATCGCTGTAGCCGATAACCCTCCCTCAGTTAGGTATATTCTAGAAGCTAAAGTGAAAGGTCCTGTTATAGGTGCTCTGAGTTTTTGAATTTTCATTTTCTTAGCTATCTGGGAAATTATAATAGCCTCCTCAACTTCAATTTCAGGCACCTTAGCCTCTGCAAGGACTTCTTCACGGGCAAAATACTTTTGCTTATGTACTCTAATTAATCCTACTTCCTCTAATGGCTTAAGATACATTTCTATGAAACTTCTCATTTGCGGGAAAGGAGGCATATCTACGCCGATATTGACCATGTCCTTAAATGCTCTAATAACGTTTTCACTGCTATGTTCTAGGGGAAAACTCCCTACATGACTTGTTAATATTTTCTTGAACATTACTATCATCTATTCGAAAAGTCTTACTTGGAGAATTTAAACTTATAACGTAATCGCCGAAAGCTTGGCGCTTATTAAAAGCGCATATTAAAGTTTATATCTTAAGGCTATGGTTTACCGCTATAGTTTAGGAATATTTAATAACGTTCTAGTAAAATATTGTCTAGAGAGCTGTTATTTTCATGGTCTCATACAGCGGCAAGAGAAGAAGTAGCTTAGAAATAGTTACTTGCATTTTAAATGTTTGTTTAAAAGGGGCGTCAATAACTAAAATTATGCGTGAATCAAACCTAAATTACACGCAAGCACATAGATACATAAATTCAATGATAGATAAGGGTATGTTGGCTCAACATACTGTTAATAATAAGAAAGTATTTCAAACAACAAGATACGGCTATGAGATATTGGAAACGTTTAAGGACTTAAATTACTTGCTTAAGGAGAAAATTCTGAAAATAGAAGTTGTAAAAATTAACCTCAATACTACGCTACCTTACAGTATAGATGGAAATCAGGTATGTAAATACGATATTTATGCGAAAATACTTAAATCTTCAGTTAAAGGCGTAACTAAGACGCGATTGCTAAATATTTTAGGAACAAATACTCCAAGACTAAGTAAGTACCTTAAAGAACTTATTGAAAATAAGCTAATAGTTGTAGAGAATGTAAAGTATGATAGGAGAGTTAAAGGAGTTTTTAGAATTTCAAAGAAGGGATTAATGTACCTGCAAATATACATTAAACTAGCTTCTATGCTGGCTAGAGAAAGTGAAAGAGGAGAGAGATTTCCTAGAATAAGAGAGGAGAAGATAATAGGTATTTCTGGTATAGAACATAAAGTTGTTACGGTAGTTTTAAATGGTACGAAATATGCTGTGAAGGAAGTTAAGAGAAATAATAAACTTGAAATATTTAAATTCTTAATTATCGTTAGCGATACAGGTTTAAGACCACTACTTATAGTTGGTAAGAAAATATACCTCGACAATAGTATAAAGGACATAATTAAGGAATTTAATGGAAAAATAGTACGCAGATAGTATCGTTTACTCATAGTTTCATATTAATTAAAGAAATCTATGTAGCTTTCTTAACTATACCTCTTTTAGTATTATTAACAGTACATCTTAAATACTTGTACTGCCATATTTGGATAGGGTATCCAAATATGAGAGTTAAAAACGTATCTGTAATTATTGCAATACTTATAGTGCTGCTCTTAGGAGGAAGCTTAACCTTATATTGGCATGCTTTAACCCCAGCTACGGTTACTATAACCTATACAACCACAGTCACCGAGACTGTAACTCAAACAATTTCACCAGAAATCTATCCTCTAACGGTTGTTGATGCTCTGGGTAGACAAGTAGTAATAAGTAGTGAACCTCTAAGAGTGATCTCGCTCTCGCCGTCTATAACTGAAATACTTTTCTCACTTAACTTAGGAAGCAGAGTTATTGCTGTTGACTCGTTTTCTAACTATCCGCCAGAAGTTATTGAGCTTAAAGATAAGGGTGTTATACAGGATATAGGTGGGTTTTGGTCGCCTGATTTAGAAAAAATAGTTGCACTCGCTCCTGACGTTATAATAGCTGATTCCGATGCTCATATGAAGTTCAAGGACAAATTTGAGGAGCTAGGTTTAAACGTGGTTTTCATTAGAGGGGGAGCGGCAGTAACTGTAGAAGATATTCTACTAGACATTATGTTAGTAGCTAAGGTGTTTAACGTTGAAGATAATGGTGCAAAACTTATTCAAAATATAAGTGAGCAACTAATTACCATAGAGGAAAAAGTGAAAGAAGCAAGTAAGGTGAAAACTCTAGTACTTCTAGGCCCTCCTTCGCTAGGATTATGGACTGTAGGCTCCGGTAAGTTCCTTAATGACATCATACATAGAGCTGGCGGCATAAATATTGCTGAAAAATATTATGGATGGATACAGCTTAGCTTAGAAGAAGTAATCAGCGCTGACCCCGAAGTAATCATTGTTCTAGTTATGGGTACTACTGAAGACGCTAAAGCGGTAATTAACGAAATAGTTAACTCTGAACTTTCAGAAACATCAGCTGTTAAGAACGGTAGAGTTTACGTATTAATTGGAGAAGCAGATGACATCGTAAGTAGACCTGGACCTAGAGTAGCTAAGGCTACCCTCTTGCTTGCTAAAATTATTCACCCAGACATATTTGGTGAACCAGAAAGACCCGATGTTATCTCTATGGGAGGCTAAGACACTTAATGGCAAATGACAGCGTTAATAGGCTTCATGTAAAATATAGATTAAAATTAAAACGTATAGTGATTAAAATAGCTTTACTTACAGCAGTTACCTTTTTAGTCTTTATCTTATCATTATCCGTAGGGTCTGTGCATATAAGTTTTGCTGACGTTCTACTAGTTATTCTATCTAAACTAGGTATGGTAAATTACAATCCTGGTTCTTTAGGGAAAGTTGTTCTAGGCATACGTTTTTCAAGGACTATGGCTACTATTTTAGTTGGTTCCTCCTTAGCGGTCTCGGGTGTACTTATACAGTCAACAACTAGAAATCCTTTGGCAGAACCTTATCTTCTAGGCTTATCTTCAGGTGCTTTAATGTTCCTCTGCATTTCTTTGATAATTTACCCTAAAATTTGCATGTCTTCTGTAGCCATAATGCTAATATCATTTGCTGGAGCCTTAATAGCATTATTCGTAACTATGACTATTTCTGAGCTTCTCGGAGGAACACCTTTAAGCTTAATTCTTGCTGGAATAGCTGTTTCAGCTATGTTTGCCGGTGTTTCGCAGTTACTTGCTTTTATTGTTCAGTTTAAACTTAACATGCCATTCCTCATGTTGCTACTTGGAAGTTTTTCGAACATTGTTCTAACACATGTTTTCATAGTTTCAATATCATTTACTGTGGGTTTTATCATCGCATTAACTATTTCTAAGAGATTGAATGCTCTAATTTTTGGTGATGAACATGCTTTCCAATTAGGCTATAATCCTAAAGTACTAAGGTATATAGCAATACTAACCACTTCGTTTCTTACAGGTGTAGCAGTTTCTGTCTCAGGCCTCATAGGGTTTATAGGTTTAGTTGTTCCTCATATTTCAAGACTTATTGTGGGCAATGATCATAGGGTTCTTATACCTTCATCGGCTCTCCTAGGAGGTTCTCTTCTATGTTTCTCAGATGTAATTGTCAGATGTCTTTCTTCAAATCTTGGTTTCGGGGAATTACCTGTAGGTGCCCTAATGAGTGTTGTTGGTGCTCCATTTTTCATATATCTTCTTCTAAAGAAAATGAGAGGTTAAAAACGTGGTTAAAATTAAAATCCTAAACTTAAGCTTTAGCTACGATTCCATAGAAGCACTGGAGAATGTCTCGATAGAGTTCAAGGAGGGAGAAGTAGTTAGCATTATTGGGCCTAATGGAGCGGGGAAAACGACTCTCTTAAAATGTATCGCTAAGCTCTTGAAACCTAAGAAAGGCGTCATATATTTAGATGGCCGTGACATATGGAGTATAAGCAATAAGGATTTAGCTAAAATACTTACACATTCTTTATTTGAGGTACCTAAAGGCTTTAACTTAACAGTATTGGACTTTTTACTTACAAGTAGGTACCCACACTTTAGAGGTTTTTGGGAAACTAAAAAGGATTTAGATGTAGTTGAAGAAGCATTAACCATGGTCAATGCTAGGTGCTTAGCTGAGAGAAGACTTGAAGAACTAAGTGACGGCGAGCTGCAAAGAATAGTTATGGCGAAACTTATTGCTCACCAAGCTAAGGTGTTGCTCGTAGATGAGCCTACGGTACATTTAGATTTAAAATATCAACTAGAAATACTTAACATGCTTAGACGTATTAGTAAAATAAACAATACATTAACCATAATGACACTACATGACCTAAGACTAGCATCAATATTTTCAGATAAATTGGTACTATTACATCGCGGTAAAATCGTGGCTACTGGTACTCCGCCTGAGGTTTTAACGGAGGAGAATATTGCTAAAACATATGGTGTTGAAGTTGAGATAATTAATCATAGTAAAGCAGGTATAATAATTGTACCCTTAAATACACTATCGCAAATTTAAGTATACTCCTTTAAGTACAAGCTTAACGTTCTTTAGCTTGCTCATCGACTCCAGAGCTTCTCTAACTCTACCTTTAGCTAGCTTACGCTCTATAAGAATAAGTTTCTCGTAATCGTCAACGTCCATGTCTCCGCATCTATAAAGAACACATATAGTAGTTGAGGTTACAACAGCGCTTAAAAGTCCTTGGTTTACAAATAAATCCCTAGAGGTTTCTATATCTTTAGATGAGAAAAAACTATGGGGACTTGGATGAGTATGTGCTATAAGCCATGCTTTTACTCTAGGTATTCTTATCCTATCAACGTCGCCTTGAAGAACCACTCCTTCACCTTTTCTAGTAACCAATAACATATACTCTATGCGTTTACTATTGGTTACTACAGTTTTAGACTTTAGAAAACCCACTATATTGTCCAAGAATACTTCTAAAACCCTACTATACAGTGTTCTCCAATGATACGATGCTTCAGATGTGCGGCCTTCAACTATGACCAGGTTTGCTAGATCATTATCAACTCTAAGAAGCTCCTTGACATTGTTCAGTATGTCTTTCTTACATGTTCCACCTAAGCTAACTATTAAACTGCTTCCTGGAGCCCATTCAACATAGTTATAGAAAGAACTATCTACGTATATTTCATTTAAGCCTAAAATTCCATGGATGTTTTCAAAAGATGAAATTAAATTTCCAGCTAGCGCTATCCACTTAGTGGCTTTTGTTGTGAAGAGTTTTTGCTCATACATTTAAATCGCTTCGTAATTGCTGGAGTAGCGTTGGTTACTAATAGCTTTCTAAATATATTTTCTTTAGCTCTTCTTTCGTTGGTACTCTTGGATTATTCTCTATTAACGCCTTCATGTATGTAAATGCGTTTTCAACCATGGCGTCAATGTCTTCTGCTTTTACACCTAAGTCTCTGAGTTTAAAGTTCAAACCTACTTTCTTACGCAAATCTGCAACAAAATCGTAAGCTGCTTTCGCTGCTTGGTCTATGGTTAATCCTTCAGTTTTTAATCCTAATATTTTGGCTATTTCTGCAAAGTCTTCTTTAGCTGATTCTAAAGTGAATTTTATCCATGCAGGCATTAGTATAGATAATCCTAGACCATGATGTACATGAGGATAGAAAGCACTTAAAGGATGCTCCATAGCATGACATAGCGCTGTTCTTACAAGGTCTATTGCTAAGCCAGCTAACATGCTTGCCCATAGTAGTCTTGTTCTAACAGCGATATTGAGCCCATGTTTTACCGCATATTCTATGTTTTCTACAATGTTTTTCATAGATTCCGCAGCGAAAACCCTAGCTAACCTGTTAGTACTTCTGTTAATATAGGCTTCGAAAGCATGGGAGAGAGCATCGAAAGCTGTTGCGGCAGTTAACTGCGGAGGTAGTGTAACTGTGGTTTCAGGGTCAAGTATGGCTACTTTAGGATATATGTGGCGACTAATCACTGTTAACTTAGCTTTTCTTTCAACATCGGTTACTACAGCGTATTTATCTACTTCACTTCCCGTACCGTGGGTTGTAGGTATTGCTATTACAGGGTATGCTGCTGAAATCTCTTTCTCCCTTCTAAGATACTTTATGAAAGGTTTTCCTGAGCCAAGAGTTGCTGCGATAGCTTTAGCCGTATCTATGGCGCTACCTCCTCCTAACCCTACTACGAAGTCACATTTCTCTTTCTCTGCAACTTCAACTCCTTTCTCTACTTCATCAACTCTGGGATTAGATGAAACATTGTTGTAAACAACGTATTTTATGCCTCTAGATTCAAGACTTAACCTTACATTACCTAGGTAACCGAATTTTATCATTGACCCTCCTCTGGTTATTACGATAAGTGCTTTCTTACCTAGATCCTCAGCCTCAAACCCTACTTTAGTTATGGCCCCTCTTTCGAAAACTATTTTTGTAGGTAAATTGAACCTTATAGAGAACACTGAAGACGCACCCAAATGATAAGTTTTTGTAAACAGAGTATAAAATGTATTTTTAATGGGTTAATGGGAAACCTATATTATTTACTGAACACATTTAATGCTCTAATAAATTTACCCTGTCCCTTAACCCCTACTAGTTCATAGTTTTCTACAATAACACTGCCTCTTAGAATAACTGTTTCCGGCCATCCATAAAGTTCTAGTCCCTCATATGGTGTCCATGGGTTCTTGTAGTGTAAGTTTTCGGCTTTCACTTTCCTAGCATAGTTAGGGTCTAAAACTATAAGGTCAGCATCCAAGCCGGGTTTAATATCTCCTTTAGATTTAAGTCCAAATATTCTAGCAGGGTTAAATGAAAGAACCTCAATGGTTCTCTCTAAACTCAGAACATTCTTTTTAAAACCGTAGGTAAACGTTATCGGTAACAATGTTTCTACACCAGCAACACCACCCCATGCTTTCCAAATATCCTCCCAGCCAACTTCTTTCTCATCCCTACTTCCCGGCGCATGATCCGTAGTGACTATATCAACTATTCCTTGTTGCAATCCCTTCCATAGAGCTTCAACATGTTCTTTAGATCTGAGTGGAGGATTCATTTTTAAATATGGACCCCACTTTTTAGCGTCATTATATGTGAATAGTAAGTGGTGGGTACATGCTTCACCAGTGATGTTTAATCCTTTCTCCTTACCCATCCTAATAATGTCTACTGCGTACTTCGTTGTTATATGGCATAAGTGGAGGTTTCCACCCACATATTCAAGATACGTTAGAAGTTTCTCCATAGCAGCTTTCTCAGCAAGCGGCGACCTGGATAGATGATGTATTACTGGGTCTTTACGCCCCGTCTTTAAAGCTTCTCTTATACCATGATCTAAGATATGGTCATCTTCGGCGTGAACAGTAATTATAATGTCCAGTTTCTTCGTTAGCTCAAGCATTTTAATAAAAACATCATCCGATGCCATATATGGTCTACATGTAAACATTTTAAACGCTCTAATACCTTGCCTAGCAAGTTCCTCAACATTACCTATATTGTCGGATTTTATGAACCCTCCCTGAATAGAGAAATTTATGTAGGATTCTTTCTCACCTACTTCAATGTAGTGCTTAAGAGCTTCAACGTTATCTATGTGGGTATCTAAAGGCATGACTATGACTGTTGTTACTCCGCCGAAAGCTGCAGCTAATGTTCCATGCTCGAAATCTTCTCTATGAATAAATCTTGGATCATATATGTGTGCGTGAACGTCTATTACCCCTGGTAGGACAAGTTTCCCTCTAGCATCTAATGTTTTCTCAGCTTTCAACATGTCTCCATTTTTAACTATAGCCTTTATTTTCCCCTCAGAAACACCTATAGCTCCTTCATAAACACCGCTAATAGTAGCTATTTTAGCATTAACTATTTTTAAATCATAGAACATGATCTATCACCGTTTATGCAAATAAGCTTACAAACTTATTATCTAATACGTCAAATAATCCCTTATCAGTAATCCTTAATTCCGGTATTACTATTAAGCCTAGAATAGATAAGGTCATGTAAGGTTCTCTAAGCTTAGACCCAGCTTTTCTAGTTTCTAAAGTCAGTTTTTCAAGTTGTGCAGCAACTTCCTCAGCTGGCCTATCCGTTATTATCCCTCCAACAGGGAGCTTAACAGCTGCTCTTATTTCTTCTTTAGCTGCAAAAACTATTCCACCACCCATTTCAACTACTCTATTAACAGCTAAAGCCGTATCTTTCTCATTTACGCCGACAACGAGTATGTTATGGTTATCGTGAGCTATCGATGAAGCTAAAGCACCATATTTGAAACCGAAACCGTGAACCAAACCTAGCCCTATACGTCCTTCTCCTGTATAGCGTTCAACCATAGCAATTTTCAAAACATCTCTTTCAACATCCGAAACTACATAACCATTAACAACTCTAACATCCATGATTAATTTCTTGGTTATAGCTTCTTCGGGAACAATGCCTATAACCTTCGCTTTAACTACGCCCTCCTCTATGGGCGCTTTTATTTTAAAATCTTCAGATGTTATTTCCCTCTTAATGTTAATGGTGTCATAGAGGTAGCTGGGTGCTTTATAGTTTTCTGGCGGATGCCATAAGGATTTACCGTTTCTTGCTAGTAGTTTACCGTTAACAAACACCATTCTAACATTAATTTTCTCCAAATCATCTAATACTACCATGTCAGCTAATTTGCCGGGAGCAATACCTCCAAGATGTTTTTCCACTTTGAACCTCATAGCGACATTTAACGTAGCCATTTGAATAGCTTTAACAGGGTCAACGCCAAGCTCAATTGTTTTCCTCACAATGTAGTCCATGTGGCCTTCATGAACTATATCGTATGGATTCCTATCGTCACTAGCTAGGAGAAGCATTTTAGTATCAATACCTCTCTCGGTAACTGCTTTCAATGTTTCAGCGAGATCTCTCCAGGCGCTACCTTCTCTAAGCATAACATACATTCCTAACCTAGTCTTTTCAACAACTTCATCCGCTCTAACACTTTCATGATCGGAATATATGCCTGTGGAAACATATGCTTGTAAAAGATTATTTGAAAGCCCTGGAGCATGACCGTCAATAATTTTGCCTAGCTTATGTGCTGCAAGAATTTTACTTAACACATCCTCTCTTAACGATAAAACACCGTGAAAGTCCATCATTTCAGCTAAGCCGATAGTATATGGGTTTCTAAGCAAATACTCAACTTCTTTAGGTCCTAATTTAGCCCCAGTGGTATCCTCGGGTGTTGCAGGAACGCAAGAAGGAACATTTACGAAAATCCTAATTGGTGCTTCTAATGCTTCCTTAATGAAGAATTCAACACCCTTAACACCGAGGACATTAGCGATTTCATGAGGATCTATGAAAACACCTGTAGTTCCATGAGGCAGTACTGCTTCGGAAAACCTAAGAGGAGTTAACATGCTACTTTCAATGTGAATATGGGAATCCATAAAGCCAGGAGTAACATACATACCTTTAACGTCAAAAACCTTAGTTGAAGAACATATTAAATGGTTTACATTTTCACCTACATAAGCTACCCTGCCGTTCTTCACAGCAATACTTACATTCTCAATAACTTCTGAAGTATAAACGTTGACTAGTGAAGTGTTTCTTAAAACTAAATCGGCTTTAAGCTTACCCAAAGCTGTTAAAACAAGGTTGCGCAAAACTTCAGCATTAAGCTCAGTAATATACATTACGTATACACCCTGATTAGAAATTAACATTGGAACTCCATCTTTTTATAATAAGTAACATACGAAACTATATTAGCTTTATACATATCCCTAAAACATCCATTACACATAGAGAATCAAATGTAGTTTTTAATAGAATATTTAAACTTCAGCTTCAAGAACATCGGGCATTATTAAAAGATACTACTTAAACCTTATCTTTTTAGAAAGGAGCTACCAAAATTTAAATATAATTTCATAATTATATAACTATAGATAATAATGGGTATAACTAGCATTAGTCTGAAAAAAGAAACTAAGGAAAAACTTAACTTATTGAGGAAAATTTACGAAGCTAAATTAGGTAAGTCTCTTAGCTGGGATGAGTTTTTCGAAAAACTTTTAGAAAAAGAGAAAGAAGAAGTAAACTTTGAAATTCTTAAATTATCAGATAAGGAGGCAGAAATAATGCTAGATCTTCTTAAGAAGGGTAGAGAAAGTTGGAGAAGGTATGCATAGACACTGATGTTTTAATTGAACTATCTAGAAGAAACCTACTAAAGCATATAAAACCTCACATGAACTTATATTTATCAATAATATCAGCATACGAGTATTTAAGAGGACTAGCTGTTTTAGGAAGAGATATAGTCTATGCAGAGAGAATACTAAAAACCCTTTTCACCATAATCCCCTTGACAGAGAAAACTATTATCGAAGCCGCTGAAATATATGCCAGTCTGCATCGTAAAGGAGTTTTAATACCAGACCCCGACATATTAATTGCTGCCTCATGTATTGTTGAAGAAATATCATTATCAACGTTTAATATTAAACATTTCAAAAGATTAAAAGAATATGGCTTAGAAATTGTAGACCCTAATGAAATAATTGATATGGTTACAAAATCAAGATAAGCAGGTTTCCCGTAATAGAACCATTTGAAATCATATTTTTACGCATGTTCCTCTAAATTTATCTTTTGGGTGATTCTAAACTATGACGGATATTTACATTAGAGGAGGTTGGGTTATCACCGTTGATAGGAATAGAAGGGTTATCAAGGATGGCGCGGTAGCAATAGAGGGTAATCGTATTGTTGCTGTAGGTAAAAGAGAGAAACTTGACAAAGACTATAAAGAGTACTCTGACATCGTAATTGATGCTTCAAGGAAAATAGTTATGCCAGGGCTAATAGATTTACACGTACATATGGCTCAAGCGATGATTAGGGGTATGGCTCAATACGTTAGGTTAATATCTTGGCTTAGAGACTACGTTTGGCCTCTTCAAGGACATTACAGTAAGGAGGATGGTAAAACAAGCGCACTACTATGCATGGTTGAAATGCTAAAATCGGGAACAACAACATTTCTAGAAGCAGGACTTTCAGGAAGATACGGCATAGAAGGTGTTGCTGAAGCTCTTGAACAAATAGGTATGAGAGGTGTTCTCGGAAGACATGTAATGGACATGCCAGGATACGCTCTAGAAAAAAGCGTAATCCATCCAGGTCTTATTGAAACTAAGGAGTATGGTATGAAAGAAGTTTTGCACATGTACCAGAAATGGCACGGTAAGCATGGTAGAATATTCATATGGTTCGCACCTAGAACTCCGGGAGCAGTAACTGTGGAAACTTATCGTGAAATCGTTGCTAAGGCTAAGGAACTTGGAATAGGAATAACAATGCACTTAGCCGAAGTTAGGGAGGATGTAGAGTATTTTAAGAAAGAATTTGGGATGAGACCTGTTGAGTTCTGCAAGTACGTTGGAATGCTAGGAGCAAATGTTGTTCTAATCCATGTAGTTTGGGTTACTGACGAAGAAATAAAGTTACTTGCAAAAACAGGAACTCATGTAGCCCACAACCCATCATGCAATATGAAGCTAGGTTCAGGGCTAACACCGGTAGCTAAAATGCTTAAAGAAGGAGTAAACGTAGGTTTAGGATGTGATGGGGGTCCTAGTAACGACAACTACGATATGATTGAGGAAATGAAAATAGCAGCGCTAGGTCAGGCACTAGTAAATGAAGATCCTAAAACAATAACTGCAGAACAAGTAATAGAAATGGCGACGATAAATGGTGCGAAAGCTCTAGGATTAGATAAGGAAATAGGGTCAATAGAGGTAGGTAAGAAAGCAGATATAATAATCATAGACTACTGGAAACCACACCTAATACCAATGTTAAACCCGGTAACACACCTAGTATACGCGGCTCAAGGACAAGACGTAGAAACAGTAATAATAGATGGAAAAATCGTAATGGAGAACAGGAAAATACTAACGGTAAATGAGGAGAAAATTCTTGAGGAAGCAGAGAAGAGAGGGCATCAGGTAGTGGAGGGAGCTGGAATAAAGCCAATAATACATTGGCCCATAGAGTAGATGTTTGTGTGAAACATCATGGAGCTAAGTAAGCGTTAAGCGTAAAGTACTACTCGTACTTTTCATACCATTCATACTAAACATATCGATAAGCACCATTGTTGGCATGTACGTTTCCTACGAAGCTTACCTTAGAGTGTTGAGAGAGAAGGAAAGGTACTGAAGTTCAAAAGGCGCTTTACACGGTAAACTTCACTGGTCAATAGTACAGGTAGGGATAGGATTATACGTAATTAAGCTCATGGGTGGATGGAGTAAGTTTAAGGAGAAACTATCATTTAGAGATATAGGAGGAAGCCCTGCTAAAAGCTTAGCACTAATGGCGGTATTGATCATAGTAACTTTAGGCATTATATGGTGCCTTCTAGGTCTCTCAGCATACATGTTTTACGGTGGCTGGAGTAAATTTGCAGAATCATGGAGGAAAGTTATTGAAGAATTACCGTTATATTCTAAAATATATTTGGTAGCCTATCTAAATATTATTCACCAGGAAAAGCTGTAGCAATACAGGCTATAGCTTTCGGGGTTTGGCATGGTCTAACATTACATGCCGTAGCTATAGCAATAATAGGTGCAATATATGGCCTGGTGTATTTAAAGAGAAAAAGGCTACTAACATTAATTAGTACTGGCGCACATAATAGCAGATATCATAGGATTCTCTAACTGGTTTTCAAAATATAAATACATTATTTTTCTCGCTAAATAATGGTAATGAAGGTATTTAGTATTGTGTTTGTTTATGTAACTAAAGTTAATTCTGGTTCAACATGTTTAATTAGCTCAAAATGCTTATCTCTTGAAAGCACCTTTAACCCTCTATTTAAAGCTATTGAAGCAATTAAAACATCTATAGCGGGTATAGGTGTTCCCTTCTTCCTAAGCCTAATTTGTATTTTCAATGCTCTTTCAAAATCCTTTCTCAGCGGATACAACACAACTAAACCTTTCAGTAAAAGAGCTGGAGGATATTCTATGATATTAAATATTGTAGTATAAGCTTTAAGTTCCTTAGCCTTTTTCTTAGCTACTAACTCTATTAAGGCTTCTGTATCGTAAATAGTGTTCTCTTCCACTTCTCCTCAACCATTCTCCTATAAATTTTCATTTCTTCATTGAAAGACAAGGGTTTAATATCGCTAGTGGAAATATTAAACTTCTTAACAATTTCTTCAGCATATTCCTCAGATATTTCACTCTCAATTTTATCTAAATATTCTTCAATAGCTCTCCTAATAATTACAGACCACTTAACCTCAGGATGTTTCTTCATACGCTCATAAAGTTTCTTACTCACCCGGATAGTTAAATTCACATACAATCACATACACCAACTTAAATATACGGAGACAAAATATTTGAATTCTTCTAATACTCTAAGTGTAAGAAATGCCAGTAATCACTGTGGAAATAAACTTATTCAAAGAACTAATGCTACAATGCCATAATTTTTGAAACACTATTCAGAAAATATCAATAAATATCCCAGGATATTTTCTACAACAGTTTATAGTTTCTATAGAAAAATATTGAATCGGATTCCGAGCCCTTTGTTTTTCCGTTAAAGGTTCTTGGATGCTTTCCTATATATTGGGTCAAGAAATACGTATTTGCCATTTACCTTAGCTAATATGCTCATATCCACTAGGTTGTTTAGAAGACTGTACAAGGTCTTTGATGGAACATGTCTTCCCACCCATGCTTCAACAGTTTTTCTAATAGTGCTCCAACGGTTAAAGCCTAGTGATACTGCCCTCAATATATGAGTGTAGAGGGGAGAGAATGTTCCAAGTTTTTTAAGTTCATTCAAGGCAATGTTTTCTGCTTCCCTAATTACCTGGTCAAGTATGTTTAATTGACCTAACTGTATAAACTTATATCCGAAATATGTTAACCAACCGGGAATACCATCGAGAATTTCAACAACGTTTTCAATTAAGTTCTTCGACACTTTTACATTAGCTTCCTCGAATCCTGCTTCTAAAAACTCAACTGATTTTTCCCTATTAAATCTTTCAATTATAACCTCATCTCTTACCCTGCCATAAAGTGGACTTGCAGGATTATTAAATCCAAGAAACTTATATAGTAAACCGACTTCAGAACCTGCTAAAATAAACTTTACTCTCCTCAGATTATCATAACTGTATGCTAAAATTTGTGCTAAGTCTACTCTTCTATATCCTCTTAGGAATCTAAGATCCTGAGCTTCATCAATAGCTACAATAAACACAGTCTTATTGTCTTCAGCATAATCATTCATTTTTGTAAGAATAGATGAAAAAGACAGTTCCTTATTCTTCCAATTAAATTCTACCCTATAGCTGGCTATGTTAACCCCTTTTATACTCTTTAAATACTCGGTAATTAAAGCGAATTTACCTCTGATCCTACTGAACTCCTCTGAAAGTAGTCTATAGAAACCCTGCTTAGAATATCCAAACTCAGACAATCTCCTAGCATCAACGTATATGTAAGGGCAATTGCTTTCATTAAGAAAAACTTTTAAAACCGATGTTTTCCCCACTCTCCTTATACCCAAGCATAAAATAATAGGAGAACCAGAAACCACATATCTTGAGAGAATCTTAAGCTCTTCCTCCCTATTAAATAGTTCAGCTCTACACTCTTTAGGTCTAGGATCGAAAAGCATAGGTTACACCCCCGTAACTTAGTTACACCCCTGTAACCTATAAACTTTTAGCTAACAGTAATGTTTCAGAAAATGGAAATTAGAAAGTATTCTAGAGTAGCTTATTAACTAATTCTTTCAACATACTTTTAAGTTTTAAAACATGATCCTCCAAGGCGCTTAAATAGTTTTCACATTGTTTAGCAAGGAAGATAACGTTACCGTATTCCTTGCATCCCCTACTATACCGCTCTTAATATGAAGTAGTACGCCACTTAAAACATCAAACCGCCTTAACCCCTAAAATTTGGCAACATCCGATGAAGTAATTATAGCTTACATGTTCTACAATAAAAACAAAGTTTAATTTCCTTCAGATTACCTTATTGATTTTCCGCATTTTGGGCAGAATATTGAGTTTCCAGGTATTGTTCGTCCGCAGTGTGGGCATTTTATGGGTTCTATTACTTTTGTGAATATGCTTCTTTTCTGTATTTGCCTTTCTTTCTCGTATTTTTTGGCTATTTTTACTGCTACTTCCATTAGTATGACTATTGGTAGGAATAGGATGAAGTCTGCTATTGGCCCCCCATCCGGTGTTATTATTGCTGTTAGTAGGAATATTATGAAGTAGAATAGTGGTCTTTTACCTTCAATTATTGATGTGCTTATGAATCCCAATCTTACTAGGAGTACGAATACTACTGGGAAAGTGAATGCTAGTCCTGAAAGTAGTGTTGTGTATAATACTAGGCTGTAGAAGTCTGTTACGTAAACCAGTGGTGCTGCTCCAACTATTCCGTAGAATAGTAGAGATGCTTTTAGGAGAAACGGTATTACCAGGAATAGTCCGAAAAGAGCTCCCACAGTAAATAGTGCCGAGAAAGCTAAGGTGAATGGATATATTAGCTTTTTCTCGTGAGGATATAGGGCTGGATCTATGAACTTGTATGCTTCATAAGCTATTACGGGCATTGAAATTATGAATCCAAGTATTAGAGATGAGAAAAGGTAGAGTTCTATTGGCGCGAGAAACCTTATACCTACAAGCTCTACTTCTTCAGGTAAAGTATATGCTCTAATGTGCTCTAAAATTATTGAGATAAGTGGTTTGTAAAAAACAAGTGGGTTTTCTAGGAAACTTAAATCAGCCGGCGCTACCATGAGAATTAGTGTTACTGCACCAACTGCTATTAGAGATATTTTTACCCTATACCTTAACTCTTTAAGGTGTTCTTCAAGACCCATTCTAGCCAGTACGTACCCTTCATCGTGAGAGGACATTGTTAACCACTAACTTCAGTAGGCGAAAATGTTTAGAAATATGTTTTAGTTTATGTTTAACTATTTCTTCTTAGTTTTCTCCATTACCTCCTTAAGTATTTGCTCTCTAGTTTTACCTTCAGTTGATATTCCTAGACTCTTAGCTAAATCAATTATTTTTTCGTCTACTTCCTCCTCCTTACTTTTAGGTTTAAATTCCTCCTCTAAGCCCTTAGATGCTCTTTCAAACTCTCTTTTAGCCTGGCCTATTGCTCTAGCTAGTTGTGGTAGTTTCTGAGGACCCCATAGGATAAGTATTGCTAAGAATACTAGAATTACTAACCATTCCCAACTAGTAATAACCATTACCAAATACCTCCTCTTACTCTAGTGCTTAATGTTTAGAATAGGTTATATAAACTTTAGTTTTAGTTTATAGAAAATATTGAAATAGTATTTGTAAAAAAGTTTGTTTAGAATTTAGCCTTTAGGTACTGGTTCTGCAAGACCCCATACGAACCAGTCTATGCTCCATAGGAGGTCGTGGTCTGCTACTTCTCCTGGAGGTATTCTTACATTTCCTTCTCTATCTACTATACCTTCCTTACCTGTTAGTTCTTTGAATATTGGTGTCCAGAAGCTTCCGCTCCATGGATCCCAATATCTTTCTTTCATTAATTTTTCTCTCTTAAGTATTAGGTCTATTGCCCAGTCCGGTACTCCTTTAGCTGCAAGCTCTGTTCTTATATCTCCCCATTGGTCATCCCATATATATGCTGCTCCATTACCTTTTCTCCATCCTTCTCTAGTATCTCCTCCATCACCCATTAACCACCATAGATCCATGCTTTTAGGTACACTTGCAAGATAGTATGCTAAAATATATTCGTACATTAAACCCCAATTAACTAATTGTCCTATTAGGTGGGCTGTTGGACCGTAGTCTATCATGCTGCTGTAATGACTGTAGCTCCATACCTTCTTTCCTGCCTTCTGATATTCTTCAGCAACCTGCAATGTTGCCGGTGAGTCTTCGGTAAAAGCTAGTACGTCAGCATCATACATTTCAACTAAGCTTCTTGCAGCATCAGTTGCAGCTGGCGGATCATACCATGAGTATAGCCATTTAACGTGTACTTCAGCCTTCTTTAGGTCGTCTAGGCTTAAGTCTCCACGCTTATATCTATGCCATAATCCTTCCCATATTCCTAAAACCCAGCTGTTAATATGTCTTACAACTTCAGGTATCGGGTAAGCTGCAACATAGCCGAACTTAAGTGTTTGTGAAATAGCTCCAGCAACTAAACCACATAGGTAGTATGGCTGGTAAAGTTCCGCGAAGTACGTTCCCATGTTGTCCCATCGCTTATAACCTGAGCAATGCCAGAACCATATGTCAGGGTATTTCTTAGCAGCTTCAAGTGTCGGGTCCATGAAGCCGAAGCTTGTAGTGAATATTATCTCACATCCTTCAGCTATGAGAGACTCTATTTTAGGTAAACATTCTGCTTCTGGAACACTTTCAATATAGACTGTTTCTACGGTACCTGCAAACTGTTTTTCAACATATTCTCTTCCAGCATTGTGAGCGTAAGTCCATCCATAGTCTCCTATAGGTCCTACGTAAATCCAACCTGCTTTAATTTTCTTAGCAGGTGTTGGTGCAGGCGAGGGCGAAGCGGTTACTGTCTCAGTTACTGTTTCCGTTGTTGTTTCAGTAACTGTGGTTACTCCTTTAGGTGCTGCTGCGTAGCCTCCTCCAAGACCTATAGCCGCTCCTACAACTAATCCTCCAATAAGTCCTTTGAGGAAATCTCTCCTAGTTACCTCACCCATGGGTAGAACACCTAATTTAGAAGCTAATGTTTCTAACATAAACTACGCATATGAGCTTATAAATCTTTACAAAAAAGTCTATTGTAAATTTCTGGGCAGCAACACCTTATAGCTACCAATGACTTTTAAATTAGCTGTATAAAAATAACTTACTCTCTCGAATACGGTTTACCCAGGGCTTCCGGTGCACCTATTCTTCTCCTAAGAGCTTCAATAGACATTATTGTTAACAATATTATGGCTGTAATATGCGGTACTGCTCTAAGTAACGGTATTACGCCCTTAAATACTTCAATTCCCTGAAGCCAGAAATATGCAACTTCAAGACCTCCGAACAAATATGCCCCCAAAAGCGCTCTTAGAGGATCCCAGAAAGCAAAAATAACAAGTGCTATTGCTATCCACCCTCTTCCAAGTATTATTGGAGCACCCATGATCTGAGGCGTGTGTGCGAGCATAAGGTATGCTCCTGAAACTCCAGCTAAACCTCCACCAATAACTACAGCTAAATATCTTACTCTAAAAACATTAATTCCAGCAGCATCTGCTGCTGCTGGATTCTCACCTACGGATCTAATGTTTAATCCTATTCTTGTTCTGAAAAGTATAAACCAAAGCAGTATTCCTAGCGCAAACGCTACGTAAGCCATTATGTTTAAGCTAAATAAAGCACCAAGTATTGGTATGTTACTTATCACAGGTATTTTTATTGGATAGAGTCTTATCCTAGGTATCTTCATTAACTCCTTAGGACTTAACATTACGTCTCTAGCGTATCCTCTAAATGTAATTCCTATACCTAACCCGAAAATGTAAAGGGCTAGTCCACTGGCGAATTGATTTAACTTTAACGTTACACAAGCAAAGGCATGTATGGCTGAGAGTGCTGCAGCAATAACAAATGCCGTAATAAATCCTAACCATGGGTTCTCAGTAAAAATTGCTACAATAATTCCTGCTGTTGCACCAACCTCCATTAGCCCTTCTAAGCCTAAATTAACTACTCCTGAACGCTCAGCTAATATTTCACCTAATGTTGCTATAAGATATATTGTCCCAACAGTTAATGCTCCTATCAAAAACTGGTTTATCATAGTAAGTTCGGCCACGACCTTCACCTTCTAAGCTTAATTATTCTCACCCTGTAATGAACAAAGAAATCACCTAAAACTAAAAGTATGAATATTAATCCCTCAAAGCCTACAGCTATGAACCTTGAAATTTTCAGCTCCTGCTGTAAAAGATCAGCGGACTTAGTTAGTATACCGAAGAAGAATGAGACCAAAAGGCAGGCTATGGGGTTTAGTCTTGCAAGCCATGCCACAATAATTCCGGAATATCCGTATCCTGCAATACCAATTTCTGGTGATAATTTAGGTAGGAACGCTGTAATCCCTATGAAACCTCCAAGACCAGCTAAACCGCCGCTTATAAACATGACTATTAGAACTAGTTTAAGATAGTTTATTCCTCCATACATTGCTCCACGCTCGCTATCTCCAACAACCCTAACTTCATAGCCTAGAAGAGTTTTTGTAGATACGAAGTAAAGTATTATAGCTATAACTACCGCGATTAACACTCCTACATTAACTAAAGTGCCTGGTATTCTAGGAAGCCTCGCAAACTCAGGGACTACTGGTGTTCCTTTAAACCCTGGTATTAGATGAACTCCAAGCTTTTTTAAGTAGGCTAAGTATCTTTCTTTGAACACAGGGTTTGCTTCGTTCCATGGTCCACCAGGTGTTGTTAGCCACCATATTATTTGTAGTGAAATAGTGTTCATCATTAAGGTTACTAGTATTTCGTTAACCTTCCACTTAGCTCTTAAAAATGCTGGTAGGAGACCCCACAATCCTCCAGCTATGAATGCTAAGAGAAACATTACTGGCAGATATAAGGGTACTGGCATATCTACTCCGCTCCAATATGATATTATTGGTATCATCGCTGCAATAGCCCCTACTTCAAACTGTCCTTCTCCACCGATGTTATAGAAAGCCATTCTGAAAGGTAGAACCAAAGCCATTGAAGTAAACATTATTGGTAAAGCTATTTCAACAGCTCCCATAAGGGCTGTTGGACTTACAGCTACCCTGGCTATTCTAGAATACACTTCTGTAGGAGATATACCTACAGCTATGAATAACAATCCTCCTAGAAGTATGCCTGCCATGGCTGAAATTATGGAAACTATTGCTGGTATTTCTCTTCTGACAAAAAGTCTTTTTTCAACCTTTATAGCATATCTTGTGCCTGGAATTCTAAATGCCATAACCCTTTCACCTTAAGACTTAGACTTTTCTTCCTTAATCTTCTGAGGTGTTTTTCTTAAGGCACCGCCCATCATTAACCCTATTTCTTCAATATTTGCTTCTTCAGCTGAAACTATGCCCATAATTTCCCCGTTGTGAATTACTGCTATTCTATCGCTGAGCATGAGTATTTCTTCAAGATCTTCGGAAATAAGGAGGACTGCTACACCTTTATCTCTTTGCTGTAGGAGTATTTTTCTAACATACTCTGTTGCTCCAACGTCAAGACCTCTTGTTGGATAAACCGCAACTATGAGCTTCGTTTTCCTCTGCGGGTTTTCAGCAAGCTCTCTTGCTAAAATAAGTCTTTGAATATTACCTCCTGAAAGAGTTCTCGCCGGTGCGAAAATGCTTGAAGTCATTACGTTGAGCTCTTTAATTCTCTTATTAACAAAATCATAGATGCTCTTAAAGTTTAGGAGAAACCTATTCTTAGCTATAGGTGTATATCTATGGTGTCTCAAAATGATATTTTCCCAAACTGTTAGATTAGGTAGTATTCCAACACCTATTCTGTCCTCTGGAATATATGCTACACCTAGTTCGAAAATTTTTCTTGGTGATGCTCTCGTAACATCTTGGCCTTCAATTATTATCCTACCACTTAAGGGCCTTCTCAAGCCTGCTATTGCTTCTGCTAATTCTTCCTGACCACTACCTGCAATACCGGCTATGCCGAAGATTTCACCTGGGAAAACTTCGAATGAAACATTTTTAACAGCTAACACTCCTTTATCGCTTAAAACGTTTAGGTTTTCAACTTTAAGTATTGGAGTTTCGACGATAACTTTTCGGGGTTCCCTCTTAACTCTGAAAAGAACTTCTCTACCAACCATCATTTTAGCTAGGTCTGCTTCCGTAACTTCCTGAGGAGTAACTGTTCCTATAACATGGCCTCTTCTAAGAACGGTTATTCTATCGCAAACTGTTAATGCTTCTTCGAGCTTATGGGTTATGAATATTATTGATTTCCCTTCTTCCTTCATTCTCTTGAGCGTTTTAAATAGTTCCCTTGTTTCCTGAGGTGTAAGAACTGTTGTAGGTTCGTCGAGAATAAGTATATTCGCGTTTCTTATCAGCGCTTTGAGAAGCTCAACATACTGTCTTTCACCCATAGATAGCTGCCATATTTTAGCTTTTGGATCTATTCTGAAACCGTATCGCTCAGCTAATCCCTTAATTTTCTTAGAAGCCTCCTTAAGATTAAGTACTAATCCGAACTCCTTCAACCCTAAAATAACATTCTCAACAACAGAATGTGCCATAACAAGTTTAAAATGCTGGGGAACCATACCTATTCCGAGCTTTATAGCGTCTTTAGGCGATTTTATGGAGACTTTTTTGCCGTTAATGTATATTTCTCCTTCATCAGCTCTATATACGCCGTAAAGTATGTTCATTAGCGTTGTTTTACCAGCACCATTTTCGCCAAGAAGACCATGAATTTCGCCTTGCTTTACCTCGAAGGTTACGTTATCTAAAGCGACAACACCAGGAAACCTCTTAGTAATTCCCTTCATCAACACAGCCGGTGGTTTCTCTTTACTCAATAAAAAACACCCAAGGCACTAGTCAAAACGCAGTAGGACTATAGAAAAGTCTCATATGCGTCTATAAAAATCTTTCCAACAATCTCATTAAAATGCAGTATCTTGATTTCCTAGTGGTTTTTGTAATCGGGTATTTAAAGTTAAAAATTGTTTAAACATTTTTATTTTAAAATAGTTAAAAAGAATAACTAATCAGGTACTATAGTTGTTCCTGTTCTTCCTTCTAGGGTATCTAATGCTTTATATAGGTGGCCTATTGCTGCTCTTTTTCCTCCATTCTTTATGAACCTTATTGCCGCTAATACTTTGGGACCCATGCTTCCAGGCGGGAAGTGCCCCTCTTTATATAGTTTTTCTGCCTTACTAACGGTTAATTTTCTCAAAAGTTTCTGCTGTGGTGTTCTAAAGTGTAAGTAAACTCCTTCAACATCAGTTACTATTACGAAATAGTCTGCTCCAACAAGCGAAGCTAGTCTTTCACCTGCAAGGTCTTTATCGATAACTGCTTCAACACCCTTAATTTCCCCTTTTTCCTCAATTACCGGTATTCCACCGCCACCTGAAGCTACTACTATGAATCCGTTTCTAAGCAAAGTTCTTATTGCTTCTATTTCCACATTGCCTATAGGGTCAGGTGATGGAACCACTCTTCTCCATCCGCCTCTAGGGTCGAGTTTCATAGCCCATCCTTTTTCTTTAGCGATTCTCTTAGCGGTTTCTTCATCGTAATATGGTCCAACATATTTTGTTGGATTTTGGAATGCTAGGTCATCCTTTCTTACGAGAACACGGTTTACTACGGTAACTACATGTTTATTTATACCTCTTCTTCTAAGCTCATTTGTTAGTGCTTGCTGAATCATGTAACCTATCCATCCCTGAGTCATTGCATTAGCAAAATCCATTGTTAATGGCGGTATTTTCTCCCTTAAAGCATCCATCCACTCCAAAATATTACCTACTTGAGGTCCATTACCATGGGTTAAAATCACTCTATAACCTTTTTCTATAATGTCAGCTACTTGCTTCATAGCTTTAACAACATTATCCCACTGTTCCTCAACAGTTCCTTTCTGGCCTTTCTGAAGGAAGGCATTACCTCCTAAAGCTATTGTAACTAAACCCCTATTCTCACTCACGGCTTTATATCCTCTAAGAATTTGTATAAATAGTTTCAATAAAGATGTATATAAGTATTCATTTAAATATGCAGCAAAATATCCAACTAAGTTCCTCCTACTCTATGTTTAATTATTCCTTTAAAAACAATTATAATAAGCATAAACTTGTTTACTATATTGGGGTAAAATATGGTTTCCTACGTTAAATACTTGAAATGCAGCAGATGCGGTAAAGTCTACTACTTAGATCAGAAACCTATTGTTTGCGAAAACAAGGACTTAGGCAGGTTAGATATATATTATGATTATGAGAAAGTAAAGGAAGCGTTTTCAAAGCGTATTCTTAAGGGAAGAAGATTTTACATGTGGCGGTATAGGGAGTTAATGCCTGTGAGCGAAGATAAGAACATAGTAACTTTAGGCGAAGGAGGAACGCCTCTAATTAAGGCGAAAAGACTTGCCGAAGAACTTAAGGTTAAAAACCTGTACTTGAAGGATGAAACGAGAAATCCTACTGGAAGCTTTAAAGACCGTGGCATGTCTGTTGCAGTTAGTATGGCTGTTGAGTTCGGCTATAAAGTTACAGTTACTGCTTCAAGCGGTAATGCTGCAGCAGCGTTGGCTGCTTATAGCGCTAAAGCAGGACTAGAAACATATGCTTTTGTAATTGAAGAAGCAGGCTACGGTAAGGTTGCACAGTTACTATTCTACGGCGCTAAAGTCTTCAGAGTTAAAGGACTTGGCAAAGAAGATCCCACGGTGAAAATGATGAAGCTAACTTACGAAAAGTACGGATGGTATCCTAGTCCAAGCTTCGGACCTTTCAACCCGTATCAAATTGAGGGGCCAAAAACAATATCATATGAAGTAGTTGAACAGCTAAATTGGAATATTCCTGACTGGGTTATGGTGCCTGTAGGTGCTGCTGCACTACTTACAAGTGTTTGGAAGGGGTTTAGAGACTTTAAGGAACTAGGATTTATTGATAACTTGCCTAGATTAGCTGCAATCCAGTCTACAGGTAACCCACCTTTCGTCAGGGCATGGAAGGAGAAAGCTGAACCATTTAAGATAAAGCCCTGGCCTAAACCTGAAACAATAGCTACAGGTCTTGAAGACCCGTATCCTTGGGATCATGATGGAGGTTTAAATGCACTGTATGAAACAAATGGAGTAGCTGAGGAAGTAAGCGATGAACTTATACTTGAAGCTATGAAAATGCTTGCAAAATATGAGGGAATATTTGCCGAACCTTCAGGTGTAGCTAGTTTAGCAGGATACATGAAGCTACTGGAGGAGGGCATTATAGATAAAGGAGATACGGTAGTAGTGCTGATAACAGGACATGGTCTAAAAGATCCAGATATAGTTAAGAAGGTGAGTGGAGACGCGCCGAAAATAGAGCCTAAACTTGAAGATTTTGAAAGAGCTTTAAGAGAATATTATGCCTAAGAATAATATTACTTTATGAGAACTAATTTTCCATATGCTTTTCTCTTTTGCTTAGCTATTGAAATATCTCAGCGAATTCTTGTGTACCAAAGTAAACGAGCTAACTTACGATACCTATAAAGTTCCTAACATAACTATCTATTTATCAGAGGTGTTTCTGAGAAAATGGCTTTCCTTAAATCTACAATTTCAGATATTGTCGGTAAAGATTTAATAACTACGCAAGAGTGGACTATAGAAGAGCTAAGAGCTACTATTGAGCTAGCTAGGGAACTTAAAAGACTATATTACTATAAGGGACCTAGGGGGATACCTAACTATCTCGAGAAGAAAACGTTCATAATGTTATTCTATGCACCATCAACCAGAACTAGAGCTGCTTTTGAAACAGCAATGACGCTGCTTGGAGGCCATGCGCAGTACGTTGAAGCTAGAATGACCAGGGTTAAGGAAGGTGAAGCACTGAAAGACCTCGCTAAAATGTATGAAATCTTCGGCAACGGTGTAGGTATTAGAATTTTAGATAAAGCAATAGATTATAAGTATGGTGAAGGACACAAGGTCATTAGGGAATTTGCTAAGCATGCGAGAGTTCCAGTCATTAACATGGCCGACGACCAGGAGCACCCAACCCAAGCACTTGGAGACATCATGACTATAGAAGAAAAACTAGGCAATGTTAAGGGTAAAAAGTATGTTATAATGTGGGCTTATGCGCCAATAATTAGAGGATACTGCAGTATTGATGCTGAAATGCTTATAGCTACAAGGTTTGGTATGGACGTTGTTGTAGCTCATCCACCAGGATTTGAGCTTCCAGAAAAGTATGTTGAATGGGCCAAGCAGAACGCTAAAGAAAGCGGTGGGTCAATAGAATTTGTTAACAACTACAGAGAAGCGCTTCACGGAACCCATGTAGTATTTCCAAGAAATTGGTGTTCTAAGAAACTAGCAGAACTCGGAGCTACAGCTTTCGGTAAAGAAGAACTTGAGTTATATAAGAAATATCGCGACTGGAGACTTAAAGTTGAAGACCTAGATCTAATGGACAAAAAAGGAATAATAACGCACGTATTACCTGTTTTGAGAGATTTTGAAGCAGACGATGCAGTAATGGATTCACCTAGGTCAGTAATATATGAGCAAGCGGAAAACAATCTCTTCGCTAAAGCTGCGGTGTTAGTATTAACAATGGGTGGCTTGATTTAAAACTTAACTACTAATAAATTATATAAGTCTTCTTTACCCTATTTTTACAAAATGCATTATAAAAATAAAACACGCAATTAGTAGCATAAGTAATACCGAAGATATTAAATATGTTAGTATGTACTTTTTGGCCTTGATATTATAAATAGATAGAGTTGATGTTTCTTTAACTCTCCTATACATGAGCCAAGTTAGTATAGTGCTTACAGTACCTAATATTATGCCCAGTATGAGGAAGACCTAACATGTTAAAGACTTTATCTACTAGGCAAATAATTTATCAAACAGTATGGCGACTGATTCGACCATGTTTTTGTGATCCGTGATTTACACCTTAAACCCGCTATGAGCATAAAATCTAAAATTTTCATGCACATTACATATGAATTTACTACAAGCGATTAAAACTTATCGTTTTCGTTCTTTAGGTTTTTAATTCCTAGATTTATGATAGGATTTTAATACTCTAAAATACTATTTCCATAATGTACCTTTCGAGGTGAGAGTTTCTTGAGCAAACCTTGGTATGTAGGGTATTTTAAAGGTAAAGACTGGCTTAAGAACATCGACTATACTCAAGAGGAGATAAAGAAAGTTCTTGAAGCTGCGAAAGATCTCAAAGAGAAATTCCATAAAGGCATACCGACACCTTACTTACAAGGGAAGACGCTGTTCATGCTATTCTACAATAGGTCTCTAAGGACAAGAAATAGTTTTGAAGCAGGAATGTTCCAGCTAGGAGGGCATGCGCACTTCCTAAGCCCGCAAGACGTATATACGCCAACCTTACCCGAGGACATGATACCGTATAGGACGGAAGCAATAAGTGATGTTGCAAGAGTTCTTAGCAGGTACGGTAACGCAATAGCAATTAGAATTTACGGAGACGCTGCAAAGTGGTTTATCGGTAGGGGGCATAAAGTAATTAGCGAGTTTGCTAAATGGGCTACAATACCTGTACTTAACATGGAAGACGACGTATACCATCCATTCCAAGCGTTAGCAGATATAATGGCAGCTTTGGAGGCTTTAGGTTGGCCTAAAGATTTAAGCGGCAAAAAGTTCGTTGTAAGCTACGCATACTCTGGAGGACTTAAGCCTTTAGCTGTACCTCAAAGCGTAACTTTAATTGCTGCCATGTTTGGAGCAGAAGTTGTAGTGGCTCACCCACCAGGATTCGAGCTTATGGATGACATGATGAAGAAGGCTAAGGAACTAGCAGACCAGTATGGTGGAAGCATAACGATAAGCCATGACATGAAAGAAGCTTTCGAAGGAGCAGCGTTTGTATATCCCAAAGCGTGGAGTCCTAGAGGTTTCTTCCCACCATACAATAAGGTAGTAGATAAGGAAGGAGCTAAAGCATATCAAAATAGGTTCAAGAACTGGATAGTAACCTTGGGGTTACTCGAAGAAGTAGGTAGACCATATTACATGCACTGTGGACCAGCAGATAGAGGTCAGGAGGTAACTGATGAAGTACTAGATACTTATGAAAAATCACTATACTTTGAAGAGGCGGAAAACAGACTGCACGTACAGAAAGCAGTTATGGCAATGACTATGGGAGAACCTGAAAAATAAGCTTTTATTTTTAATTTTTGCTTCATACGTTCTTGACTATTGAAACTAAAGCTTAGAAGTTGCTGATTCTACTTCCCTTCTTATCTTATCCGTTATAGTTAAGATGCTGCCCAGTATTTTTCTAGCGTCGGAAATGTCTTTATCTGTTACATGTTCTTTTGCAGCTATCTTGTACATGTCATCTACTTCTTCGCTTAGCTGCGTTAGCAAAGACATTATTCGGTCATGGTTTTCTTCAAGGCCTTCAACGGGTTTTGTTTGATTAAATACTTTTATTCTATCATATAGTATTTCTTTAGCCCTTGAAACATATAGTTCAGGGCTTACTTCATACGTAATATTAACTTTTTGTACTATGTATTTTAAGCTTAGAGCTTGAACGGTCGATAAAGAATTCCACTGAACAAGCTCTACTGTATCTAGTATAAATGATAGTTTGTAACTGTAGCTTAACTTCTCGAACTCAGCTGTTGCTGCCTTCAAACTACCCAGTACTTCATTCAAGGTGCTATAGCACTGAGCCACCATAATATAGCCTATTACTACACCTACAGCTGTTCCTATTGCTAAAAACATTACCATTAATAGAAGAGTCCTTCTTACACTAAACAACCCCAAGGTTTCCACCATGTTAAATGTTACTTCACTTATGTTAAAAATGTATTTTAAACTATTCCTCTTAACATTTTAAGGAACAAGCTAAAACTTCGCAGAGATTTAAGTTCCTACTTTCAATAGTTTTGAGAAATTATATTTATAAGTATTACAAATTTTTTACTTGGTGGTTAGATTTGTCAAAATATATTATTGATGATCTCGATAAGAAAATTCTAAACATATTACAAAAAAATGCTGATTTAACATATGCAGAAATAGCTAAGGAGGTTAATGTTAGTCCGTCAACAGTGCATTTAAGAGTTAAAAGATTAAAAGAGCTTGGATATATTAAATTCATTGTTGCTGTTGTTGACCCAAGAAAATTAGGGCTCAACATTAGAGCATATGTGTTTATCAAGACTGACCCTAAAAAACACAATGAAGCCTTAGAGAAAATAGCTAAAATGAAGGAAGTTGTAGAATTATATGATATCACAGGTGAATATTCAGCTGTAGCTAAAGTCTACGCTACAGATAATGAGGGTTTAGCGAAGATACTAGATACTTTAGGGCAAATAGAAGGTGTTCTTTCAACAAGTACTTCGTTGGTTATGAGAGCTATTAAGGAGTTACCTATAGTTCAGCTTTAGACCCTACTTTTTCCTTTTAATTCTAAAGTAGCTTAGATAATGCTTTAATAATGTTTATTAGTGATGCTGCTTCAAGCCTCCTGGCGTATCTAAATATAGATTTGTAGTTTTTCACAAGTACCCAGGCTAGTTTAAGTCCAGAACATGTTAGGGAATAGGCTATTTCAAATAGTTGATGAAGCCACCTAAACTCTTTCACTATAGCGTACTCATATTCGTTTAAACTTCTATTATTGACTAGAACATTAAATAATATTAAAGCCGATTTCATTGAAGGAATTATACCCTCGCCGGTAACTGGAAAAACTGTTCCTATACTTTCACCGCAGCCAACAATATTACCATGTTTTATTGGTTTAGAATACATAGGAGGTTTTAGCCTTATAATGCTTTTGCAAAAGCATAGTATTCTGGTCTTTAAACCTATTTCCTTAACGAGTTTCTTTACGAGAAACAGAGGATCTAGTATAGTGTCTCCTGCTCCTAAATGCCAGTAATTATTACTTATCGGGAAAAGCCATGCGTACCCTACCTTCCCAAACCTAATATATACCGTGTTTTCATCGAGGTCTTTGGTCTTGACAACATACTCTATTGTGGGCATGAGGAAGTCATTTTTTAAACTTGGTAGGAGGCTTCTCCGCCACCCTGTAGCATCAACTACTAAATCGTACTTTCCTACTATTTCTCTAGAAGCTTCAGCCCAGGTTACTTTTACGCCTTTAAGGAGATCGGATATGAGCTTAGGCTTATTGAATGTTATAAGGTTTGAAACTTTGACTTCTATACCGTTAACTATAACTCTTTTAATTTTAGACAAAACATAGTCTTTAATATTTAAGCATACTTTCTTAAGAAACTCTTTAAGCTCAGACTCTACCGTACCCCAAGCACAATAGCAGCCGAGCTTCCTAGACTTCTCATATACATCAACATTTATTCCCTCGCGGGAAAGTAAGGAGGCTAAGAAGGCACCAGCAGAGCCAGCACCTACAATAGCTATTTTTTCGTAATTTATTTTCAAGATACACTACCTTAAGCCGTAACCTCTGATACTTTATTGTACTCAATTTCTTTAAACTTTAACTAAATATATGTAAAGAAGCGCATTCCTCTTAAAAACATTAAACATTCCAAATAACCGCTCAAATACCGGTCCATAGTGTTTCAAAAAGATTTTTCTCACATACTTCGGCGTTATAAGAGTTATTGGAGGCCATAAGCAGCAACTTACGTACTTTACTTCTCTAAAACCTACTTTCTCAAATAGCTTCACAAATTCGCTAGGTGTATGTCCTTTTTCAAAAATGTACGTTCTAGGAATATTTTCGGTTTCAAAATCTATCATATCTTTAGGTATGCTATATTCTTTACGATACTTTTCCAACATCTTTTCATTAAAAGAGGATATTATTAACTCGCCTCCAGTATTCAAGACTCTAAATATTTCATTAAGTGCCGAAGTAATGTTGGGTATATGGTCTAGTGTCAGTGTTGAGAGGGCAAAGCTGAAAACATGGTTTCTGAAGGGTAAGTGTTCTATATCAGCGCAAACTATGTCCAGATTTGAATGATGCCTAAGTTTTTCTCTAAGTGTTTTAAGCATGTTAAAACTAAAGTCTAAAGCTATAGTATGTTTCGATGTACAAGTTAGAAGTCTAGTGTATCTTCCGGTTCCAGCACCTAGATCTATGCTTTTCTGAAATCTTTTACCTCTCAATAAGCTGCATATAATTGCCTCCTCACATTTCTCTATGACTCTAGTAATTCTTAGTTTGCTTGACGAATCATATTCTGGAGCTACTTTATTGTAAAACTCCATAACCCCCTCTTTTAGTTCCCAATATTTCATACTTAGCTTCCAAGATTCTGTTAACTTATTGTTGGTATAACGTTTTGCGGTTAAAAGAAGTTTGCGAAGGCTGAGGAAATCTTTGATTCCCCTTTTATCTACTTATATGAAGTCGAGCCATTATCTTTAATCTTTTTGAAAATGTGAAATTTCCCTATTCTCTTTTCCAATTTAAATGGACCGTTATCAAGCATGAGTTTTTCTAAATCTTCTGTTCTCACTTTATCTCTTGAATACAAATTCACAACTAAACCACTTTTTACAGAAAGTACTCCCCCAGGTTTTAGTACTCTATATAACTCTTTGATTAAAGCAGAGCGATCTTTAATCATAGGAAGTACATTATACAATAAAACAATATCAACAGATTCATCTGGCAATCCGGTATTCAAGTCAGAGAGAATTGTTTTTACATTTTTTAATCCCTTTTCCCTTACTTTCTTCTCTACTGACTTAATAGCCAAAGGATGAATATCCAAAGCATATACCGTTCCTTCTTCCCCCACTATTTCTGCAGCTGGTATCGTATTAAATCCAATCCCACAGCCATAATCCAAAATTATATTTCCTCTTTTAGCCCCCGTTAACAAAACTTCTCCTTTCTTATCACGGAAAAGCCCTCGTATTCTCATAAGTACAGTTGCTATACGGAAAATAAAGTTTGCCATTGGTCTTTCCTTTTTCATTACTACATCCCCTTTTCTATAGCTCGATTTCATATAACGAGTATTTCACGCACTTTTTATTCACATAACCTCCTGAAATGAAGTTAAAGCGAACTTTTATAATTCTTGCGGTCGTACTTTTGTTTATGAGTTTGAATGCCAAAAAGCTTACGCCACAAGAACGATATGAGTTGATAGGCAATCATAGAAGAAAAAGCTATGGTTGGGAAGATTTGATAAGAGAGGCTACTTATCATCAAACTAAGTTGACAAAATTTTGTTTCTACGGAAGCGGGGATGCAAGCTCAATAATTTTATTTTCATCCCGCCAACAATAAGTTAATAGAACTGCTTCCAATATCCTAGCAGGAGTAGAGTTTAGTTAAAGACTTCTAACTTATGCCCAGATAAACTCTCGTTAAATCCGGTTTTTTAAGAAGATCTTGAGGGTGTCCTTCGAAGATCTTTTTCCCTGCCACAAGGAGATAAGCTTTATCACCTATTTCCAGAGCTTTCTTGGCATTCTGCTCCACAAGAATGACAGCTATATTGTAACTGTCTCTTAGTTCAACGATTTTTTCGAATATTAGTTTAGCTATTTTAGGTGCCATGTTTGCTGTTGGTTCGTCAAGAATCATTAAGGACGGTTTTCTCAAAAGTGCCATCGTCATTGCAAGCATTTGTCTTTCGCCACCGCTTAGTGTTGAAGCTCTTCTCTCAAGCATTCTCTTGAGCTGTGGGAATAGGGATAAAGCGTCCTCAATATTCATTGTTTCTCCTTCGTTAATATAGGTTGCTAGCAATATGTTCTCTCTGACTGTTAGATTTAAGAAGGTATTTTCTAGTTGAGGCAAATATGCTATACCTAGTTTGGCTATTTCATGAGGCTTCTTAGATGTTATATCTACGCCTCTAAAAATTACCTTACCGCTGTATATTGATGTGAAACCAAATATTGTTTTCAATAGTGTTGATTTGCCGCTGCCATTAGGTCCTACGATAACTGTTATTTCTTTATCATTAGCTTCCATAGATATGTCAAATAGTATTTGGAATTTACCGTAACCTGCATTTACATTATTTAGCGAAAGTATGTTTTTCGACATCAATTACTCGCCTAAATATGCTTTTGAAACCTCAGGATCTTCGAGAACTTCTTCAGGTTTGCCTTCAGCTATTATCTTTCCCCTATGCATTGCATAAACGTAATTGACGTATTGTAGTGCTACGTCAAGTCTATGTTCAACGATTAGAAATGACAGGTTCATTTTGTTTTTCAAATACATTATGTGGTCGAATATTTCATGTGCAAGTCTGGGGTTAACACCGGCAATAGGCTCATCCATTAAGACCAGTTGGGGATCGCTCATAAGAGCTCTTCCTATTTCAACAAGTTTCATTTGACCTCCGCTGAGTTTCGAAACAGGGCAGCTCCATAAATGATCTAGGTTGAGAAGTTCTAGAATCCTGTAAGCTTTTTCTACATGTTCTTCCTCACGCTTAAGCCACTTACTCTTAAATATTGATTTTAAGAAGCTTTCACCTTCATTTACTCTAGCAGCTACAAGTAGGTTTTCCAGAACAGTTAAGTTTGTAAACAATAAAGGTATTTGGAATGTTCTTACAATACCTATCTTATATATTTCATGCGGAGGCTTACCTGTAATATCTACTCCATTATATTTTATCTTACCATCATCGGGTTTGTATATTCCTGAAATAACATTTATGAGAGTGGTTTTGCCACTACCATTGGGTCCTATAATCATTGTTAAGCTACGCTTCTCTACACTAACTGAAACTCCATTAAGAGCTACTATTCCTCCAAACATTTTCCTAACATTTTCCGTCTTTAGTAGCGTCAACGCTATTTCCTCTTACTCGTTTTAGTTGAGAAAAAATGTTTGACTTGTACTTAATTTCCTAAGTAGACCATTCTATTTTATCTAATGGGCCAACATAGACTCCAACATCTTTCCAAACGTACTTCCCGTTTTCACTAACTATAGTTGTTATTACGTATTTTTCCCCAACACGGTCGCCGGTTTCATCTAGGAGAACCCAGCCTGAAACTCCGAAGTACCTTGAAGATATTTCTGGAATTACTTTAGCGATAACTTCGCTGTCGTACTTTCCTGCTTCGAGAACAGCTAATGCCAAAATCCATGCTGCATCATATATGTTACAGGTGTATGGGTCAGGTTCAATACCGTATCTTGCCTTAAATCTCTCCTTAAACTGTTCTTTCTTCGGTGATTCCTCAGGCAAGTATACTGTTACAAGTACTCCTAAGCTTTCTACAATATCACCTACTTGCTCAGCTATTTTAGTTGAATAAGCTATCCCATCTGTTCCAAACCACTTAACCTTAGTTAATACCGGGTCTTCTTTAGCTAAAGACAATATATTTATACCGTCATCTTCAAACGATATCATTAACACGCCTGTTTCCTCATCTGCTCCAAATTCTTTAACTAAATCGGAAACTGTTCTAACTTCAGTGGAGAGTTCAGGTGCTTCAGGATCATATTTGACTTCTTTCACTTGACCTCCAAGTTCTTCAAAACGTTCTTTAACGACATTAAATAGTCCCACACCCCAATCATCGCCTCTATACATGATAACTACTTTCCTAACCCCCTTATCCCACATTAGCCTAGTTAAAGCCCTACCCTGATATACGTCGGATGTAACTGCTCTGAAAATGTAGTCATCTTTAATGGCTAATTGTGGTGCAGTAGATGATGGACTAAACACGACTACTTTGTTTGCATCAGCATGAGATTTTATAGCAGCAACCTCAGAGCTTGCTGCTGGACCTAGAATGAGCTTTATACCTTTAGCTGAAAGTGTTTGTAATGCTGCTAAAGCACCTTCAGGAGAAGTTTTAGTATCTTCAACATATATTTTGAACCTAACATCAAGACCAAGCTTAGAAACATACGCATTAATATCTTCCTCGGCCAATGCTAAAGCATGTTTCCACTTTTCCCCGAACGATGAAAGTTTCCCTGTAAGTGGCAGTAATGCACCTATCGGCACTTCAGACGGTAGCCCTGTTGGCGGCGGTGCTGTAGCCCCAGCAAAGGCATAGGTTGCAGCAGATCCTGATATTAAACCAATTATTAACGAGACTACTACGTAAATTAGATATTTTTGCATTACAGTATTCACCCGTCATCATAGATTTTATATTTTTTATAGGAAGTAAACAAGGAGCTATATATAGGTTTTCTTAGTAAATCTATAGGAAACATATTTAAGTGTACAAAATTAGAAAATTTCCAACAATACGCAAACTAACGGCGGTAATCAACAGTGGAACCAACAATAATAATTGATGCTATAATATTTGGGAACCTGCTAGTCCTATTAGCTGTTGGATTAACGCTAACTTACATTACTTTGAGAATACCTAATTTTGCTCATGGAGATTTAGCGACTATAGGAGCTTATGTAGCCTACTTCATGTACGCTGGTCTAAAACTAAGTCCCTACCTTAGTGTTCCAATGGCCTTTCTAATATCGGGGTTTGTAGCTTTACTATCCTATCTTATTATATTTAAGCCTCTTTTAAGTAGAGGTACGAGTATTGTTGGGTTGATGATAGCATCTATAGCTTTAGATGTGGTTTTAAGATCGGTACTTCATATTTATGCTGATATATTGTCTGAAACATACAAGGTTATTTCAAGGGGTTTCATATTTAGAGATTCTACGGTTACTATAGGTGTATTTGGCGTACCCTGCTTATTCATAGTCTCTACGGTGCTTTCAATATGTCTGATAATTTCCTTCTATATGCTGCTAACCAGGACAAAGTTCGGTATAGCTATGAGAGCTGCTATTGAAAACCCGAGTTTAGCTGAAACATTAGGTGTTGACGTTAACAAAGTATATGCTGTATCATGGTTTCTTGCGGGAGGGCTTGCAGGTATTGCTGGAGTTTTTCTACCGTTTAGAATGACTGCAGGTCCCGAAATAGGGTGGTTTATGCTTCTAAGAACATTCGCATCCTCTATTTTAGGGGGCTTCACGAGTATATATGGTGCTATGCTTGGAGGATATATTGTCGGCTTTGCTGAGGTTATAGGAATATATTTCTTAGCTAAACCGCCATTTAACGTTCCAACAGCTTTCAGACCTGCTCTATCATTTATAATTCTAATCGTTACACTCCTCTTAATCCCCGAAGGGTTGGCTTCAAAGATAAGGTTAAGGAAAATTGTAATGTTCTCTAAAAATCCCCATCGGAGGGTGAAAGATGATAATAGGAATAGCTGATCCTCTACGTTTCATCTTAGACCTATTAGCTTTCTTCTCAATATATTTAATGTTATCTATAAGTTTAAACTTAGAATATGGATACGCTGGAATACCCAACTTCGGTAAAGTACTATTTTTTGCCGGAGGAGCTTTCATAGTTGGTGCGACAACTACTAGACTACTTCTTCTCCTCATGGGCTTATCTTCGAAAAACTACTGTAACTTCAACGTTCTTTATGCTTCAGAAGTAACTAACCAGCTTGCCTCAAACCCTATTCTTTCAATAACCATATTTGCTGCAATGCTGTTAGCTGGTGCTGCTGTAGGAGGACTTTTAGGCTACGTAGCTTCATACCCTGCAATAAGGCTTAGGGAAACATATCTTGGAATAACACTTCTAGCTTCTGGAGAATTGTTAAGAATTGTTGCTAGAAACTATGATCCACTAATATGCGGTACTTTAGGTGTTTCTATTCCAGATGTTTTTGCATGGCTTCCAGTGAATGTTAAGGAAATAGTCCAAGTAGTCATAATGTTAGTAGTAGCTTTGCTAATATGGGTTTTTGTTGAAAGACTAGCTAGATCACCTTTCGGAAGGCTGATTAGAGCTGTTAGAGACAACGAAATTGCAGCAGAATCCTATGGTAAAGACGTAGTTAATGTGAGAATGAAAATACTAGTAATAGGCTCAGCTATAGCTGGTATTGCTGGAGTACTTTACGCACTATATGTTAGATCAGTACACGCAGACGATTTCATGCCTCTAAGAACATTCATAGTTTGGGTAATGGTTATCCTAGGAGGAGCCGGGAATAATGCTGGAGCGGCGATGGGCTCCTTTATTTATGTCCTAACCGAGAGACTTATCATGCAATATAAGCATTACATTGTCGTCCCATTCGATGTAAACTACGTAAGCTACATAGTGTTTGGAGCAATACTAATACTAATGCTAATGTTTAAACCCAAAGGGCTTTTACCGGAGAAACCAAGCAGGACCTTAGACTTTGAAAAAATAATTAAGAGAATCGAAGAGAGAAAAAGCTAAGTTTAAAATGACTGAATTTTATATAGAACCCTACTACATTACTTGTGCTTAAGATTAGCAGGAATAGAAGGACAATCTATGTGGCAATGCTGTTTATAATTTCAATGATTATACTTTCAGCAGTATCATATACTTTGTCTCCCTTTTACTTTAGTGACTTAAATAGAATAATTAGCTATATTCGAGGAATTATGCATTTACGTGAATCCTCAACTAGGCCAACCGTGGGATCAAGTCCTATCAGCTTGTTTGCATGGCCGATACTAACTTACCTTCTAACACCGTTCATGTGTATTGTGTCTTTAACAGTCCTTATGATGTACTGGTTTTTAAGAAGGAGTGTAAAGCCTTTAGCTCTTCCCTCGTACATCATATTACTCATACTACTAAACTCTCTTAGTTCATCAGGTGTTTTCTTTAGATTTTTACTTGCATCAATACTTCCATTATCATATGCCATAGGATATTTAGTTAATGAGTACGCTGCTAAGTACAAGGCAATAATTCTAGCTCTTCTCATAATATCACCAACAATACTCTTAGCCATGCAAACAGCCTCAACATGGGGTCCTGTAATCACATCTAAGGAGTATGATGAGCTCTTAGAAGCAATAAAGCATATTGAGGAGGAAAATGCCGTTATTAAGACTATGGGTATGATAAGATACTGAGTAGAATATGTAGATAGGAGATCCAAATAAGATCTTGAAAGGTCCTATACCCAGGAATTTAAAAGAACCTATCTGCATCATAATTTTTAAAGAGAGAAAACCCTTGCCTAAACTGAGACCTCACGAAATAATCGTATATGATTGAAAATTTGTGCAATTAAGGAAAATCATGCCACCACGTTAAGCAATGAAATTTAAGTAGCAGATAACATAGTGTTACACTATTCTTACATATCTTATAGGGAATTTAACGTACACCTTGGTTTTCTCCTTTAAATTTACGTCTCTGACTATGTTTTGCGGAATACTTACTTTAATATCCATGCCTTCAATGTTTAAGGCCATATTCACCCAACCATTTATAATGTTTATTCCCTTTATCAATGCTAGATAAGTATTAGTTTGAACTCTCTGCGGTTTATTTGAAATAACTACCTTATCTGAAGGTATAATGACGGATTTCGCCTCATCTACGCCTCTTTCCCATGGAGCAACAATACTTATCTTACCAGTCTTAACTAAACATAAGCCGTTAGCTAACGGTTCTACATGGTCTATGGGTAGAGAAATTAAAGGTAGTATGTTTAATATTTCCCTCCTTAAAAGAAGTTCTTTAAATGGGCCATCATATATTATTCTCCCCTTATTTAGTACTACAACTTTTCCATGAAGTGTTTCAATAAAGTCTATGTTATGTGTTGCTATAACCACGTTAATTCCATTCTCCTTGCTAATACTCGTAATTTTAGAGAGAAGCTCTATTCTTAAGCTAATATGGGCATTGGAGAATGGTTCATCGAGTAGAAGTATTTCAGGGTTTATAGCCAAGGCCCTTGCAATCGCCGCTCTCTGTTTTTCACCACCGCTAAGCTTTAGAGGATAATGGTTTTTTAAGTGGTAAATATTCATTAGTTTAAGTACGCGGCTTACTTTTCTCCTTATAGTTTCTTCATTTTCTTTTCTTACCTTAAGACCGAATGCTACATTATCCCATACTGTCATGTGGTTAAATAAGGCGAGGTTTTGAGGGACATAACCTATGTTTCGCTTTCCAGGAGGGATATTGTCAACACATCTTTCATCAAAATAAACATGTCCTTTATAATTTGTTATTCCAGCAATAACTTTAAGTAATGTGGTTTTACCGGCTCCGCTGGGCCCTAAGACTATGTTAAACTCGTCTTCTTTAAATTGTAGATTTACCTTTTCCAAAATGTGGTTGCTAACGTTAACTAACTTAATCCGAGTCATTTAAGTTCTAAACCCCCATTTCTTTAGGAAATACTTTTCAACCTCATCGAATATTTTGAGGAAAATATAGGATGACATGGACAATACGAAAAGCAGTGCAAGCATTTCATCAACGCTTAAGGTGTTTAATGCTTCTATCATTAACCTGCCAAGTCCTGAACTTAATGCTATGAACTCGGTTACGAAACATGTTTTCCAAGCCATAGCAGCTTCAAGTTTTAAAGCTGAAAGTATTGAAGGTAATGATTGAGGAAGAAATATTCTTAATGTTAAATCAACTTTCGAAGCTCCAAGGGTTTTAGCAACATCCACAATTTCCGGATCTATGCGTCTAATTGCTGAAACAGTGTTATAAGTTAAGGGTATGAATGAGCATAGGAAAACAGCTGTTATAGCGAGCATATCGTTTAAACCAACCCATATTATTAGCAAAGGCACCAAGGCTAATGTGGGAACTACGGAAACTGCGGCAATTATAGGGTATAGTGCTTTAGAAATACTACGCGAATAAGCTATCAAAATACCCAAAATCATACCTAATAAAACACCTAGGGAAAAACCAGCTAGGACACGATAAGCTGTAACCAGGTACTCCTTAACCAAAACACCTGAAGCAATCATGTAATAAAGTTTAACAGTAACAAGTGAAGGTGAAGGGAAAAGATGGGAAGCCACAATCTTTAACTTGGATATAAATTCCCATAACCCTAAAAGAGATAGGACTATGATGTATGGCGCTATTTTCCAATAAATATTCAGAGTTTTTTGTTTAGTAATAAGCATTTCCATCAGCCTTTACCACTTATTTCCGCGGTTTCTGAAAGAACTTCATTAAGTAAGGTTAAATCTAGAACTTCATCAACATTTATTCTTCTCTTCAAGCAACCATACTTATACATTAAGTCAATATATTTTTGAACTTCTAAAGGATCTACGGTGTTTACATATTCTAAGTTCTTCATGGAGTTGAACGCTATTTCGTAAGGTATTTTAAGCTTGGAGGCAACTATTTTAGCCGCTTCTTCCATGTTCTCGTTAATGAATATAGTGGCTTTTACCGTTACTCTAATTAACTTCTTAACGAGCTCAGGATTTTTCCGCAATAGTTCCTCTCTAACAGCTAAAAAACTACCAGGCCATTTTCTCCAAATATCTTGGCTCTTAATGAGAGGTTTAAAACCATTATTAACGACTAGCGAGGCATAATGTTCAGGCAAAGCCGCACCATCTATTTTTCCTGAAATTAAAGAGGCCATTGCTAGAGGAGGTTTCATGTAAACTATTTTAACATTCTTTAGATTATACCTCTCAATTACCGACCGTATTAGGAGATAGTTCGGTGAGCCTTTTCCAGGGCAAGCGATGGTTTTCCCTTCTAGATCATAAATGCTTTCTATTTTAGGTTTAACTACCAAAACGTATCCATGGGTATGGGCCATTGCAACTATTTTTATTGGAACACCTTTAGAGTAAGCCATTATTAAAGGTCCTAAGCATGCCCAAGCAACTTGTATATCTCCCCGGTCAAGTGCAGCCGAAAGTTCGAGGCCTGTTGTGAAGGTCTCTAATGTTTTAATGTTTAAACCCTCACTTTCAAAAAATCCCTTTTCTAAAGCAACCCAAACAGCTGAAGCATGATTATTAAGCTCAACAGCCATATTAATTTCATGGGAACTTTGATGAACAATATTTAAGCTGAGGATAAGTATTATACTGAGTGCCATTATCACTATGATTAATGCTATGTTCCTCAGCATATGTGGCACCATAACTAGTGTGAATAGATGTGTTTTACTATATTTAAAATTATGTAAAACACATATGTTTTACATATGGTTACCATGTTTCAATAGTAAGTTTGATAAACAATATGGAATATTGCAAAGTACTACAATGTTTACCTATTTAAATATCCAAGTTAAAACTTAGAATAACTATTAGAAAACTAGGTTACATGGAATGACAATTAAATGTACTATGTGTGGACGTAGAGCAGTTGTTAAGCTTAGATATGCTAGGCTTAGTTTATGTCCTGAACACTTCATCGAATTTATTGAGAAAAGATTTAAGAAAACTATTCACAAAGTCAAGGTATTAAGAGAAGTAAACAAAGTTGTTGTAGCTGTTTCCGGAGGAAAAGACAGTGTTGCTCTTCTCCATTTAATGCATAAAGTTTCTAAAGAATTAGGATTCAAGATCATAGGTTTGACAATAGATTTAGGCATAGATGAATATTCTATTGAAAGTGTAAATAAGGCTGTTAAAAACTACAAAACACTGGGTGTTAGCTATAAAATTGTGAACCTCAAGAAGGAGTACGGTTTTTCCATAAATGACGTTGCTAAGTATAGGAAAAGGATAGGAATTAAAAAGCCTATTTGCAGTGTTTGCGGTACTATAAAAAGGTACATTATGAACAAGTTTGCTCTAGATGTAGGCGCGAATGCTGTCGTTACGGGTCACAATTTAGATGATATAGTATATTACATATTTTCAACACTTTATACAGGTAGAATCGAGGATTTAGCTAGAATATCCATTTATACTCCATCAAAATATAAGCTCGTAGCTAAGGTTAAACCATTAGCTTACATATCTGAGAAAGAAACATTACTCTATGTTATGCTTAGGAGATTACCTTTCAACTATGACGTTTGCCCTTATGCTAGGTTAAGAACATTCCATGAACAAATAAGGAGAACCAGTAATATGCTTGAGGAAAAAATCCCTGGCCTTAAAATAACGTATGCTAGAATGTTTCTTGAAAAAATAAATCCCGTGATATATCCATACTATGTAAGAGAAGAAGAACTTAAAGAATGTAAGATATGTAAGATGCCTACAACAAGCGAAATCTGTGCTTTTTGTAAAATAAAATTGGCTATGGAAAAGGTGCTAAGGGATGATTAAGGTTAAAGCTAAACTCATAAGAGAAAATAAGGTAGTAGAGATAACGTTAAGCAGAAATGCTAAGGTAAGGGATTTAATTCATAAACTTGGATATACTGTTGAAGACGTTATTGTTATTAAAGATGAAGTACCCTTAGTTGAAGATGAAATGCTTGAGGAAAATACAGAGTACATAGTTATGCCTGTAGCTTCTGGGGGTTAAAAAGCCTTGATGAACTGTTTTGGTATTTATGATTTTTTATATTGTTTGTTGTGCTTTTATTTGGGGGTTCGGGTCTTATGATATTTTATTACAATCTTCATCCCTTCTCGGGTTTGCATCTAGTCAGGAGTGTTCAGGGTGGCCCCCGAGCACCCCACATCTTGTAATTAAATTGTTAGGAAAAGATTATAAACACCATCCTACAGCACCCCGTATGAGCTATCCTCCTTGACTTGGAGGTATAAATGCTGCTCTTGAATCATCTGTAAGTTTGTAGTTAAGGTCGCTAATCGGTATGCCGTTGATGACAATCATTTAATGTTGTTTTTAGGACTACATTTTATTTTTCATGAACATGTTTAGAAAATTCTTTTATATTACCTAGGTAAACTTGTTTACCTGGGTAAACTATAATGGTCTTAGTTATTAAGAAAGTTGATGAGAGAAAGCTAAGAGAGTTTAAAGCTGAAGCTGTTAGAAGAGGTCTTACTTTATCTCAGGCTTTTGAGGAAGCTGTTGAGTTGTGGCTGAGGAGTAGAGGCAATATTATTACCGAGGAAGATGTAAACAATAGTGTATTTTTAGAGCTAAAGAAAGACCTAGACAGGTACAGGGGGAAATACATAGTTATTGCTCACGGTAAGTTTTTAGGAGCATATGATAGCTTAAGAGAAGTTGCCAGTATTCTCTTAAAAATTAAGCCCGAAGTTAAACATGCTATAGTATTTAAGGTAGGATTCGATAGGAAAATTAAAGGCGAACTAGAATGGCTAGGAGGATCTATGAAGCTAGAACCTGCTTAAACTATAGAGAAAGCATTTTAAGCCCTTACCCTATATTAGGTCTCAAACTATTTAATGTAATGCTAAAACCTTTTGGCTATACTGAGTTCCATATAGATACGGGTTTTGAAGGTTCTATTATGCTTAAGTCGAGTAATTACAGTTTTTTCCAAGTAGGTGAGCTTCCACGCGAATATTGGAGAACATATAGGACATTAGCTGGCATAGTTGTAATGAGAGTGTCGAGAGCAATAGTTGAAGTTAATGGTCGAAGATTCGAGACTTACGTTGAGACCCCGCTTTTCGGGCAAGGAAAAAATATTGTAGGAAGAGAGTTCATTAATAAGCTAGTTCTAATACTTGATGGTCCGAAAAGGCTTTGCTGCTTAGGTTAGTATTTTTCGCCGTGGCAGAGTTTATACGTTTGTATGTGTTTTTACATGTTTTTATGACGGGTTATGTTTATATTTTATTTTGGAGTGCATTGTGATCAGATGTGCCGTCGCCCGGGGTCGGCGGTGAAAGCCCCCGCAATGACGGGTGAAGCCCGACCGACAGCGGGGGGACAAGGATGAGCCGATGACCAAAACATAAAAACATGTAAAGAGGCAAACCCTATTCTAACCTAACTATGTCTAGCTGGTATTTTCCTTGGGTTAACAATCTTTTCCAGAATTTAGCCGTAGTTTCCTGAGATACTTTGTTCACCTCCTCCTCAGATACTGTTAGTGATTTCTTATGCTCCATAACTATTCTTCCATTAACAATAACTGTATCTACATCGTCGCCGTCTATAGTGTTTACTAGGTGCCCGTAAACTGTTTCGGCATTTAATGGTGTAGGCATCAGTTCAGGCTTAATAATTATTACATCTGCCTTCTTACCTGGCTCTAGAGAACCAAGCTTATCCTCTAATCCGTAAGCTTTTGCCCCGTTTATTGTTGCCATTTCTATAGCTTCTAAAGGCGTTATTAGTCTTGGATCTCTGAAAGCCACTTTAGCTAGCAGGTATGCGCCTCTAATATTTTCGAACGGGTCAAAAATGTAGCCGTCATTACCTATTGTTACTATTATACCCATTTTAAGCATTTTATGTATGGGAGGCGCACCTACTGCGTTCAACATGTTGCTTAGCGGATTATGAGCTATTTTTGTACCTGTTTTAGCTATAAGTTCTAATTCGTCATCTATAACGTGAACTGCATGAACAGCTACAACATCAGGGCCTAGGAGCCCCACTTTATATAGTCTTTCAAAGGTTCTCATACCGTACCTTTCAAGATTATGATAGGGGTCAATAAGTCCTTCTGAAGTATGTAATGTTATAGGTACTCTATACTGATTAGCTAATTCCCTAGCCCATTTTAGAAGCCAGTTTGTAACTGTGAATGATGCATGTACGCTTATCATTCCTGTAACTAATGGGTCTTTTTCCTTCCTAACTTTCTCGATAAACCTAATGTTCTCCTTAATACCTCTCTCACCCTCCTCTCTACTGTGTCTCTCAGTTGCTTCAAACGCTATGATCCCTCTAATTCCCACGTTCTTAACTGCCTCTTCTATTCTATCTAAAACACCTTCAATAGTGTTAGGCCCGGAGAAGGTGTCTGCGAAAAGTGTTACACCGGACTTCATCATTTCAAAGGATGCTGCTAATGCGCTAGCATAGGCATCATCGTAGTTCATTACTTCATCCATAGCCCACCATATACGATGAAGGTTCTGGATGAAATCTGTTGGAGGTTCTATTTTAGCAAACCACGGAGAACCTCTAAGTAAAATACCGTATAGGTGCGTGTGACCACATATAATTCCCGGCATTACAATAGCTCCTTTAGCATCAATAACTTTCTCAGCAGACTTACCTAAAGAATCTTTACCGACTTCGACAATTCTGTCGCCAACAATAGCGACATAGCCTTTCTCAATAACTCTTCTTTTAGAATCCATTGTAACAACTAAACCGTTCTTTATTAGAATGTCGAAATCCACCATAAAATAGCTCACCCAGAGAAATAGTTTACTTAGAAAAGTTTAAACAATACCTAAAATACACGATTAAATTCTCAGCATTATAAGTAGACTAGGATCTGTAATGCTTATTTAAAGCTTATGCTTCAATGCTCCCCCAAATATTAATATGTGCTTAAACAATGTTATACCTTGAATGGGGTTTTTATCATGCACCGCAGAGGTTGGCAGTGGGGATGGTGTAGAAGAGGTCCAGGCAGACCACCTAAGCCTAGAACAATAGGCTTTCCTCCATTTAAGCTAACGTTTATACCTTTTGACGAAGCAGGTAACCCCATAAATAATGAGCCCCTAAAGCTTACACCTGATGAAGTTGAAGCTATGAGACTCGTTTATTTCGAGGGACTTACTCAAGAGAAAGCCGCTAAGAGAATGGGGGTTTCCAGAGGGACTTTATGGAGGTCTTTAAGTAGTGGACGTAGAAAACTAGTGCAAGCTATTATAGAGAGAAGACCAATAATGATTGTAGGTTAATTACTGTTAATTACGTCTTAATCTCTTAAAAATAATTAATTCTTTGCTAAACATTTTCTATTCTCTTAGCTGTTAAAAGTTTAATTGCAAACACTATTAGTGGAATAGCAAATATTAGAAGCACATATGGCGCGTAATTTATTTTTAAACCTAAAAATATTGTTCTAATATTTTCAAGATAATCGTATGTTTTACTGAAAACTATTAGCCCAAGGGATATTCCCAGATTCGTGGCCATATTTACGGCTCCAATCCCTGTGGCCGGCATTGAGCAATGTAAAGCTATGTATCTTCTTGAAAGAGGATGAAAAACCCTAATAGATATTAGAGCTAAGGTCAAGCCTAATGGAAGTATGTATATGCTTCCGATAGATATTAGCGGTATAGAAGCAGCTACCAGAATGTACGTTAAGGCTAGTGTTTCTCTTTCATACCCCTTATCTGCAAACCAGCTTATAATGTAGCTACAGCAAATACTTAAACCGCTACAAAAGGCTAAAAGTAAAGCAGTATCAGATCTCGTTAATGATAGCACTTCTGAAACATAAATATAAACTATGTCTCCAAATGCGAAAGCAACACATAAAGCTAAGAGGAAACCTGAAAAGACGACATAAAGTACTGGACGTTCAAAACTAATCCTGCTTCCCCGTTCTCTTCGCCTATAATAAACAATCCTTTGCCTAGTAAGGTATATGGCTGTAAGCATAAATAGCGCTGCTACTAGGAAAAACGATGTCGAAATAGCTAATTTATGGCTTAAAGGATAATCTGCAATTATAGCGTAAACCACATTACCTAGAAGAATACCCGTGGAACCTAGAGCAAAATAGACTGATAATATTCTGCCCTTCAGATTTTGAGGTGAAATTTGAGCTACCAAATATTGTACTAGAGGCCATATACATCCACCTAAGAACCCCTGAACCATACGGAGCAGTACTATAAATATCCAGTTATCCGCGTAAACATAGCAGTATATAGTTAGCGCAAAAACAGCAGCAAATAAAGGCACTAAATATATTGCCCTTGGAGCTCTATCTACAATATATCCTAGAGTTATTGAGGATAATGCTCTCGAAACCATATATCCTGAGTAAAAGAACGAAACTAGGAATGCTGATAATTGTAAAACGTCTCTACCTAAAAAAGCAATTATAGGTATGGATAATCTAAAACCTAAAGTTCCTATAAAGCCGGCAGCTATTAACAATATAATACTAGCCCACGTTTCACCATACTGTTTCATAGATACTCCTCTACTATGCTAGAAAATTTACATTTCTCATAAATTATGTTTTTCAATATTACATAAATTTTGTGCATTTGCACAAAATTTATATTCTCCCGGAACATCTACTTTAAATGGTGAGAATATGGCTTGGGCACCATGGTTTGGTTGGAGAGGTGGATGGGGTAGAGGAGGTTGGAGATGGGGTTGGACAGGGCCATGGCCTGGTAGAGGGCCATTCAGCTACCTTCCACCATGGCAGAGACCTGGATGGCTATTTGGTAGAGGAGCTTGCTGGTGGCTTTTCGGGTGGCCTTGGGGTTTCAGATGGTACTATCCATGGTACTATCCACTGTATGGATATCCATACGGGCCAACGTCATACTATTGGTTCCCAACATACTACCCGTTCTCCTACCCTAGAATCTACCCGTGGTGGTGATAGGGGATGTATTGGTGGTACTGGTATCCACCATATACCCCAATATACCCCCTACCCTACGATCCAATGTACCTAATGGCTACAGCGTTCCAGTGGATGATATACCCCTATTACTGGATGTTTTATATTGAAGCATATAGAGTAGCTCTAGATGCTTGGAGAAAAGCTTTCGAAGCAATAACTAAATCTTTAGAGCAAGCCGTTACTAAATAAGAAGAAATAGAAGGAAACATCAATATAACACGGTGAACAGTATGTCATGGTTTAGATGGTATAGGAGATTATGGAGATACATGCCCCCACCAATGCCGTACTATCCCCAACCATACCCGTATCAGCCGCCTACGCAACAGCAACAGACACAACAGCAAACGCAGCCAACACCACAGTATCCACCATACCCACCGATGCCGTACTTTATGCCTCCACCACCTCCTATGACGCCTGAAGAAGAATTAGCAATGCTTGAAGATTATAAGAAAGCATTAGAGGAAGACTTAAGAGACCTGCAAGACGAGCTGAAAAGTGTTGAAGATAGGATTAAGGAGCTTAAGGAGATAATTAAGCAGAGGAAAAGTGGACCGCAGTTTTGAGGCGGAACCCGTGGGATACCATGGTCCTCCAGGAGAATATAGAGTCTTTAAATGTTTAAATTGCGGACATCAGTTTACAGTCCCTTACGGAGTCCCTAGACCAATGCAATGCCCTAAATGTGGAGCACCAACAATTATGAGAATAGACAAGGGTAAAGGTAGAGGAAGAGGAAAAAGGTGGGGCATGAGAGGGTTTAAACAAGCTAAATGGTAATTTTTTCTTTCCCAATCTAAAACTTCTTAGTTTACTTAAAGTAACCATTAAATATACTACAAGGTATAGACTTGTTTCGGTGTAATTGGAATGGTCATGAAAGAACTCCTTAAAGAATTCCATAGCCATATTGTGTTTTGGAAGAAGAAGAGCCCTGAGCAAATAGAGAGCTTTTTAAAGTTCCTAGAGGCTGTCGAGAAACCTGGAGCATTAACGACACGGGAAAAGGAGCTTATTGCTGTAGCATTAGCTGTTAAAGCGCATTGCAAATGGTGTATTTCCTTCCATGTGAAACAAGCTCTTGAAGCTGGAGCTAAACCTGAAGAAATAAGAGAAGCAGCATGGGTTGCTGTACTTATGGATGGAGGGCCTGGGCTAGCTTACACGCAGCTTGTAGAAGAAGCTCTTAAAGAATATACTTCGTAACTTCACCCTATTCTTCTTTACCTATCTTCAATATTAAACCTACATGACCATCTCCATAAACCTCAGGATAATTGTTGGCCAGAATTTCTCTAATCCTATCTCCACTACAATGTATTGGGCATATCTTCTTAACCTCTAAAGCTAATAACTTACTTATAGTGCTTCTTATTCTACTTTCCGAAGCTCCAGCTAGGTGGAAACCTCCAATCACCAAGTACGGTTTAATGTTTAATTCCTTAGCGGCTTTCTCAACAATATTTTCAACACCTGGATGGCTGCACCCGGTAAGTATAATGAGCCCCTTATTTTCAACGTAGATGGCGAGAGCTTGTTCCCAAGGTGGGCCATACAGTTCTCCGATAATAGCAACTCCAGGAGCAATAACCGTAGTTTCATTAACTTTAACTACTTCAAAACCTAGATTCTCTATCCATGAAGATAAACCATAACCCGCACCTGAAGGTATATAAACTTTCCTCCCTTTAAGCATCCATCCTAATCCCTCTAAGCCGCCTGTATGGTCTCCGTGACTATGGGAGACAACTATGAATTCTACATTACTTAGATTTAGACTCAATTTTTCAGCATTGTAAAGTAAAGTGTGGGCGCTTGGACCAGTATCAAATAGGAAAGTGTTGTTAGGTGTTTTAACGAGGAATGACACTCCCCAGTCGCTAAGAAAACCATCATATTCGTAGTTATCATTTAACACATATATTTCAACATAGGGTATAGGTTTAAGAGTATAGGTTGTTTCTATGTAGCTAGTAGTTTTAATAGGCTTTTTCAAGGTAATAGTGTACGCCAAGATAGACACCATAATTAATACTGTAGTTAAAAGACAAATTAGAGTTTTTCGACTAATCATAGGTGACTCCACTAGAATATCTATGCTAACCTAAAGTTAAACCTATTTAGTGTTTTTCGGAAAAACATAATAAAGCGCCGCTATAAAAGTAGCATAAAGAAGTATTGAAGGCCAACACTATGGTAGGTAAAGCATTAATAGTTAATGTTTCAAAAGAAACATTTCGTGTCGAAGAAACAAGAGATGAAATATTAGGGCCGATAAGTTGGGGCCTATACTGTCATCTCGAAAAGTATAGAAGCTACCAGTACCCTATATTCGATGAGCACAACGTACTATGCTTCGGTGCAGGTCTTTTAAGCTGGAGTGAGATTTCAGGGACAAGAAGACTAGTATTTACCTTCAGATCGCCTTTATGGGGAGGATTCTTTCTCTCAAGCATGGGCGGTGCAGCATATGTTTTCAGATACTTAGGAGTAGACTATGCTGCAATAGAGGGTAAGGCTAAAGAACCAACAATAATCCTAATTAAATCCGAGCCCTCCGGAGAAATTAAAATACGTTTCGAACATTTAACCGATGAAAAACTTGTAGAAGTGTTTAAAAAGTATAAGGAGACATGCGGTGCATTTGCACTAGCCTACTACATCGCAGACAACTATAGTGATTTCTACGGTAAAGTACCTGTAAGAGTAGTTACTGTAGGGCCAGCATCAGTATATACGAGAAATGGTGCTCTAGTATCTTATGCTTCAAGAGACTTCAACTTCAAAGGGAAATCTATAGAATATTCTGCAAGAGGAGGTCCTGGATCTGTACTTTACAGAGCACATAAGGTTGCAGCTATAGTTTACGGAGGAAACTATGTTAGAAATCCTAAGTTCCCGAAAGCCGATCTCTCGAACTTCAAAGTGCTTAATAGCGTGTTTCAGAAACTACTAGGCAGCCCCATGAACACTGTGCTAATGAATGCCACAGTGAAGTACAGGTATGATCCTAAAACGAACTCCGGAGGTACTTTTGGAAACAACTACGCGTACTATAATGGCTTAAACCCAACGTTTAACTGGTCATATATTTACTGGAGTGAGGAGGAGAGGAGAAGGTTCTTCAAGGAAGTAATCAGCGAGACCTATGTTAAACCATTTAACGAGCTAACTATAGCTAAGAGGCTTTGGAGAACATGTGATGAGCCATGTGTTGCTGTATGTAAGAAGATGTATAAAGGATGTAAGGTAGACTACGAACCATATTGTGCAAGCACAGCTAATGCTGGGATACTGGATTTAGATGTTGCCATAGAAGTACTTGACCTAGTAGATGCAATGGGCTACGATGCAATAGAATTCGGAAACACTGTTTCATGGATTCTAGAAGCAGTCCACAGGAACCTAATACCTCCAGAAGAATTGGGGTTGAAAAGCAAACCGTATTTCGACCATAAACTGTACTATGATTTAAGCAAGGTTAAGGAACTTTCTAAGCATAATGCAGAACTAGTTAAAACCATAGCATGGAAACTAGCTTTCGGGGAAGGCGAAATATATGAGGTTATTGGTGAAGGTGTGAGAAGAGCAGCCAAGAAACTAGACGACATGTTTGAAGAGAATGTTAAGAAAGAAAACATCTTATTCGAAGATTTAGCGGTCTATGTACCATTTGGACCTGATGGGAGCTTGACACCAGCAATGTACTGGGGTCCTGGAAACATAATGCCATTACCGATAATAGGGAAGTACTTAACATACTATCATGGAATATTCTTAGAACCTGAAGACCTAGCGGTTAAGGCATTAGGTAGAGCAATAAAGGAATTATACTCTGAGGAAGGAGGCTTATGTAGATTTCATAGAAGATGGGGCGAAGAAATACTTCCAAAACTAATAGAAGAAGCCTACGGAATAGAAGTGAACATGGACGAGCACAATAGAGAACTTTTAAGGAAAATTATTGAATACGATAAGAAAGCAGGCTATAAGCCAGTATTTTGGGAAAGCAAAAGAGTAATAGACTACTTCACTTTAGCAGCTAAAGAGTATGGAGCAGAGAAATGGTATGAGAAACTGACAAAAGAGGGCATAGAAGCAGCCAAAGAATACTGGCAGCGATTCCTATGGAAGGAAGAGGAAATAATAGGGATAAAATGGGATATTAAAAGTTAAAACATAACTAACTTCATTTTTACATTAAAACTATGAGCTAAATTTCAAGTACTGAATCATTAATATCGAAGATAATGTTAGGTAGGTAAAACCAACTATTAATGGTAATGGTATTATAGGGAAAAGTATCTTAGAAAACAAGGTCTCATGTATATGTGCTCTACCATTAAATAATAGTCCGGCACTTGTAACCTCACTATAAACCCCAGCTAACGATAGTACTTCTCTGCTCATAACCCTAAATATTCCTAAAAGAAGACCCGAATACATTATATAGACAAGTGATGAGGAGAAAAGCAGTTCAAATATCAGTCCATTCTCTTTCCTTTTTAGAGTGAGCACTATTGCAAGCATTGAGGAAGCAATCACGAAAAAGTTTGCAACGTTGACTATAACGGTTAAGAATGAAATGGTATCTAGCACGTTCAGGAAAATTCTGTTGTTGAAAGCAACAACATAATACCAGCTAAGTGCAAAAATACCGCGTATAACTCCCGATACCTCATATGCAGGCAGTATTGTAGCTAAAAACGAGAGAAAACCTGCTATTAATCCTACGAGAGATGCAAGTAATGTAAGTCTCTTAGACTTTTTCGAAAACAATTTTCTTTCTCTCAAAAACTTTCTCACCTCTAAACACATATTCCAGTTCAACGTAAGCATAGGCAGATTTTTCTGTGACAGCATAAGACCATGTAGAGTATGGTTTTATAATTATTGAGCCTAAGTTCTGAACCATAACGAGTTTAGGCTTACCAGTACTACTGTAGTTTATGTACAATATTCTAATGGACACATTGAAAGGTATAGGGTTCGAGTTAGACACTTCAATAAGTGTTCTATTTAAACTAATTTCAAGTTTCCTCCATGTCAAAGGTATTGTATAATTACCTGTAAACCACCCATTCTCTAAGGAAACGTTGACCATAATGCTTAGGCGATTAGCTCCCTTCAGGTAAGCATATTGATACGCTTCTTCGGGAATGCGGAGACTTAATGTATTGTTTCTTATTTTCCAATAAGTGCAATAATACGTTTCATTTAGTAGATAAGTTACGCACTTATTTACATTTACTATTCTAGTAAATCTAATATTGTAGTCCATTAATACCCCATATTCTACAGGCGTTATAGTCTTAAGTTCAACGTTAGGTTTAGGAATATAATACCTTGCTGTGCCAGCTGGTAGCGGTGTAAGTAAAAGCGCCGAAACATTAAATAAAATAAATAGTGCGATAACGGTGGTTGTTAACCTGAGCACTTTTTCTTTCTTCACTACCTTAGGTTTCAATATAAATATGGCATATATTCTCTTGTAGCCTAGATAAATTAGAAGAGATAGTAAAGGGGTTAGCCACAAATAATTTGGTATTTTACCTATAACTTTGTACATAACCATACTCGTAGGTATTGGAGGATCCTCTAAAGGGTTAGCGTCACCTTTAGTAATAACAAAACCATTACCTAGTTTCTGGACCCTATGAGCAACACAATATATTGGCGTTGAACACCAAACAATTATATCTCCTTTACTGAATGGCCCTCTGATAGCTATAACGACATCGCCAGGATGTAGTGTAGGCAGCATAGATTTTCCTGAAACTATAAACAAAAATACGGGTAGGGAAACTACTCTACCCAAACCTGCTATAATCAAAAGTAAAATAAATATAGCATAAACTGCAGTTTGCACATATTTCCTTTTAATTTTCAACTACTTCCCCTAAACCTAATAAGAGATTTTCAAGCCTAACTTTACGTACAGGTATCTTCTTATGAAACTTCACGTTTACTGTCTCTTCCTTATTCTTTTCTGGGTCATGAATAAACAATGTTAGTGGGTACTCCGCTACTACACCTCCAGTTTTAAACTTAAACTTAAGGCTTAAGAAACCGGAACTATCAGGCTCTACTGAAGTATTTATTTTAAGGTAAAGGGAACTATACCCTGATGGAGGTTGCGTAAATAGTACTTCAGATGTTTGGCTTACTATTATCTCAGAATTCCTAATCACTATACGTGATGTTTCACTGCCTTCAAATGAAACAAGCCATATTGTAGCATTTATCTCGCCTGAAAACGAGTCATCTTCCACAATAAGCTTACCTCTATAATCACCTCCATCACTAATGCATAGAAGCCAATTACCACTATATACGGGTTTTACTGTTTGAGCTATTAATTCAACTCTATCGTAATACACATAATATGTTTGCGGAAGAATAAAGTTATTGTATAATATGACCCCAGCTATTAGACCGTAAGTTTTCCCAGGTTCAACAGCTGATGGGTCTATGTTGAAAATAGCTTCAGACCATACATTTTCATTGCAGCTAATAGTGTCTCTAAACGCCCATGAACCTGTTTCCCAATCATAGAGCCCGCCTAGAATAAGGCATCCGGAGAAGAGCCTAGATGGATAGTAGTAAATTATTTTTTCAGTTAACGACGTTAAGGGGGTTGAAGGTATAGTTACGTTTTGAAGCAATGCGGCAGCATCAGCTCTGAACCCGGGGATTGTACCATAAATTTCGACCACACCTGATGCCTCTTGATAGCTTGGTAACCAATAAGCATTGGTGAGGTATGTTCCAGGCACAAAGTACCATCCATCAGGTCCCATGTAGAAGTCGCTGTTAAAAGTTAATTCTAGGTTCGTGGTTAAAGCCTTAATCGTAATAGAGGCTGATGTTCTATTTGCCCCCAAAACCACAGTAACTTTATCTTCCCCGGGATCACTAAACCATACAGGCGGAGCTATAGGGTTTAAAGAGGCTAATATAGGAGTATAAACGTAAACTGAGGCATAAGTGGGAATTATAAAGAGGAGTAAGAAAATTAAAGGCGCTAAGGAAAAAACAACAGTTATCGTCTTATCCCTAATCTTCGATGCCATGTTTTAAACCTAAGGCGCCGACTCTACATTTTGTGGACTATAAATTACCTCGAACCCTATGGTTTTACTACCGGGCAGCGATGTTCCCTCCTCAATGTAGAATTTAAGGTCGAATCTTAGATAGTCTCCGGCTTCCAGCAACGCGATCCAGTCCGACGTCCCAGTAGTTGCTAGGTCAACTGTAGCTACAAGCGTGCCTGTGGAGTCGTATATTCTTAGTGTTGCTGTGGAGGCACCTCCTAGATCTGCTGGGTCATTTACTCTTATTGCCACATGATATGATTTCTCGCTATCCTGGTTTTGAAGTCTCAAAACATCCTTATAGTATGTTGTCTGATATGTTGGATGCACGGTTATCGATGCCGATGCACCATTTGCACCTAAGGTAACAACTATAGTGTTTCCGTCACCTAAATCCGGTTCTTCAGCATTATCTCCAGCTACGAAAACTACCGGCTGAACACCGGTAACAGTTACCGCTACAGGATAGTATGCGAATACCGCAGCATTTACTAGTAGTAAAGCCAACGTCGCTACTATTATTAGCGATATTTTAATTTTCATTTTCTTATCCATAACCTAACCCACCCAATTTTGATATTATAATACTATGACTTTTATTTATTAATTTTCCCCGTAATAAAGGTAAAAGTCTATTATATTAGAAACAAGGAGTAGCATGTGAATGCTTGTAGTATTAAAGCTTAAAACTTGAAAAACCATATTATAGTTTTTGAAGTGAAAAATACATGGTTGCTAAGGTAAGATACGGTGTTAGCGAAATAGTCGCATCAATGCTCCTCCTACTAATAATAGTTTCAATAGGTACAGCACTTTACCTATATCTTTATTATAAATCAACATTTTATCAGCAAAGGATATCGCAAGAATTATTAGCTGAAGAAATAAGGTCAAAGCAGCAATTAACAATTCTCCTAGTTCATGGATATTCAAACACGGGCAACGGTAGCATTAGTATAGTTGTAGCCACAGGCTCTTTTCCCGTAGAAGTAAATGCTATATATGTAAATGACACATTAGCTTACGAAACAACATTAAACCTAAACAGATACGCTGTAGAAGAAATCTTCATAACAAGCCCTATTAAGCTTAATTCAGGAGATATAGTCTATGTTAAAATAGTTTATGCTGGAGGATACTTCTATGTTGAAGCCTCAGGAGAAGTTACATAAAGCTGTCGGAGGCATAATAGCAATACTATTCATAGTGAGCTCTATCATTATTGCATATGTATTAATAGATTTTGGCCTAAGAGCTCAGCAAGAACAAGCCGAAATGCAACAAAAAACATATGAAAGACAGATTAAGGCGATAAGCATGGCTAAATCTACTAGGGGTCTCTGGTACTATGACAGTACAGAAAGCACCTTAACGATAAACATAACAAATAATTATGTTGAACCAATAATGGTGACAGGCATTGTTATCCTATATACTGATGGATCCTTTGAAGTGCTTAAAGAAAATTTAGCAACACAATTAGGTTCAAGGTTCTTAAGTGGTACATTAACATTGCCACATATTATTCCTCCCGGAGAAACATTAACAATAAAACTAAATACATTGAATAAAGAACCTGCTTCAGTAGAATTTTCAATAGCAACCTTTGAGACATTAGCGTCATCTTCTGCTAAAAAATACGTTCCAGAAGCAACAGTTTACGATATAGTTTTAGCGCCGGTAGCCTTCGGTGAAGGAACAGTTACAGCTAAAGGCTATGCTTTAGAAGCTCAATCCATATATCCATCATCTATTATAGTTCATAAAGGAATAGGCGATCCGAATAATGATATCACATATGTTTACACAGCAAACGACGGATTAGCATATAAGGTCACTAGCGAAAAAAGTGTAAGAGAAGTCTGGCTTCAAGGATGGCAATATAGAAAATCAATATACATAACAAACAACATAGCCTCAGACCTTAATAATTACCAGGTAAAAATAGAACTTAACTCAACGAACTTTGACTTTACAAAAGCAAATAGCGATGGATCAGATTTGAGATTCACTTTAGAGGATGGCATAACCCTTATCCCATACTGGATACAGGAATGGAATAGCGCAAACCAACGTGCAATAATCTGGATTAAAGTACCTCAAATTCTGGCGAACTCTATAACAACGATATATATGTACTATGGTAATCCTTCAGCGACAAGCAAGAGTAATGGAGATAACGTTTTCGAATTCTTTGACGACTTCGAGGGAACATTTCTCAATACTACTAAATGGGCAGTTGTTGAGCAAATACCAACAATTCAAAACTCTTTATGTACAGTTGCTGGAGGAGACAGCGTGGAAGCTATCAGAACTGTAAATACATTCACGCCACCTTTCGCTATACATTATAAGCTTAAGCCTTCACTAACCATAGGTGATTGGGATGCAGGAGTAGCAGTAGGTACAACTCAAACGCAACTATTAGGATTTGTTGATGACACTATAAGTATTTGGAGAAACTACATGGCCATTATGCAGCTATGGTGGACTTTAGAAGACAGTATAAGTGTTTTAAGAAGCGATTATGCGAATTTTCACGAATACCGGGTTATAATGTTAAGTAACGACAATATATTTAGTGATCTCACGGATGGTAGAGTAAATAATGATGACTATGATAGATCCGCTTCGGGATACATATGGTTGGTTAACGATAATGATGGTTCAGGCAATGCCGGAATTTATGACTGGATTTTTGTGAGGAAATATGTTTCACCTGAACCTACATATACACTTGGCTCTGAAGAATCATATTACATTTATGTTTCAGAAATCGAAGCAGTTTTTAGCAATGTTATTTCTGATGCTATAAGGTTAGATTTTAATATTAGACTAAGATTCAATATTTCAAATATAGACGTCAGATTTTATCTATGGAACTGGCTTAGCAGTAGTTGGGACCTGGTTTATAGTGAAACCGTCGGTACAACGTTCTCTGATGTTTCATTTTCTACCTTAGCTTTGAGTAGGTATTTATCTGGGGGAAATGTTCGTTTGAGCATTAACGTTACTCATACTACATCTTTTGAAGAATATTTAGACTATATTAGCCTTACTGCTTACACTTCTACTAGAGCAGTTATTTATATTGGTGTTGGAGGCTCCAATGAAATTTATGAGTATGTAGCCGACACTGGCAGATTTGAAGGACCCATAACCGCAGAGTACAATGGTATACCTATAATTTTTGGGCCATCTACATCAATAGACTATGATACTCATAGAGACCTTCTTTGGGTAGTTTACGGTACATCACTTTACTACTACAATGTAACGGATGGTCGATGGTACATTTATAGTAGTAGTTTACCTGAATCTGTCAGCAACGGCTGTTCACTAATATACATCAACAACAAGCTCTTTATCTTCATAGGAGGCAATAGTAATAGATATTATATCTTTGACCTTTCAGCATGGAGCTCTCAACCTAGTGGGCCATATAACTTGTCTTTCACTATAAGCGATTACGGTGTTGCTGAAACTGATGGAACATATATTTACATTTTAGCTAGTGGAGGTTCCATAGGTTTCTATAAACTTAACCCAGTTACCTTAGAAGTCACTAAACTCAATGATTCTCCTACAGGTTATGCCGTAGGCTTAGCTTACGATGGTGATAGAAATAGGCTTTGGCTTGTAGGCAAAGGTGGCGGGATACATTACTACATAATAAACAGCGACTTATGGAAACCCTTTCAATATCAGATACCTTATACCCCACAAAACCAAGGTAATAGATTAGAATACGCAAATAATAAACTATATCATATTAGAGACGATAGTACTAGAGAACTTTGGATCATATATGTTAGAGGTTAGGAACTATATTGAAAGATAAAGAGGAACTTGTAGAAACACTTCACATAGCTAAGAAGTGTAAAGATGCACATTAATATTCTCATGCTTCCAGCATGTGTCTCATGCTTCTTAAAGCTCTTTCAAAAAACCTGCTGAAATCAGTGCTAATAGTGGGAACGTTTAAGTCTAGTCTTAAAGGAGTTACTGCAATGTTTTTCTCGACGAGAACAACATAAACATCTGTTCCCAGTTCAGGCTCTTTAGGGTGACCATAGAGCCAATAGTATTCTCTACCTCTAGGATCAACTCTTTTCTCAACATACTCAGTAAATCTTAGCTTAGCCGCCTTAGCAACCTTAACTTCAATACCTTTCCT
>Ga0190310_1000012_pt1 | contig 75051 bp, 85 predicted proteins | sample 48700778_MG_FD_165059 | JGI IMG/M metagenome (GOLD analysis project Ga0190310, IMG submission 165059) | Hydrothermal vent sediment bacterial communities from Southern Trench, Guaymas Basin, Mexico - 4870-07-7-8_MG | ecosystem: Environmental > Aquatic > Marine > Hydrothermal vents > Sediment ... | reverse complement strand
GAAAAAAGGTGTTTATTTTCCAGCATTATACTTGCCCGCAAGGGCTTTAGCCTAAGTCAATTACTCCCTGGTCAACGCTTGGTGGCATTGTTCTCTCTATAGTTAATGCTGCACCCTCCGGAGGTTTAATTTCGAGCTTAAATGGATCATAACCTCCTAGCTTATAGGAGTCACTGTAAATATCCACTAGCACTATGGCTTTCTCGCCGAATTCTAGGTTGCTATCTTTGCTATCGTAATTCTGTATGCTATCAATCCATAAGACTACAGCATAGATGCCCGGTACGTTTCCTGAACCTCCAATACTGCTACTGCTTATGATAGTCTGTACTGCATCTCTTATAGCATCAATATCAAGAACATTCTTATTAGTGTCAGCATTTCCTATTTCACTACTTGCATCATCATATAATATAACCCAGTATGTACTAGTTGTGCTATTGAAACATATATACCCGTAAGCTACATAGATGTTTGTAAAACCCTGACTTGTTGACCAATAGAGCACCGCTGTTCTTGCTGGGTGCATGTCAACATATCCTCTTCCGGGAGCTACCTTGATTGGGATAACTATTTCGTCAGCCGCACCTGCAGTGCTAGCGTAGCCTAGAACACTGCCATCTACCTCTAATGCCGTACTTGCTTCTCTAAGTCCTGAAGACATTACCTCCTTAGATTTCTGGGTTGTTGTGAATCCCATGTTCAGTACAACAAATGCCAAGGCTGCTGCTACTATAACGAATGCTATTAGGACTATTGCTGCTTCAATACCAACAATACCTCTCCTCAGCTTTCTCATAGCCCTCTTCACCCGTTTCGATTGCTATTAGCCCAGTACTACTACTTGGTCAGTTAGGTTTGGTGGAACCATTCTTTCAACAGTTAATGGAGCACCTACTGGAGGTTTAATTTCTATATGTATCTTACTGTATGGTGCAGCTCCGCTTGATAGTTTAACATATAGTATTGCCTTGTCTCCAGACTCAAATATGGCGTCGCCATCTCCCATGTAGAAGTGTAGTTCTACACTGTAAGTACCTGTCCAGCTTGTGACATCTGTTACTGGGCTGTCTGTTTCAATCATGCTTGAGTTAAGGCTAACGGTTTCTGTGTGCCAGTTGCTACTATCATAGTATACTATAGATACTGCTGCTCTAGACATGTCTATGGGAGCTTTTCCTGAAGCTAGTTTTAATGGTATAGCAACCACTGTTACCTTCTGCGTACTTGTATCTGTTTTTGCCAGCACTGTTCCATCGATCTCTAACGCTGAACTGGCTTCTGACAGTCCTGAAGACATTGTTTCCTTAGATTTCTGGGTTGTTGTGAATCCCATGTTCAGTACAACAAATGCCAAGGCTGCTGCTACTATAACGAATGCTATTAGGACTATTGCTGCTTCAATACCAACAATACCCTTGCGGGCTTTTTTAACATTTAACCTTGCCTCCATTTTTTCTCCTCACATTAAACCTTTACTAGCTCTGTCTCATTTTAAACGGCGAAAATATAGAGGAATGTCTAGGTTCGTCGCCTATTAGTCACCGTGGAGCTCAAAATACATTATAATATACGTTAGTGATAGCCTATCATGAGCTGGTATAGCCTATTACGCATGCAATCGCACAATACGATTTGAAATATATTCAAATAGGTTCTAAGGTAAATGCGAGGGTGCTAAAGTATTGGTTGAAACATTAAGTAGGAGTATTGAAGTATTAAGGAATATTGATAGCTTAATAGATTTAGGTAGGGCAACAGCGCAGCTTAAAATCCTACTTACCATAGGTAGGAGAAGAGTAACTATAGATGAAATAGTGAAATATTCTAAGTTAAAACGGAAAACAGTACTTGATGCTCTAAGAAAATTAGAAGCAAAGGATCTTGTAGCAAGAAAAGGTAGCTATTACGTTCTCACAAACAGTGGTGTGTCTGTGTATGAAACACTTTTACGTTTAGCTTCAATAGACTACAACACCGAAGTTTCTATACCTTCAAACATACCATATAAAAAGACTTTATTTCTTGAAGCATACGATGAACTTTTAAGCGCACTGTACTTGCTAAGAACTCTTGAAATTATAGGTGTTTCAAGTAAGCCGTATCCTTTGAAGAAATTAGCATCAAGAATAGGTGTTTCACAAATAACCCTTGATAGTCATCTTAGACGTTTTACTTCACCAGAACTTCCTATACTAAGAAGAGTTTATAGCGATTTTGAATCAAGGCATGTGTGTTATAAACTGACTGATTTAGGTTTAAAATTCTATAGATCCGTTTTCCCTAGAAGAGCAAGAAATCTTATGGAGGGCATAGGTATAATACTTGTCATTGCAGTAAGTATTATAATTCTCTTACTGCTTCTCTAGCTTACAACTTTGCCTTTTTTACTTTCTTAAGAGCTTCCTCAAGTCCTTCTAGGATTGTGTATTGTGTTTCTTCTTTACTTTTTCCCTTTAGTTTCTCATCAATGATATTGTATATTTTGCTAACAACTCCGAAAACCTTGTAGTAGTCAAAGACCTTCTTATTTACAAGCTCCCTTATTATCTTCGCTCTTAAATCCAGTTCTCTATAGATAAGTTTCATTTCTCTCCTCGGAATACCTCTAATAGTGGCTATTTTCTCTTCAAGTAAGTAGCTTGATCCTTTCCCTCTAAATAGGAACGTGTCTGTTGCAGGGTCCCATGTAAAGACCGGGATGTAAACTATTGAATCTGCTTTGGCATCATAGCCTATGATTTCATTAACGCTAATCATTCTTCTCAACATTATCCCCTCCCTATAAACAGCGCTTTGTATTATCACGAAGTTTAAATTGTCGAGCTGCGTTTTCGGAACGTTTATTGGTGGCGAAGTAATTCTCTGAATAAGCCTTAAAACACTACCAGCGTGAAATGTAGCAAGAACGGGATGGCCTGTGTTGTGGAGTGCTATGGGTATTTCTCCACCTATGAAGAGTTCTGTTTCAGGAATAGAAATATCGTAGACGTGACCGCTGTATGGTTTTTTCACAATTTTTAATACTTTTAGCAATGCTATATCGCTTTCTAGTAGTGCTTCGATTTTTCTCAAGAACTTAATATCTCCGCTGCTGAACGTGTTTGAATATTTCTTTAAAAATCTTAGTAGTTTCCTAAGAGTGTTTCTGGTAATGAATTTTTGTTTTCCCCGCTTAAACCTTGAAATAATGTACGTTAATTCTAAAGGCAGTTTTCTTTCAAGTTTCTTCCTTTCTAAGAACCTGATTATTGGTTTTAACGGTACCTTCCCGCTCCAAGGTCTAATTCTTCCCTTACCATATAAGCGTATGTGTACATCATAGTATTTGCCATTCTTAAACATCTTTGATTCGAAACCTGCTATTCTAGTTAACCATACGAGCTCTAAAGCTAGCCTCTTATTCTTAGTAGAGTAGACAACTATTCCGGCACGAATATCTGTTCTTCTAGCATCAGCCATGTAGCCTTCTAAAAATGCCTTTGCAACGTCGGAACATGCTTTCCATAGCTGCTGCGGTAAGTGTTTTTCACATAGTTTAGGACTGCAAAGAATACTGACTAGGTAGCTTAAAGGAGCATTATAAACCCTGAAGATACTGTATGTCTTTCTATTCTTAACGTGAACTTTTATATTAAATTTTTTCTTCAGTATTTTTACAATCTTATTCGCTATTTCATTTTCTGAAACACCAAATGAGAATGTTGGATTCTTTAATTTCCTTTTTGCCTCAATACATCCATCTGCAAGATAAGCTAGGTCTCTATCTAGGCATAGTATTCTAGGTATAGTATTGCTATTTCTTACTTGAACATAACCTCCATTGGCAATTTTCGCTCCGCTAATATTCATAGTAGATAATTTTTCATACACGTCTACGGGGGTCTGTGAAGAGCATTCTTTCATGTTTTTCCTTTTAACAAACGTAACCAGTAAATCTCCTTCTTTGAGCTCCGATACGGATTTGGGCTTTACTTCTAAACTATTCTCATCAAGTATGAAAACGCTATGAGAACCCGTAGTTTTTATAGTGCCTTTGCCCTCATATGTAATCTCGTATATTTCTTTTGCTTTATGACGTAAAACATACTTTATTTTTGACCATTTTACCACGCCTTGTCTATCCATAGACAATGTTTCATAGTTCTCTACGAATTTAGGCACGTTTTCTTCATTTTCACTATAAAATTGATCTATGAAAGCACCTACAGGTATTAATTTAATCTCTCCCGTAATGGTATTTCTTACCAAAACTGGGGTATCCCATGAAACACTTTGCATAGCCTGGAATGCTATGTTTCCTTCTGCTCCTCTAATTTCGCCTACAACTATGTAGTTTGGTCTTTGCCTAAGAGCTGCTTTCAATAGGTCAAACATCGTGACGCTGCTTTCAGCACTGCCTGTGTCTCTTGTTAGTTCTCTAATCCAGTTCTCATGCGGTACCTGTACTTCAGCAGTATCTTCAATTGTTACAATTTTAGCTGTAGGCCTGATGAATGTTATCATAGCATTTAATGATGTAGTTTTGCCTGAAGCAGTTTCCCCGGAAATGAAGCCGCTCATACCTTCTAATAAAAGCATCCACAGATAAGCTGCAACTCTTTCATCTAACGTACCCCAGTTTACAAGCTGGATAATAGATAGGGGTTTCTTTGAAAACTTTCTTATGGTAAAGTTACTGCCTTTTAAACTAACATCTGTTCCAAAAACAATGTTTATACGGCTACCGTCAGGCAGTGTAGCATCAACTATCGGTCTGGCATGGCTTACAGGCTTACCTATTCTCTCACTAAGCTCAATAACGAACCTGTCTAGCTCTTCTTCGGTTTCAAACTTAATACTTGTTTCCAGGGGGCCGAAGATTTTATGAACTATGTAAATATAGCCTAAACCGTCACAACTAATGTCCTCAATGTAGGGATCCCTGATAAACGGCTCTAAAACACCTAAGCCAACCTTATCTCTAATCAAATAGTATCTTAGATGCTCATAATCAACAACATACACTGGAATCTTCTTAGGAATTCTTCTTCTCGCTAAAAATTCCTCGTAATTAACAGGGTCTTCTACAACGTCAATTACTTTCTCTAGGAAACTTAGTAATAGCTTCCTCTTCTCTTCAGGTTCTTGTACTACATCTTTCTCAGTGACTAGTTCCGCAATCTTAGTTTCAACAAGGAACATTAACGTTCTGGGGGGTTTAGGCGGCTCTACAACTATATACTTCCTATAACCTGACTCTGTCCCTCCCGGGGGCATATAAACATGTATGAATATGCCTTCACCGAGAGGGTACATTACGTTAACGTAAGATGCTTTTTTCAAATAATCGGGTATTTTACCTGTAACAAATAATGGAACACCTACTTCACGTATTATTTTCTTTAAATAACTAGCTAAATATGGATACCTTCTTGCTTCTCTACTTAGCTCTTCTGATACCACATTTCTTTGTATAGTAAGACTCATGCTTTCATCCCCGACCAAAAATACTTCATTATCCGGTATTCGAAACGTACTCTGATTTCATACCATTATCTAAAACTACAATGACAATAATGGGCTGAGAAACATCGATAGGCGAAGTAGGTGAGGTCTTTACCTCTAAAATAGCTCCAGGCGGTACTTCTACGAAAACCTTGCTCGGTATGTTGTATGAGGAGTTGCCTATAATTAACCTGTTAAAGTACCATTCATTGTAATGTAGGACATCAACTCTACGCAACCCTGTCTCATCAATATAGTCTACTATTATTTCCGTGTTAACATATGGTATAATGGATTCTTGCCCCACATTTGTGATGTTAATGAAAAGTTCATTTAGGGTAGTATTGTAAATTATTGAAGCAATTTTAAACGTTACAGATTCTAAGTGTGTACTTTGCCCTAAAACCTCCTTGGCAGTATTCATCATCACCGTGTATAGCATAGAGCCCAAAATAGCTACTGTAATTAGGGTCAACGCTAACATTATTGCTCCAGCAGCTACGACGCCAAACCCCATAATATCACTCTACAGTTTTATGCAAAGATACATGATGTTCTATATTCTTGAATTATAAGATATGTTGGAAAGCTAAGCTACTACCTAACAATAGCGTCTAATAGGCGAAATCACCTTTCTTTTAGAGAAACACCAAGCTAAGACGTATTATTTATACGTAAAAGTATTACCCTTAAAAATATAAAGGTTGTAAAGCATACTACTATTAAAGGCGTGCAGTGATAATACGGTAATACGCTAGACATTAAGCGATGATGTCAATAATAAAACTGTAAATATGGTGACATTTTGAGTATAAATGCGTTAAAGAAGATGCTAGTCAAATTACTCAGTAGCGACAAGGAGATTAAATTCTCTATGGATACTCTAGTAAGAGGGTTAAGCGGAGTAAAACATAAGGTTGATATTTACATATCTCACCCATGTAACTTAGCAGTTATGATTCCATGCGGCGATCTTAAGGTAGAGCTTATCAAGGCAGTTGTTATAGGTATTGATATTCGCGTACCGGTGGTTCTTTTAATAAATGAGGAAGAGTTAATGAAGTATGAGAAAGATTTTCTAGATATCCTAGAAGAAGTACCTGTAAAAATTATATTATATAGGAAACCTAGTGAAGAATATTCTAAATTGTATCAGGAGATCATTAGGGAGTGTAAAAGCTAAATAGCTAGTAATTCTTTGCTCTTGCTAGCTAGCTCTTTAAGACTCTTTATCAGATTTTCCGCATAGCTAACTACAGAAGATGGGTCAACATATTTATACAGCTGGAGCACAATAACCTTATTTCTCATTAATGGAATAATGGCGTACCATAACCTCTTCTTCAAAGTAATATACTCTTCAAGCGGCTTAAGCGATATAGAGGCTAAAAGACAGAAAACCCCTATATACTCATCAGGTTTATAGGATGGAGGATATGTTTCAATAAGTTTCAATCCTTCATAGAGGGCAGCTGCTTGGACTACCTCCCCATCAACGAGAAGACATAAGGCTGAACCACAGTACTTCATAGTATCTGACAATATCATTTCCCCTCAAGTATCATTAAATATTCTTTTTACGTAATTTAAAACTTTTGTGTTATGGAACACTAATACGGTCTTATTTGTGTACAACATGTGCACCTATTACAGTAAGTACTGCAGCTGCCAAGAGAATACTTATTGATATAATATGAGATATAGGTAATAGGAGTACTGCGAAGAGAATACCTAGTACGCTTGAGTACAGTATTATTTTATCAGCTATTTGACGCTTACTTGCTTTTCTCGCCTCTATTGAAATAATGTTGTTATATAGTCTTTTACCGTAGGCTGTTAACACATATACTCTCTTAACACCAAATATGCTTCTTCTCCTGGTAGTTTTTACTAATTTATTTTTAGACATATTATTTAAATGGGTAATGTAGTTCTTTACTTTCTTAGGGCTCACACCAAGCGTATGGCTTATCTTCACTAATGTAAGTCCATTGCTTTTGCCAAGGAGTACAATTATGTTCTTTAATGTGCCATAGAAAACAAGTTTGTAAGCTATTTCTCTTAAATCTTTTTCATCATCTTTCTTCCCTGCTTCCCTTATTTTAAGAAGGCTCTTTAATTGTTCTAAGTATTTCACTCCAATATCCGAAAGGAAAAATAAGTCATTTCTTCTAACAACTAATCCTTTTATTTCCAACTTTCTCAAAGTATCAAGGACAGTTTTTCTTCTAAACCCTGTTTTAAAAGCTATTTCATCAGCTGTAAGTCCATACCTATAATGGCTTAGTACAAGAACCACATGGAGCTGTAGTGTGGCTCTCGAGAAGTCTATTATACTGTCCAACTCCCTTATATTTTTGAGCATCTTCAATGATATTTCTAATGACAAATAGAAATACCCTCAAATACTATATTTCCGTTAATGTATTTAAAAATACAGTAAGATTACGTTGTAGAGAAGTTTATTAGGTAATATAAGGTCATCGGTATTGAAAGGCCTTAAAGTTATTATGTGTTTTAACGGTAATAATATTGCTGATACGGTGATAATGTGTGATAGTATGAAGAAGAAAGGCGAGTCTACTATTCTTCCATTGAACGTTCTAATGGAATTGATAAGTAGAGACGATAAGACAATGAGTATTAGTGAACTTTGCAATAACCTAAATGTAGATCCCAAAGAACTTATGAGAATAGTGAAAATTCTTTCAGATAAGGGCTTAGTTATTCTAAACACTAAGTCGGAGCGTGTTAAACTATCTGGTTTAGGCCTCCTTTATTTACGAGACTTAAAAGACATGCTTAAAGCCTGAATTCCCCTCTTTCTCCCTTCCATGTTTTAAAAGCTCGCTCAGTATTAAATATAGAGGAGTGTCTTTCCCCGTTTCTATTAGAGCTATTTTTTCCTCGTTTATAGGCACAATTAGAAACACACAGTTTCTCGTAGTAATGTACATGAACTTATACTTCCTACCTATTTCTGTAATGTATCTGCGATGGAAGTCTACGATATGTTTAATCATTTTTGAAATTTTTTCATTTCCCATAGTCGTTTGCTCAGGTATCTTTCTAATGAGATTATAGTTTTCACTTGAAAATATAAACATGTTTTTCGCCAAACCATTCTTAACTAAGTTCTTCAATGTACTAGTTATTCGTCTATTAGATGTCATAACCTTCTACCTACATGCTTGTGTATTAGAGTAGTATTACAAAACGGTCTCTGCATATTTCGTTCTACTAACTCCATCGCTGTGAAGTGGTGTTTGAACTCTGCCAAGTTTTCTCAAGCTTCTTAATACTTCTTGAACTATCTTGTTGAAATCTAGAAGGGCAGTATGGGAAACCAAAAGTAGGACCAGGTTTTTTCTCAAAGGTATAGCAACTATGGTGTATCCGTTTTCACGTACTGTTAGGTAGTCGCAGAAAACTCTTAGAATATTATCTTTTACTAATTTGTCAATAAGGCTCTTTATAAGTAATAGGCTATCATATGTATGCACACATGGGAAACATTCTATTCTACTATCTGAAATAATTATGGCCTCATGAATTACATTTCCATCAACAAGCAGTGAAAGAGACTCTTTTAGCACCATCCTCTCTTTACCTCTATTTTACAAACATAGCGATTCTTACTCTACCCTCACCCTTATATGATACACTAAAAAATCCATTCTCAGAGAGAGCGTCAGCAAGTCCTCTAATAATAGGGTATTTCGCTCTACCCCTACACATGGGCATGTTTATTCCTGTAAACTCAATGCACGGTATTCCGCCGTTGATTTCCTGAAATCTAAAATATTTTACTACGCCTATTTTTGCGAGTTCATTAAATATTCTCTTAATCAATAAAGGAGAATACTCTGGTTTCCTCGTAACATTATGTATTGCATTACCCAAAGCCCTACCTAGGTAATATGCGACAGTACATGATATTTGCTTACCAAATATTTTCTCTAATTCTGCAAACATTAGCGTTAGAAGCATGTTACAGTTTATTACCTTATACTCCTCATACAACTAAAGCTCACCTTGTAGAAGAAGATGGGAAAAACAGAGATTTAATATTAGTACGTTATTTCGCCGGGTAATCGAACATGGAAAAAATACTATTTATACCCTACAATAATTAATGTTCCTAAAACAACGTTGTATGATGCCCAAATAGCTAGAAGTATATATGATAAGCTAGGTATAATCAGTAGTGCGGCTAATGCAACGCTACCGAGTAGAGTGTTAATCACAGACAGTCTTCTCATAACAAATTTAGGGCTGTAATTGCCGAATACCTTTATCAAGAATCTAAGCACAGAGTTGCCTTTTATCCTGGAATATATTGAAAGTCTATAAAACGTCTCCATACCCAGGCTTGTAAGCCTATAGTGTACTTCAGTTTTTGTTCTCCCAAAAAGTTTATTAGTTATCTTCTGAGTAAATGATTCCCTCCTATATTTCTTGAATAAACGAACCTCACTCCTAGGTTCAGCATAGGGGTCTAGGTACATTGCTAGACGCTGGGGTGAAAGCCCTATTATTTGCGATAATGTAGATAGTGAAAGCTCATTGCGTCTACTAGTGCCAAGAGCAACTAATGTGTCGTGTATGTAGTTTACAGGGATAACTATTTTAATCATATCTCTTGCCTTAACCCTACCGTATCTTGATCTAAGTGCTGTTTTTAAGTCGCTAACACCTAATATGGCAAATAAGTCTTCAATAGCGTTCCTGCCTAATTCCGTAAGTTCATATAAATCGCCTCTACTGTTACTCTTCTTAACTAGGCCCTTAATTTCAAGCTTCCTAAGAGCGTCAAGAATAGGTTTCTTTCTTTGACCTAGAACTCTAGCTATTTCTGCTGCTGTAAGAGGTTTTCTTGAGGATGCTAGTTGAAAAACAATGTCAAGTTGAAGACTGGATCTAGCAAAGTCTATTAAGCTATCAAACTCCCGTATCTTCTCTATTTTTAGCTGTAAATCTGTTACACTCAACATATCACCGTTTCGAAGTTATTTAATGTAGTAAGATTTCTATGTTGCCGACGCTTCGTGATCCTAGAAACTCCATGAACCCAGATTATTCTCCGACCTGTAGAGGGACAGAGAGAAGAATAGGCAACCTAATTTCGCCAACTAGTAGAATGCATATATTTGCACAGTGTCCTTCTACATGTTTTCCAGTATTTCTCTCTCCTTCCTCCTATACCATTCTTTTTCCTTCATCATTTCAAGAAACCTTCTACCTTCTTCAGTAACTATATAGGATCCCGAAGGCGACTTAACTATGTAGCCTCTAGCTTCAAGCCTTTTAATTCGCTCGCCAATAACTGGAGATATTTCTCCTAGCTCAGCTATTATGTCTTCTAATGCTGCTTCACCTCTTAAGCTTATCTTCCTTATTAACTTTATATCCCAGTCTCTCAGAACTTCTTTTCGATAAGGATTCTTCATTCTCCTACTCCATTCCTCTTCATACCTTGCAAGAACAGGTAATCCTCCTGAAAGTTCCTCTCTACGGCTAAGTTTCGGTCTAAAAATAACGTAGCCTACTAGAGAAATCCATAGGGCTAAGGCTATGATGAGAAGTGTTATGCCCAAATCAATCAATTAAATTACCCTTAATGAGTTTTAAACTATGTCAAGTACGCCGCCTAGTTTTTCAACGATTTCAACTGCCATATTAGAATGTGCTTTACTTGCTCTAACATAAGCTTTTAACCCTATGTCGAGACCTATAATAAACTTCACTGCTACACTTTCATAGTCTTCATTAACTAAATCTATGTAGATGAACTTTTCACCATTAAGGCAAATCACTTCAACATTATGAACTACACCTGACTTCCCTCTAACAATGAGTTTTTGTCTTAAGAGGTAGCGGCTCATAGTATCTTAGCCCGTTTATAGTATTGTACGTAATTTTTAAGTTAGTGTTTATGATAAGCGTCTGACAATCTACTATGATTTGTTGTGAATATCATTTTCTGCTAATTATGTTCCGCGACTGTTCCGAAACCGTTCCGTTACAATACTGGGGGTATTTTGAAAAATCAACTGTGATTAAGAATTTAACACGGTGATGCATGTGAAACGAACATATGCATTAATAATAGTACCCATAGTACTGTTAAGCCTCATAGTTGCAGCAGTGCCTACGGCTGCGCAGGAAGATGAGGAGACAAAAAAGCTAGCAGAGAAAATGATTATGCTAGCTGAGAGGGCACTAAATTACGCTAAAACACTAGTTAAGAAGCTCCAAGAACTAAATGTTGATGTTCCCTCAGAGGCCTTAGAAGCTATAGATAATGCAACAACATATCTAAAAGAAGCAAAAGAAGCTTTTAACACAGGCAACTATAGGGAAGCCGTCAAACTCGCTTTAAATGCTATGAAAGGTTCAAAACATACTGTTAGAGTATGCGTTGAAGCATGCCATGAAGCAAAAGTAAACATCACCATAATTATAGAAGTAACTGAAGGAAACGTAACTGTAAGGAAAGCATTCGGCTTACTAATACAGATAGAGTGGCTTAGAAGGATTGTTGAAAGATTCTCTCAAATGAACCTAACAGTCCTAGGTGAAAACGCGACAGTTATAGAGGAGAAACTCGAAGAATTAAGGGAGAAACTTGATGAGGCTGAGGAAAAACTTAAGCATGGATTAGTTAATGAGACAGCAATGATATTAGCTGATGTAAGAAAAGAGCTGTTTAAGCTAATAGCTGAATACCATAGGGAAATAGCTAAAATACACATGGAGACAAAACTGAAAAACTACATGCAACATTTAAAAGCATTCCTACTAGGGTTAAGGAATAAACTGAAGAAACTTGAGGAAGATCTAGAGAAGTTAAAGGAAGAAGGAGTAAATGTTACAACCTATGTAAACAAGGTGAAAGAACTAAATGAAACAATAACAGAAGTTCTAATTAAAGTAGAGGCAGGAAACGTAACTAAGGAAACCGTGGTACACATATTTGTTGAGTTAGCGAAATTATATCCGAAGATAAGGATAATAAAAATAGAGGAGGAAATAATACCTAGGCTAGGTGAAAGAACAGAGAAGGCCAAAGAAATTCTTGAAAAAGTACTTAAAGTACAAGAGAAAAGGATAAAGAAAATAATCGAGAAACTAGAGAAGAAAATAAAAGACAAACCATGGTTAAAACCTGTACTAGAACCCATACTAGAGAAGCTAAAGAAGCTTTTAATGCGAATTAAGGAGCACAAACATACACTACTTGAAAACTTAGAAGAAATAGAGAAACATTTAGAAGAGCTATTAAGCGAAATAAACTCGGCCATTGAAGAAGCTGAAGAGGCAGGGTAAAGAATAGAGTAGAAATATTTTTCCATCCAATATATGTTTAAATAATTCTGCAACATTTTTCTCATTACCTCTAAAAGAGCTGAATAATACGACCTAAGGAAAAATTTTTAAATTTTCATCTAAGTAGAGTTTTGTTCCAAGAGGAAAGTGAAGTGAGTTATAGAAAAATAGCTTTAATGGATATGGATGGCACAGTACTTGCAGGTAGAAGCTTAGAGGCTATAAGTAGGCTTGGTTTTAAGGAGAAAGTGGAGGAGATAAAGGAGAAACGGCTGAAGGGTGTTTTAAAAGGTTACGAGGAAAGTTTAAGAGTAGCCTCTTTACTTAAGGGAATACCTTTGTCAAGACTTATTAAGGAGTTCGACAAAATAAAGTTTGTTAATGGTGCTAAGGAATTTATTATTTGGCTTAAAAAACTAGGCTTCATAACTGTTTTAGTAACGGTTTCCTATGATGTCTTAGCTGAAAGAGTTGCTAAGGCTCTTGAAATAGATGAGTTTTACGCTAATAAGCTGGAAGTTGTTGACGGAGTCATTACGGGTAAAATAGTTATGCCCTTAGGATGGCAGTACGTTAGAAATTGTATGTTTAAATCGGTATGTAAGCTTAATGTTCTTTTTGAAACTATGAGGAAGTATGGTGTTCCCATAGGTAAAACTATTGCAATAGGCGATACAGTTCTAGATAAGTGTATGATAAAGTATTCTGGTTTAGGAATAGCATTTAACCCCAAAGACAAGGAAATTGTAGAGGTAGCAGATATTGTTGTTTATGGAGATTTCTATAAGCTAAAATCCGTTCTTGGAAGAAATGAAGTGTTTAAGAGCATAGTTTCATGCAGTACGTGAGGTTAACTATATGGGTAAGTATGATCTACATATACACACTACATTCTCTGATGGAACAATGACCGTAGAGAATGTTTTGAAAAAAGCTAAGCATATAGGTCTCTCAGGCGTTTCTATAACAGACCATGACACGTTAAGAGGTTCCTTAAAAGCACTATCTATGCAGAAAGACTACGGTATCCTAGTTGTACCAGGTGTAGAAGTTTCCACGAGATACGGTCACATTTTGGTCTACGGTTTAACAGAGCTAAAGTATTCCTCAATAAATGAGCTAGTCGATATAGTACATGAAAACGACGGGTTATTAGCTATTGCACACCCTTATGGTAAATTTACCTTCCTCAAATATCCCATAGTAGACATGACCGAAATTCTTGAAAAAGCAGATGCTATAGAATGTTACAATGGTAAAACTATTCACAGTAGTAATGTTAAGGCGAAGCACCTAGCAACTAAACTTAAAAAACCATGTATCGGAGGAAGCGATGCACATATAATTGAGGAAGTAGGCTCCGTATTAACATTAATAAGTGAAAATATAGAATCTATTGACGATTTCATTTCAGCGGTAAAGAAGGGTAATACAAAGGTCTTAGGCTATAAGAGCTTGTTCTCAATAATTAGCTCCATGATTATCAAGGGGCTTAGATGCTTTTAAATTTCCAGCGTATTATCGGGGGTAAGTATGGTTTTATTATTGTTAACGCTAATTTCTGTAAAATTGCTGTTAATACAATACCCATCGGTTAAGTGTATATACAAGCATATATACGAGCGTACCGACAAATCTTGTGCCTTAAGTCTTTTAAAAATAATGAAATTAAGGATTTTAGCGAAGCATGGGGGAAGAGGTGATAACTGATGGGTTTGGCGTTTCTAGCGCTTGCAGGGGCAATACTTGGTTTCACTTTGGGATTTAGTTTAAGTAAAAAGTATAATAAATTACAGAACGCTATTACACTTGCTTCGCTAGGAGCTGTTCTACTACCATTATCGATGTTCACTTTAACAGCTCTTATTAGAGCTCCCATGTTTCTCAGCTTGCTTGAAGTAGCTACCGTAGTTATTGCAGTAGCAATACTTGTATTCTGGTCTGAGAAGTTTTTTTAACGATAAAAATGTTTAAACCTAAAATTAAAGCCATTATTACAGATGTTGATGGAACACTAACAATTAACAGAGAAGACTATAGACTCGAAATGGAAGCGATAAAGGCAATAAGAAAAGCAGAGGAGCAGAGGACACCTGTAATTCTCATTTCAGGTAATGCATTACCTATTGTTGTTTCCATATCAAGATATATTGGAACAACAGGACCGGTCGTTGGAGAGAACGGTTGTCTAATATTTTATAAGGGTAAAATACTTAGTGTAGCTACATTTTCTGCAAGAGATACTGTAAAAGCTGTTCTGGAAAAATTCGGAAACTATATTGAACCATCATGGCAAAACGTGTACAGGGTGTTTGATTTCGCTTTCAAAGTTAAGAAAAACTTTAGAAACAAAGTAGACCTTATAGTCTCAGACATTCAGAAGTTTTTAGAAATAAAAGGCTTCAATAACGTATTTGTAACGTTTAGCGGATACGCTCTTCATTTAACGCCTACGAGTGGAGGGAAAGATAAGGGACTTCTCAAAGCGTTAGAGCTAATAGGTCTTAGGAAAGACGAGGTTATCTGCATAGGTGACGGGCTTAACGACATAGACTTATTTAGAATATGCCAGTATTCTGCAACAGTATCAAATGCTGATGAAGAACTTAAGAAACTAGCAACATATGTTGCATCTAAGCCTAGTGGTAAAGGGTTTGCCGAAATAGTGGAATACATTTTAAACTCTAGTGGCATTTAAAGACTTATTACATCTAATTCATTAGGCACGTAAACTACTGTTTTTCCTACTTTAAATGACCCGGGAAGTTTAAGTGTAAATCCTATGTGTGTGAGAATAAGCTTCTTAACGTTCATTTTTAAAGCTAACTTAATAGCATCATGTATTGTAGAATGTCCTGCGCTATGTGCCATTTTCTCAAATCCCCACATGAAAGTTGCTTCATGAATAAGAACATCAGCATCTTTTACTATTTCCTCTAATGTCTTATTGGGTGCTGTATCTCCCGTGTAAACTATTGTTAATTTGTTCTTTACATGAATCTTGTACATTAAAGAATTTTCAATGTGCTTTGCCCTATAGGACCATACTTTAACCTCTCCATTATCAAAAGCTAATTCTCCATCATACCCTTCTAACAACTTTACCTCAACTTTCACTTTCAAATTCGTAATTAAATCTAAGAGATTGCGTATTGATTCTTTAACCCATTTCGGGGCAATAATTTTTAAAACCCTCTCGTATCCTAGGGCACCTAAATTTATCACGTATGTAGGTAAGCTAAGTATATGGTCTCCATGGGCATGAGTTAGAAATATAGCAGTAATGTTTAAAGGATTAAGACATGTTTTCTGAAGGTTTTTAAAACTAGACTCTCCAACGTCAAGTAGGTATATGTTCTCGTTGACTTTAAGAGCTATGGAACTGTATGTCCTAAATGCTGGCCCTACCCATCCTCCTGTGCCTAGAAAATAAAGCTTTATAGTCATAGCCTGTACCGTGGGTAGAAGTTCTATAGTGTTATTTTGCCTTGATCCCTGAGGACTTTAAGTATACCAATAACCAGTATTAGGGCTATAGGTGCTGGAGCTAGGACAAGCAGGAATGAAGCTGTAATTGCGAATTCTAAGCTAGCAAACTTCTCTAAACCGCTAGCAAGCAGTGTTACTGCTAGAAACCATAAACCCAGCGCTATGATAATTGAGCCTACTACTAGCCCTATAAGTGACGAAATAATTAATGCTTTCATCCAGTGAACATTTCTCCTTCTTAGAACCCTATATGAATACCCCATAACATAGAATCCTAGGAAGTTTGCTGGTGTGCCGCTAAATATTGTGTATATTGGGGTACCATACCTTACAATACTAGCTGTAAATGTGCCTATAGCAGCGCTTAAGCCCGCTATTAAAGGGGATGATATGATAGCTGCCACCATAGGTATAGCTATTGCAGGTCTAAATTGTATGAAGAAAGGTCCTGTAGGAAGGTATGCTGTTACTAGTGAAGTTACAGCATATAATGATGCGAAGATAGCTACTAAAGCAACAGCCCTACTCTTAGCTCCCAATGCACTTCTGCCTCTTTTCAAAAATGTGTAAAGGCATTTCTAAAATATTTTATGTTAATAATTTCTTCAATATTTAGGTGCACACATTAGCTCTCTTCTCATACGGTTTATGAATCTTCTAAGAGTTAAGACTTCAGCTAGTTCTTCTACATCGGAAAAGTATCTATCCACTATGCTTAAAACCCTACACATTTCTTTACTCGTAATGTCTCCCAACATGTTTGCTCTCCTAATTTTCTTTAGTAAGCTAATGCATTGATCTGTAGCATAAGCTACAAGACTTCTCTTAGCTTTTAGTACTTTGAAAACACCTAGTGTTGGATCTAGGAAAAGGTCTTCAACAATTTCTGATGGCAGTCTTTCCTCCATGTATCTAAGAGCAACACGCTTATAGTACCTTATAAATGCTCTTGCTGTCCTATCCCTATTGTTTCTAACAAGCCACGCCATAAACAGTGCCATTAGGTTTTTCATTAAATACTTATTTGGGAGATATGCTCCTTCAACAGCTATGGCTTTGAGTAGGTCTTTAAACCTATGCCATACTTCAGGGTATAATTTTAGTCTCTCAATATTTCTCATAGAAAAGAGTATTGTTCGTAGCATACTTGAAATAGCTTTCTCATCCGGGTATGCTTCTAACATATATAGTCTGAGAATATGTAGAGATGATGCTATGAAATCTTCTAAAGACCTTGAACTAGTTTTCAACGTAGAAATAACATCTTCAGGGCCCATAGTCATAAGCTTTATTATGTAACTTATCAGTGGAGGTAGGAAAATAAGCGTAACAGCTAATTCTGCCATAAAAGCCCAGTAAGCATAACTTGTTTTCTCAAGAGACATAGTGTATGCTGAAATAACAGCAACAATGGCGAATATTGTGAAGGGGTAAATTATCTTATTTAAAAACATTCTAACAATTACCGTACCATATTTTGACTGCATATAAATAACCCATATCGTGAAGGGAACAGCAATTAGTGCAGCATAAGCTTGAACAACGGCACTGCCAAAGTAGAGTATGGGCCATTCGAAAAATGAGGGGTCTCTATCTAAACCAAGTATTCTAAATATGGCTGCCAGGATAACTAAAGTAACTCCTATAATTACATATGTTACTAATGTTCTTTTATGCTTAAGCACGTATTCTACTACACCTCTCAGCTACATGTTCCACGTTATAATTGACTTTTTGAGCTTATGAATTTATTTAACTCCATTACGATTTCTAAACGTAATGGACTACCTAGTTGTTTATTGCTGGTTTCAAAAACTAATGTAAATAAACTTTAAATCAAAGCTTAAACTTATAATATATAGGTGTTTCTCATGGCACATAGTGCTCAAATTAAACTATCTACGGTTCTCCCCGTCATACTGCTGATAGTTGGCATAATTATAGGGTTTGCAGTAGGGTTTGCTGTAAGACCGCCGGCGCCAACGCCAACAGCTACGCCGTCACCGTCGCCTACAGTGAAAGTCATTAAGATAACTGTTTGGGCTTCGGGGTCTCCAGTAGACATCACTAGAGTTGATAATATTGAGAGAGCGGCCAGCATACTGAATAGGATGTTTGAAGCTGCTGGAGTCCCGGTGAAAATTGAGGTTGAGAAGCAGTTCTTCAGAGGAGACTACATGGAGAAACTAACTGCAGCCTTTGCTGCTGGTGAAGCACCGGACATTATCGCTATGAAGAACCTACCTGTCCTCGCAGACGGAGGCTACATTATAGCCTTAGACGGCTACGTTGAGAAATATAAAGACCTACTTAATGACGTATATCCAGTACTGTGGAACGCGGTAAAGTATAAGGGTAAGATATGGGCTTTACCACAAGATACTGAGGCAAGACCACTATACTTTAGAAAGGATGTTCTAAGACAGCTAGGGTGGAGTGAAGAAGAAATAGAGGCACTACCTGAAAAGATAGAGAATGGCGAAGTAACATTATTAGACTTAATAGAAGTAGCTAAGGAGGCTATGGACAAAGGCCTAGTACAGTGGGGCTTCTACCATAGGCCAAACTTTGGAGGAACACCATTCGTAATCCTATACTACCAGTATGGAGGTATACTTCAAGACCCTGAGACCGGAAAACTGGTGCTTGATAAGTCAGCTATGCTGAAAATGCTGGAGCTATTGTATAGAATGGCACAGGTAGATAAAGTACTGCCACCAACAATGATAGGTACCTCTTGGAGACAAATACACGCAGACTTCGTTAACGGCAGAGTACTATTCTGGTTCGGTGGAACATGGCATTGGGCTGAATGGCAAAGAGTAGCATACCATGAGGAGTTAGGAGAGCTGCCTGAAGAATATGAGTGGGAGAACATAGGGTTCGCATTAGTGCCGGCGCCTGAGCCAGGGCTTAAACCAATGACGTTGTCGAGCCCATACCTATACTATGTAACAGCGCAAGCAGAGGAGCCTGAAATAGCATTCCTACTGATCGAGTTAGCAACTTCAGCACCAATAGATGCAATACACTCTGTTGACAGCGGACACTTGCCAGTAAGGTCAACTACCGTGGAACAGCCATATTATAAGCAGTCAAAGTTCCACAGAGAAGTTGCCTACATGCTAGAATACACTTCGTTCGAACCACTACATCCAAAGTGGGGAGCATACAAGGATGCTTGGATAACTGCAATAACTAAGGTTGAGAAGGGAGAAGTAACACCCGAAGAAGCACTAGACGAAATGGTAGAGACATTAAAGGCTGAACTAGGTGACGAACTAATAATTAGAGACTAAAATTTAAATCCAAGTACTATTTTTTATTTACTCAAGCAACTCTAACGCTTTCCCCCAATACTCCCTTACTTGTAATTCGAAGTAGCATTACCATAGGCTATCTACATTATCTATCGAAGGGTGTTTCCAATGGTGTTGAAAATAAGTAGGAAAGTGTTGCCCTGGATTTTCCTCGCTCCAATGCTAATAATGATTGTTTTCTCGTGGATAGCTCCTGTTCTCTTAACAGTTTATTTAGGATTTACGGATCTTAGCTCTAAGAACTTCCTTGACTTTGTAAGAAACTTCTTTACAGAGAAAGTGCATTTTACGCTGGAAAATTTTGATAAAATATTCTTTGCAAAAGACCCTTACATTGTTGAAGCACTAACTATAACAGCAATTTATGTTTTAAGCGTCTTATCTATAAATTCTATCTTTGCACTTGTTCTTTCAATTGCAATAGCATACTTTATCAGGAACGAGGTTTTATCTATGATTCTAAGAGTTTCATGGTTAATACCTAGAATTATGCCTGGAATAATATATGCTCTAGTATGGAACTGGTTTATAGATCCAAAATATGGGATGCTAAATACCCTACTTAAGATAGTGGGAGTTCCTGAAGCATGGCTCCCTGAAAGTTGGCTCCTAACACCGCCTTACTCGCAACTACTTATGATCATGGTTAACGGATATGTTGGCGCAAGCTTTGGAATGATCATATACACTGCAGCGATAAAATCCATACCCACAGATATAATTAACGCAGCATTGGTTGATGGAGCTTCAGACTTTCAAGTAGCAAGACATATAATAATACCCTTACTTAAGTGGCCAATGCTCTTCGTTATTTCATGGCAAACACTTAGCCTACTAAGCTCATACGAATACATTTTAATGATATGGGGTTCAGGCGGGGGAGGAGGATATGCTGGAATAGCTAGAGCAGCAAAAGTAATGGTTTGGTCTCTATACTCCTATAGTAAAGCGTTTGCTGCTGAAGAACACCTCTACGGCTATGCTTCAGCACTATCATTAATACTCGTAATTACGGGTGTCGTTCTCATTGTTTTGTACTTTAAGCTCTTCGGGTTTAGAAGACTCATGGAGCCTAGTAGGATAGAGGTGTAAGCATGGGTGTGAAAGACAGGTTATTTCCGGTAGGAGGTACGGCACTTATACTTAACATATTGAAGTACATAGTAGTAATCATAGTAGCTGTTGTACCTTTAATACCCATATGGACGATGATACTATGGCTTGCTGTACAAAGTTTTAGTGGAAAGGTTATTTTAGGCATTATACCCTCAGATTTCACGTTTAATAATTGGAGGTTTCTATGGTCGCCGATGAAAATGGGGTTAAAGGAGTATCCTAACATATGGCCTATAACATTGAACACATTATTCCTAGCTTTAGGAGTTACAGGTCTCGTAGTTTTCATAAGTACTTTAGGTGGCTATGCTCTTTCTAGAATGGAGTTTAAGGGTAGAGTAGGTTTAATGCAATTTATAATAGCGTTACATGCGTTTCCAAGCATCATACTGCTAATAGCTTTATTTGTAATTCTGAACCATCTTGGGCTCTACGGTAAGGGCATAATGACGCTGGTCGGCATAATACTAATTAAAGCTGGTTTAGAAATACCTATGGCAACATGGATTATTAAAGGATTCTTCGATGCTATACCATGGGATCTTGAATGGGCGGCTTTGGTTGATGGATGTACTAGGTGGAAAGCTTGGAGAACGGTAATTCTACCATTAGTTCTTCCAGGAATAGGCGCAATATCTATATTCTCATTCTTATCAGGCTGGTCTGAATTCCTACTAGTATTTACCTATGTTAAAGATGAAGCATACTATACTTTACCTGTGCTCATATACTATATGATTGGAGAATACAAGTTCATAGACTGGGGTATGCTTGCGGCTTTAGGCTTATTCTACGCAATACCCACAATCATATTCTTCAGTACATCTCAGAAGCTTCTCTTAAGAATTTACGTTGGTGGCATTAAGAGGTGAAATATGTATGGTTAAAGTAACATTGGATAATGTGAGTAAGTTTTTCGGGAAAGTAAAGGCAGTAATTGATTTAAACCTTAAAATAGGAGATGGAGAATTTGTAGCGCTTCTAGGTCCTTCAGGGTGCGGTAAAACAACAACACTCCTAATGGTCGCTGGAATATATAAGCCAACTAAGGGCAGAATACTTTTTGACGATAGGGACGTTACAAGGCTTCCTCCAAGAGACAGAAATGTTGGAATGGTTTTCCAAAGCTACGCGCTTTACCCACACATGACAGTTTTTGACAACATCGCTTTCCCGCTGAGGCTTAAGAAAGTACCTAGAAACGAAATAGACCGCAAGGTAAGACAGGTAGCTAAACTATTGAGAATAGAGGAATTGTTGAGTAGAAAACCAAGCCAGCTTTCCGGAGGTCAGCAGCAAAGAGTAGCATTGGGTAGGGCGTTGGTTAAAGAACCTGACGTACTTCTCCTAGATGAGCCGCTGAGCAACTTAGATGCTAAGCTAAGAGTGATTATGAGAGCTGAATTGAAGAAACTTCAGAAAGAACTTAAAGTAACAACAATCTATGTAACCCACGACCAAGTAGAAGCAATGTCCATGGCAGACAAAATAGCGGTAATGAACGCAGGTAGACTACAACAGTACGCTGAACCATCGGAACTATACAATAAGCCAGCAAACCTTTTCGTAGCAGGGTTCATAGGGTCACCGCCGATGAACTTCGTTGAGGGATCCGTTAGGGAGGTTAATGGGGGATACTATTTTGACTCGGAGCATTTTAAATTAAAGCTACCAAGCGAAATAGGGGAACTGGTTTCTTCAAGAACGTCAGAAGTAATAATGGGTTTTAGACCGGAAAACGCGAAAATAATCAAAGAAGAATTACCAAATACAATACAAGGAAAAGTGTACGTAGTAGAACCCTTAGGCAAAGACGTGATTGTAAACGTGAAAATAGGGGAAATACTGGTTAAAATACTTGCAAGACCAGGAGCAGAAATAGCACCAGGGCAGAGCATATGGCTTCAATTGAACATGAATAAGATACATTTCTTCGAGAAACATACAGGAAAAGCAATAATTTAGCATACGCATTACTGCATAATTAACTACTACAAATGGATACATAGTTTAGGCTGCCAACTAATTTTTACAAGATCTCAACAACTCCAAATAATGGCTAAATGCAGGCACATGATTACAGACAGTCGTAACTATCTGTAAACTAAGAAACTCCCAGAGAATAAGCTAATTATGTGAGGTAGAAAAGATTTTGATGTTCGGAGGGAAAGTTTATATTGCTTGGTTTTTAGCTGTATTTCGTGGAGACCATATGGGATGATGGAAGCTTTGCTTCAAGCCCGAAGGACACAATTTAGATGGGAGCCTCGCGCCGTTGGGCTCAACCACCACCCATGAACCTAAAGGGGTGAGCCATGAAGGCAACCCCCTGGGCAAGGTGGAACCCGCTAGGTGCAACCATAAACTCATATAAAATATAAGAATAACCACCTAGTGGGAAACGGGTGATGTAAGAGAGCATTAATAGTATATTCTATTGTTATTTACGTTTTTACCTTAACAAAATAATTTTTCAAAATATGGAGAATCGCCTTAATTTTTACATAATTCTCTCAAAAATACTTCTAAAGAACTAAGTAGCATTATTCTAAGTCGACTAGTAGACGCTTCTCGTGGTTGAGTGCTTAATCTAGTTCTTATAGATTAAACATTATGGCATATGAGAATACATCATTGCTAAGTTTAACGAGGCTCGGTGGAGGTTAATTATGAAGCGTAGTGTTTGGGCATGTAATTGCCCAATATGCCGGGTAATGGTCCATAGAGTTGTAGGCAAAGTAGTAGGTAGTACCTACATTGTTAAAGCTGGAGAAAAAGGTAAAGGCAAGGCTCCTACTAATATCCGTAGCAAAGAATTTTCCAAAGAAATGGCTGAAAAGATAGGTAATAGGCCTGTTGAAGTTATTAAGCTGAGCGAAATACGGGAAGAAAAAATGCAACCTACTTCTCAAACAGAGCCCGGTACGAAAGTTGTACAGCAAGCGGCTAAGCTTCCTTCTCCACAGGAGAAAGCCAAAGAGGAAGAAGAAAGGAAAGAGGAATTAAAGCAAGTTCAGGTTCAAATACCGCCTGAAATAATGGAGAAAATAAGTTCGCTGGAAAATGAAGTTACCGAAATTAGGAAGTATATTGAGACAAGCGTTGAAGGTATTAAAGCTACACTAGTTGACCTGCGCTCCACTATTGCTGAAATAGATAACCCATTTAATGTATTAAGAAAATATGGTAAAACTCCACTTAGCGAAGAGCAAGCAGAAGAACAAACGCTAGGAAATGTTCAAAAAGCAAAAGCTAATTCGCAGCCAACACATTACTCACCAATAGCACTTGTAACCCATTATCCTACGGTCCAACCCAGTACTCCTACGACCCAACAAGCTCTACCATATCAGACCGTAAAGTTTGTAGGGAGCGTTCAAACAGGTGAAGAAGTTAAAAGAAAACAGGAAGAGAAAGAAGATGCTATGAGAAGGGAAAGTAAGATAAACTTTAGCCTATATGCAAGGCTCGCAGAATGGGTTAATAAGATTACGGAGCGCGTTCCCTCAGATGTTCTAGAGAAGTTAATTAGCAGCTACGTTGAAATAGGTGTTATCGATGAAAATATAGGTAATGTTCTTAAGAAGATAGTTAAGACTGTAAACGAGCTTAAATCATTAAACCTTGATATTAATGAGCAGGCAAAATACCTTTACGAACTAATTCAAGCACTAGGCTTAACGAGTAGCGACGTAGTTAAGAAAGTTTTACCAGCTACCGAGAAAGCAGAGAAGAAAATGGCTCAGGAATTCTTTGAACTAGTAAATAAGGAGAATAAGCAGCACTCTAAGGGATAAGGCATGTATGGATTAAAGAATAAGGTATCTTCTAAAATAAATGAGGAAATTAAAGGGCTTAAAGGCTACGTTCTTTCAACAGGTAATGGAGAATTAGACATGAGGCTTGGCGGTGGAATACCTGTACCTAATCTTCTCTCAATAGAGGGAGGTCATGGAACAGGTAAGAGCATTTTAGTACAACAAATAACCTATGGCGCGGTTAGGTCAAATAAGAGAGTAATATATGTTACTACGGAGGCTGGTGTTAGAGAGCTCATTATGCAAACTCGTAAGGTAAGCCTAGATTTAACAGAAGACTTTCTTAAAGGCCTTATAAGGGTTGTACCTGTACACTTGGAAGGCATTAAATGGACTAAAAATGTTGCGAAAAAGCTACTTCGTATTTTAGGAGATTACATGGCTTATATGAAAGATGAGTACGATATTTTCATAGTTGACTCATTTAGCGTATTAGCAGTATATGCTGATATAAGTATTGTACTAAACTTTCTTACCAAAGTTAGAACAATTGTTCGCGAAGGAAAACTCATTATCCTAACTTTACATCCCTCCGTTCTACCAGAGGATGTTATGGTTAGGGTTAAGGCTATAAGTGATAGCTACATTAAGCTTGACTTCGCAGAAATAGGTGGTAGGCTAGTTAAGGTTATGAGGATAATTAAGATTAGAGGAGCAAGCGAACCAGCTGATTCAACAATAGCATTTGACGTTGACCCGGCATTCGGAATTAAGGTAGTACCTTTAGCTTTAGCGAAAGCGTAACCTCTTGTCCGTAACCTCGCCACACTAAGTTTATATCGCATTACTAACTATGGTGGTAAGTGTTAAGTATTCTTAATGTTTCTCATACTATCGAGGAAAATACCTATGCTTTTCAAAGCGATTTTAAATATTTTGAAACCTAGCTTGAATAGTCTTATCCTATCTGCTGTCTTAGCTTTCATATGTATTGGTGGAGTTATTCAGACCTATGCCTTCATAGATAACGTTCCTGGAATTCCTAAACCACCATTGTACGATGAACTTAGCTACTTTAACTTGTGGTTTCCATGGATTCTTTTCGCTTTCCCCTTACATGTCATTGGGGGAATTCTCGGGTTACAGGGGCTTATGGGTTTATTTCCAGAAATAGCTGAGGGGTTAAAGCTCCCCGTGGGTAGTATTGTTTACGCATACATTATTTCTTCTTGGACTGTTTTCTGCTGGGATAAATGGTTTAAACATAGTAAACATAGGAATTACTTAATGCTTCCAGCTTTCGTTTTAGCAGTGCTTTTCAACCCTTCCTTCGCTATTACTGAACTATCATTGAAAGAAATAGTGTTTATGGTTTCAGGTTTCATCTTTACTGCTCTAGTAATTTTAGTATACACTGTCTCTATACATGGTTTTCTCAAAGCACTACCCTTAATTCAAGTTAAACTAAAAACGCTAAACAATATGGGGTGTTTAATTTAAATGGTTAAACTCCTTTACCTTGTTCTAGACGGTGTAGCTGATAGGCTTGCTGACAAAATAACCTCACTAGAGCTAGCAAGTAAGACCGGCTTAGACTTCATAGCTGAGAACGGTATTTGTGGTTTAATGTATCCTATTAGTGAGGGCGTTGCTCCTGAAAGCGATACTGCCGTAATATCTATTCTTGGATACGACCCGCATAAGTGCTATACTGGTAGAGGGCCTTTAGAAGCTTTGGGTGCTAATGTTAAATTTAAAGAGGGCCTTGAAGTTGCTTTTAGAGCAAATTTTGCAACTGTAGATTCTAGAAGCCTAAGAATTATCGATAGAAGAGTTGGTAGAAGCTTAAGAACGGAAGAAGCTAAAGAGCTCGCTAAAGCAATTGACGGATTAAAACTAAGCTACGATAGCTACGTCAAAGTGAAGGCTACTGTTGGACATAGAGCGGTGGTTGTTATTGGTAGTAAACGTTACAAACTTTCTCCTATGGTTGAGAATAGTGACCCTGCTTATGGTAGGAAAGGGCTTATAAGCGTGGCTATTAAGGGCTATGAGCCTTTCGTTAGACGTGTTAGGCCTTTGGATGAAAGTTTTGAAGCAAAAATAACCGCTGAACTAGTAAACGAATTCACAATGAAGATTATTGAAATATTAGACAATCATCCTGTAAATGTTAAACGTAGAAGCAAAGGTCTTTTACAGGCTAACATAGTGTTACTCCGAGATGCTGGAAACACTTTACCTAAAGTTACTCCGCTACATGAAAAGTATAATGCTAACTTTGCTTTTCTAGCTGAAATGCCTGTAGAGTTAGGTATAGGTAGAGCTTTTGGAGCGCATGTTGAGGAAGTACCTTTACCTACAGGAGACCCTGAGAAAGACTACAAAGTAAGGCTTGAAAAAACACTTAAACTACTTGAAAAATACGACATAGTCTACGTGCATCTTAAAGGACCTGATGAACCGGGGCATGATGGAAATATTGAGATTAAAAAGAAGAAGATCGAGGAAATAGACAAATACTTTGTAAAACCCTTCCTAGAAAGAATGGGCGAAAATATAGCAGTAATGGTTACAGCTGACCATGCAACACCTCCTACAGTAAAAGCGCATACGGGGGATCCTGTACCGGTAGCTTTAATGTGTCCCGGTTTAGAGCCTGATAGTGTTAGGAAATTTACTGAGAAAGAATGTGCTAGAGGTAAACTAGGAACTATAGAGCATGGATGGGAACTTTTACCGAAAATACTTGAAATAATACGTGCTGTAACATGAAAATAAATGGTCAAGTATTATTGACTACTTTGTCAACGGGCCTAGAATTAAATTTAACACTGCTTAAAGATAGTGAGCGGTGATGATATGTCCGATGAGGTATTTGAGGCAATATCTCATCCTTTAAGAATAAAAATATTAAAGCTGTTAGCTAATAAGCCTAGGAGTTTCTCTGAACTAAAAAGAGAATTAGGAATAGAGAGTAGTGGCAAACTAGATTTCCATTTAAAGAAATTAAGAAACTTAATAACTATGGATGAGGGGGGAAAATATATTTTGACAAAGGAAGGATATGCAGCACTACAAGCAATACATACAATTAAGAAGTATGGTTGGCAGAAAAGAGCATACTTCATTAATTTAGCAGCATACATAGCATTTAACACAGTAGCGGCTATAGCGAACTTTACGTTATGGCTAATAACAGTACTGCCTCTATCAACTGCATGGATAGTGTACTACACGTACAAGTCTATTGCTAAAAGGAAAATATTTAAAGCGATGTAGAATGGCATTTTCAACTTAAACCTCCTGTTAAATTATTTTTCTACAATTACTCATGTAAACTTGCTTTAATCAAGAGTTTTCCTGCATCTTCTTCGCACTTAGCTGCTTGAAACAATAGGTTTACTATGTGCTCTCTTTCATGGGGTGTTATTCCGTTTCTCATAAGTTCTAGAATTTGTTCATATATTTTCGCTGCTTCTTCAAGCTTACTAGCTGCTTCCATTACTAGCTTGTTGTCAGAAAACCTTGTCTTTAAGAATTTGGCGTTATCAAACCTAGATACCATAGCTAAGTGTATTCCGAACATCTGTTCCTCGAGATTTATTTTTCCTTGAGCAGTATAGTTTGCTAGAGTTTCTATGGCTTTAGCACCAGTACATATTATAAAATATTTGAAACCTACTTGTAACTCACCATTTTTCCTTAGTAATGGTTTAAGGTCTTTTACAGGTCTTCCCGCCTTAGTGAAGTATATTAGAGAGTACTTCCATGGTAAATGAAATACTTCATTAAAAACCCTAGCTGCCCTCACAATAGCTTCCTTGGAAAACCCTATTCCTTTTTCATCCAGTGAAAACTTTTCCTCCCCTAGAACTGGTTCATAAATGTAAAACATTTCACCTCTATACCCTACCAAAAGTACAAAGTGAGGTGCAGGATAGGTTAGGTTATAGAGTTTTCCCGCATCAACAGGGAGAATAACGGGTTTATCTTGGGATACCATGTACTTACACATGTCAAGAAATAGCTTCTTATCGTTGGTTACGAGGAAATGGTATTGTAGTCCAAGATATTTTGATGCTTGCTTAAATCCCGGGATAGGGTCTGATCCCGGAATGAAGAATGCGAAATTATTAAAAACTTCCATGCTCGCGCCATATGTGAAGCTCATTAGAAAATTAAAGTACTCTACAGGTTCTCTTATACCATACTTATAAGCAACCATTTGGAGACACGTTGAAGCACAATATGATTTATTGTAGCTAATCCATGGAACATTAGACACGTGGGCCTCGGAGGGATATCGTCCTATGTCTGCTTCGCTAATCCATATAGGTTCATATTCTTTCTCAATATAATCAAGAAAGGGTTTAAGCCATAACCCTGTTTCCTCAATAGTTACTTCGGGTAAGGAAATTACATAAACGATAGCGCCTAATACTGCTAATGCTATTAGAGCCCCCAGCATAGCCCTATTAGATACGTGAACCATTAGGTACACCATAATCTAAGTAGCTGATAATACCCAGTAGTAATAGCTTTAACTACCCCTATTTTAAGAAAACTTAAAAATATTACTGTAAAATTTTTACGAAAGACCAGTATCTAATTAACATTAGAGGTTCTGCTGTTGATTGAAATTATTGACCTATATGTTAAGTATAGGTGGAGGCAAGAAGCTGTAATTAAGGGTGTTTCAGCTAGGTTTGAAGGTAAACATTTAGTTTTGGGACCTAATGGTTCCGGGAAAACCACATTGTTCAGAGCTATAGCTGGTTTAACACCAATATCTTCAGGTAGAGTTCTAATAGATGGTGTTGATGTAGCTAATATTTACGGTAGGCCAGGTGTTTTATCTGTAAATTTAAAAGAGGTTTATAGTGTATTCGATTTAAGCGCCTATGACCATATGCACTTCTTTATTGATTCGACAAACGGGGATACGGATTTAGCGTTAAGTATTCTTGAGGATCTTGGCGTTAGTAAGGGGTTATTGAGGAAGCGTAAGCCTTGGGAGCTTTCCGCCGGGCAGTTTAAGGTATTTACGACAGCGATTGCTTTAGCTTCTAAAACTAAACATGTATTGTTAGATGAGCCTTTTGAACAGCTTGATCCTGCTAGGAAGTCTAAGCTCCTCAAATATTTAGATGAGTTTAAAGGTGTTATATTGCTAAATACTCATGAAACATGGCTGCTTACCGCTTTAAAACCATGGAAAGTAGCTTTTATGTTTGAAGGTAGGCTTTACGGCATGCTCCCGGTATTGGAATTGCTTGATGCTAGGCTTGTTGTTGGTAAAAGTGAAAATGCTATTCTGTGTTTCGAGGTTTCAGGTAAAGTTTACAGTATTGTTAAGGGTGGTGTTGGAGAGCCTCTTACGAAACTTACAACTCTAGATAAGGTTTACGAGCTTGCTTTAGGTGTTTAGGTTGACGATGTATTTTAGGCTTAAAATTAAAGATATGCTAACTAGTCCTGAGCTATTAGGTTGGAGTATTGGCTTTGTAGAGTTTTGGGTTCTTATGTGGCTTTTCGTTTTCAGCCCAGCTAAAGTGGAAGCTGAATGGGCAGAGTATTTTGTTCAGGGAAATGCAGCTATGGCTTTCAGTTTTCTATCATTAATTTCAATAGCGTCTATAGGCATAAGCTTAGCATACAGTTTCTTATACGTGTCTAGGAGTGCAAGATACATTACTAAGTTTACTAAAGTTTCCCCGAGTATTTTTCTCTTAGAAGATTTTCTAGGAAGTCTTGTAGCATTGCTTATCATAATTAGTGTAATATATTTCTCGATAATTTTTGGAAGCTACTTTAGGTGGGGAATTCTTCCAACACTTGAGAACCCATTAAGTGTTGCTGTCGACCTGGTTTTAGCCGGTATAACTATGTACTGGTTTTCCTACATGTTAGTGCTATTGCTAATTGTCACTAGGAGAACACGTTCTCTAACTATTGCTAGCTACATTCCTCTCGTACTGGCTTTCATAGCTTACTCTCAGCTATGGGTAGATCTAGGTAATTTAGCGTACGTGATACCTTTCTGTAGTATACCTGCGCTAATAATGTATCATGCTACAGGAGCTATTCCACCTAAAGGCTCGTATCTACGTTGGCTTTCTATGAGAAGTCTACTACCACCTATAGATTTGAGGTTAGCAGCAGTATCTACGTTCTCGTGGATAACTATTTTCATAGTAGCATCGCTTATTCTTCTTAGGAAGAGCCGCGGTGTACCAATAGAGGAAATTAGAAGGTAAATGGTTTTAACCTATTTAACTTACTCTCTCCTAGCTCTTCCTCCTCTGGGCTGCTGAGGTATGTAGGGATATGGTATATACTCTATTCCAGGTCTCTGAACGTGTGCTTGTGGGTACAGCTCCATTAACCTATAGATTTCCGGGGGGACATCTGTTTTAATGGGTAAGCCTAGTTTCTGCGCTTGCTCAACAGTTACCGGATAATCGTGAGTGTATATTCCTTCAGTTAAGAATTTAGCTATTTCCAAGGCCTTCTTTTCACCGTACTTATCCTTTATAAGTTCAACAATTATTTCTTGAACCTGCTTAATAGCTTTCTCAGCAATATCTGCAAGCATTAAGGTTTCATCGGAAACCTTCTCAGCACCTTTTTCTCTGACAACTTTTAGAACAGACGGCGCTGGAACTTGCAACCCTTTTAGGGTTGTTATTTGCGGATCTAAAGGCCCTAAGACGGCGTTCGGATCCATAATTATTTCGTCAGCTGCTAAAGCTATTAGAGTACCTCCTGACATAGCGTAGTGAGGTATTACTGCTATCTTTTTAGCTGGATGCTTTTTAAGTGCTTGAGCTATTTGTGATGCTGCTAAAACTAAACCTCCCGGAGTATGTAAGACTAGCATTATGGGCTTATTTGGTGGTGTTGATCTTATAGCCCTAATTACCGCCTCGGAATCCTCAATGTCGATAAACCTGTATACTGGTATCCCGAAGAAACCAACTCTTTCTTGCCTATGAATCATAGTTATAACTCTAACACCGTATTTCCTCTCTATCCTCTTAATCATAGACATTCTGGAAGCATGGAGGCTCTTATACTGCCACTGAGGCCACACAATCATAGCTAAAAGCAATAACCAGAAAAGCAAGCCAATAACATCTATCATGCTGAGCACCAGCTTAAATAAAAACGAGTTGCAAATATAAGTCTAGCTTAAGAATTATCTAGATTAAGAAGCTTAAATTGCAAATACATGTCCTCAACAATCCATGATGTTACCGCGAAAGCTGATAAAATTTCAGGAACAAAAACCCCTATTTCAAAAACTCTCAAACCATAAACAGCCCATGAACACACTCCGATAATGAATGCTGCTATTGCTATTTTCGATTTCTTCTCGTAAACGTAAATTAGTGTTGTAAGGAGAACGGTAATGAAAAATGCTAAGGAAACAATAAAATGTATTAAACCATATATTTCATCAAATACCCCAATTAGTACGAGAAGGAAGGCAGAAAGCGCTAAAAAGTAGTGTGTTAGCATTTTACTATAGTTTGTTAATGAAATTGAATATTGATATATAAGAATTCCTCCAATAACTAGCCCTAAATTAAATATTGGAGCTACATCGCTTTTCACAGAGTGGCCTAAGTCGCTAAGAGCGTTTTTTGACCAGCTAAACCATGGAGATAAAGCTATGGAAGTAAATATGCAAACATAAGGTATTAGTAAACCGAGTACGCTGGCAAAGAAAGCCTTATGTTTTAAATTCATGTAAACTACCCTCTAAACCTATAATGTTCTTGTTCTATTATAAAAAATTAGTTAATTACTCTTTTAGGTGGTTGCCTGTGCATGGTATTTTCGTTGTTTTAGTAGCTTGCTTGGGCTTCTCCTTCATCCCTTCTTGGGTTTGCATCTGGTTGGGGGCTTTAAGGGCCTCCACGAAACCACGAGACCCCACATCCTGAGTGAGGAGCCTAAATCCTCTTAGAGCTATGTTCCAAGAAGCAACAATATCCCTAGTAACGACGTGTCCATTAGGTAGCTTAGCCCACCTATAGTTAATGAATACTAGTTTCCCACCTATAGGTGATTCCCTAGATGATCCTTTAGCACTAACATACGCTACTGGAGTTCCTTCTATTAGTGCTTTGTAATGTATATACGACTGTATTCTACGATAACTCCACAAGGATAACTTTCTGTTAAATCCCTTCGAACCATTAACTCTATTCTTTAACTTGATTAAGTTCTCTAGAACTATCAAGGCATCATATTCTTTTGCTACCTCTACTGTTCTCCTAGAAACATAATGACATGAATCAACAAGTATATTCTTTGCTTTTCCTCCATGTTTCCTAATAGCTTCTCTTATTTCTTTAACATACCTCCACTTCCTAGAGTAACTCTTCTGTATCCTCTCGGCAATAATCTTGTGAACTAAAGCTCTTCTTAACCCATTAAACGGTATAGTGTCTATTGTTATGAGCTTACCGTCCACATCAATTATCGTGTAGGCTATGTTGTTGAAGTTAATGTCTACACCCATAACGGTTCTTGGTTTCTTCAATACTACTTCTTTTTCGAATGTGAAGTAAATCCATACATCATTATCTCTATAACTTACTAGTATTTCTTTGAGTTTCCAGTTGTTGTCGAAGTATTTATCTAGGTAACTGTACCATAGTAACTTTAACTCTACCCATTCATTATTTAGAACAGATATTCTTATTGTTTTGCTGTTTAAGTCTAGTTTGTAGTCTTGGTAATCTAGTCTAGTAGTCAGCTTTTTAAGTATTGGTTTTGAACCTTTATTCCTCTTTACTGCTTTAACTACTTCTCTGGCTTTACGCTCAATCTTATGGGAATGGTGTGCTCTAAAACCCTTCTGTCTTAATATCTTATAGAATCTATAATGTAGCTCCCTTATTGAAGGTATGAGGTTTAGTTCCTATATTTCGTTAATTACGTATTGTGTCCAATCACGGTATGTTCTTAGAAACTCTAGTAGCTTAGTGAGGAAACTAGAGTTGGGAGCGACTGCTTTAACCTTTGCAGTCGCTAAGACCCTCACCCTCTAGTTCCGAAGATTATTATGTGAAACATGCTTATAATTATTAATCTCAAAATATAAGCTTTGGTACTACTATGAGCTTTGTTTACAGTTTTGAAGCAAAATAATGAAGTAAGATACATCATATAAATGCTTAAGGAATACCAAGAAAAACTAAAGCAACATCATGGGAAAAAAGTAAAAGTCATAGTAATAGTAGAACCAGAATAAGGTTTCAAAAACATCACTAAGTTTCCGAAATAACTATAAAACCAAAAATACCATCAATTTTATTGTAGTCTTGTTGCTGTGAAGCCTTTGAAACTTAGCCCTATAATCTATTCCCTTAGTAAGAAGCTTCTTAGCGCAATAATTAATGCTGCTAATAAACCTCAAGTTTACTCCTCAATAATCAACTTACTTGCTAAATATAGTATCTTACCTACTAGTTTGTTTCTTTTGTCTGAAGATAGTGTTGCAGAGATAATGTTGGTTCTCAACTTTAGTAATGCTAGGATTTCAGTTGAGAAAAATAGGTAAGGAAATGCTTGGTGTAAAAGGAGTGCATAATGTGGAATGTATAAAACCCTTACTCAAGAACCTTTTTAATAGATACCTACCATTTTCCTCTTCTATTGTGCGGTGAAAGAGCTTGTATCTTTAGGAAATAAGTTTTGAGAGGGCTTTTTTAGGGACATTAAGAAGAGGCTTGGTGAAGCCAGTAAGATATTCTTATTCTATCAGGGCATGGAAGCTGGAAGAAATATCTTTGAGGATTATAGAAAAATATGCTAAGTCGAATAGAGAACTGCTGGCTCCTTTCGCTGAAGTAGTTAAGGCAGTAGGTTGGGGTGTTGTAGAGTATATCGAGACGGATTTCGCGAGAAAAAATGTTCCTTGTTAAAGTTTATGAGTGTATTGAGCGTGAACTCTGCAAGCCTTCAAAGGAACCTTGTGGTTTCTTTAGTAAGGGTGTAATTGCAGGTCTTTTATCTAGGATCGTAAACGATGAGGTAGAAGTTCATGAGTTAATGTGTGTAACGAAAGGCGATCCTTACTGCTTATTTAGAGCTGGTCCTAGAGGGTAAGTTTTAAGAATTTAAGCATTCCATTATTACCTTATTCACCATGGTACAGGCTTTAATTTTAACAGGAAAGCTAGTCTATTTGTTACTATGTGGAGGATTAATGCTACTATTTGGGCAACTATAAAGATTTCTAATGTTAAGGGTGCTTTAGCAACATATAGGGCTAATGATGCACCATATATGAAATCTAATTGGTCTAGTATTGGTGCTGGCTCCCCCCTCTTTAAACCTAGTCTTCTTTTTATGAAGGAGCCTAAAATATCTCCAAATAGAGCTCCAATTGATGCTACTAAACCTAAGATGAGAAAGGCTGTGTTTTGGAGAATAATTGACTCTACGATTCCCGTGTATGTTCCGAAAAACAGGCCTATGGCAAAACCTTCAAATGTTTTTCCATCGCCTAAAATTCTTTTCCCATCAATGAACTTAGCTCCCGTATCTAATGGTGTTCCTTGCTTTAGGAAAACAGGAGTTGCATTAGCAACCATTGCTGGAAGATACAGTTTAAACATATTAAGTATTATGGTTAATGCTTGGTGTAAGCTCAACTATGGTCCCTTCTACTAATTTAAATCTAGTACTTATGTTTTCAAGTTTGCTGTTTAAAGCATGTTTTTCAATAATTAGCTTCCTATATGATCCTCCTATAACCTCTAACCTTATCATTATTGTTGCCCAGTATTCTAAAATACTTCTCGCCGTCGCTTCAAAATCCTCACCGACCTGCTCCATAGATTCTTCGGGAATTACTGCTCTAACTTGTCCCGTAACTATGATAGGGACCTTATGCTTCCTAGCTGCGTAAAGTAAGCAAGCTAATTGCATGTTAATCATATTCACTGCTTCTTCAATACTATCCCATGCCCTCATAAGACCTGTAATACTGTCAACTATTACGAGATCATAGTTGCCGTGAGATATTATTGGCTCCAAACGCCTAGTTATAATGTAGTGTTGCTGCTTATAATCTCTAACAACTACAACATCTATTTTCTCTAAAATCCTATCATCCAATATCCTTTCTACAAAAAGCTCATTTTCCGTACTTATAAAGAATGCCTTGCCTTTAGCTAGAACAGTATTGCATGCTATTCTAAGTGATAAAGACGTTTTACCTGAAGAAAACGGACCATAAATTACTGTTAGCGCTCCCGGAGCATATATGTCAGTAAATTTAATTAGCACTTCACTTACAACCCTAATTGAAGGTATTGCCTAGGAAAACATAAGTTTAATGCCGGAGTCTAAAGCTATGGCTAAGAACGTTATCGGTGTTTATGTGGAGAACCCTGAGATCTTTCAATTTATAATAAGGAAGCTTAAGGAGAGGAGGATTCGCTTTACACTAAGCTTTAATGCTGGAAGACCGGATGTTTACCTCGTTATCACAGATTCACCGTGGAAAATCAAGGGCAAAGCTAAAATATTAATTGTTAGAAACCGTGAGGAAGTAGAGTACGTTGTTGAAAGAGCAGTATTAGCAGTTAAGGGTGCTTTAGTATTTAATTCTTTACTTATAGGTGTAGATCCAGGAGAGAACATAGGATTTGCAGTTATAGGTGATGGAGAATTCATTAAGGGTAAGACATTTAGAAGTATTGAAGACCTTATTAGAGAAATAAAAGACACTATAAGCCACCTTTTGTTTATTAAGTGTAAGGTAAAAGTAGGTTCAAGGAACCGATACTCTGAAAAAATTTTAACTGAAGTATTAAAAATTAGGAAACCGAATGTAACAGTAGAAGTAGTTGATGAAGAAACCGTTCCAAGAACCATACCTAGGTTCGTACTTAAGAACACTAAAATACCTAAAGACGTAATTTCAGCAGTTAATATAGCTTTCGCTAAAGGTGTTGAGGTTACCGGTAATGATGCAGAAAACAATTACCCTAGAGAAAAATAATGTATTAAAAATTACAGGTCCTGCTTCATTTGTTCTAGAGAAAGGCGCTGTAAGAATTTTCGGTTTCAAAGCTAAACCTCCATTCAAATATGTTGTTCCTAGTTACAAGTCATTGCCCCTAGTCGCGTCTGAAAAATCATGTTTAAACATTGTTTTAGGAGAAGGTGCGAGTATAAATGTTGTCGAAAACGACACTATAAATGTTTGGGAGAATTTAGTAGAAAAAGTTTTGAAACTTGAAAAACCGTTGATAATAATAACTATTGGAACAATAGACTCAGGCAAGTCTTCTTTAACATTGCTCATAGCCAATACAGCGGTCAATATGGGGTACAAGACTTCAATAATAGATGCTGACATAGGCCAAGCAGATATAGGACCGCCGACATTTATTACTCTAGGTATTTTAAATAAACAAGTTGTTTCATTAACCGAAGTTAAGCCGGCAACATATTCTTTTATCGGCACTACAACACCTTATCGCGTTATGGACAAGGTTATTGCAGCCATCTTGAAGCTCCTAGCTAAGTCATTTAACTTAAATTCCCAAGTAATAATCATAAATACCGATGGATGGTTTAAGGGTAGGAAAGCTGTAGAAGCAAAACTTCAAACAATATTTCATGTAAAACCTCATGTCGTCTTCATTATTAAGAAAGAAAACTGTATAAACGAAGTAGATGTGTTATTTAAATACCTGAATAGGTTTAATGTGAACGCTATTGTTGTTGAGTCACCTAAGGCTATTAAGGAAAGATCTATTAGTGAAAGAAGAAGCATTAGAGAATACTTGTACTCAAAGTACTTTTACGGGGCTAAAATAGTTGATTTAGACTTAGAAAACCTTGTCATTATGAACTTGGATGCGTTGAAGGGTAAATTCTTTAATTGTAAAGAAAAGGAATTGCTAAAAGAAATACTTAGCTTAAAGCCTGAAATGCAAATACTTCACGCTACAATAGTTAATAACAATTTAATAGTCGTTGTTAAGGGAGGAACAGTTATCGTGGACTCGAATGTTCTGAGAAACATTAAAGAAACGTATGGTCAGGTAAGGCTTAAGGTTCTAAGTGAAAACTGGGAAAAAGGGCTCGTAGTCAGTATCCTTAATGAAAATCTTGAAGAAGCAGGTATTGGATATATTGAGAAAATAAATTTTGAAAAAGGTATTGTAAGAATAAGAACAAACTATGAAGGTGAAATTTGCGGATTAATTGTGGGAAACATTAGGTTAATGTACGATGAAAAAACACATACAGTTAGGGAGTGGGGTAAATGGTCTCTTTAAGCTTGAGAGAATTCTTGAATACTGTAAAAAACTATGTTACTTACGATAAGGAAGTTAGCTGGAATTTAGAAGCTACAAAGATTATAGTGGAAAACGAAGGAAGGCCTGTTCTTTTTAAGAGAATTTCCAGTTCGCAGTATCCCTTAGTTGCTAATGTACTTTATTCGAGAAAGGCACTATATGATTTATTAGATGCTAGATCTGATGAGGAAGTGTATTTGAAATTTCTAAAAGCACTATCGAAGCCTAGAAAACTTTCTAATGGAACAATATATTCCTCCTACACTAAATTGAAACATGTTGACATGTCCTCAATGCCTATTTTGAAATTTTACCCTGAAGATGGAGGTAGATATGTAACCTCAGCTATTGTCTTGGCAGGTGACGGTGAAGGCAACTTTAACGCCTCCGTACATAGGCTTATGCTTGTAAATAAGAACAAATTTGCCATACGTATTGTACCTAGGCATCTCTACTCTATGCTTATAAAGTTTAAAAAGCTAGGCAAGAACATGCCTGTCGTCGTTCTTATAGGAACCCACCCTTTAATCATGCTTTCTTCCGCTTTTTCTCCGCCTTACGGAGTTTACGAAATCGAAGTAGCTAATAGTGTTTCAGGTGGAATTATTAAAGCCGATTACTTGACAGAGCTAAATATCCCTACGCCCCTAGTTTCGGAAATGATATGGGTTGGGGAAATAAGCGCTTTTGAAACACATAGTGAAGGACCTTTTGTAGATATCCTAGGTACATATGATATCATTAGAGAACAGCCCGTTTTACATGTTAAAGAAGTTTGGGTTAGGGAAGAAGCAATTTTTCAAGAGATACTTCCCGGAGGTATTGAACATAAGTTGCTTATGGGATTTCCTAGGGAAGTGGCTATATGGGATGCTGTTAGAAAAGTTGTTCCTAAGGTTAAATCCATTAGATTAACTCCTGGAGGGGCTGGATGGTTACATGCAGTAATTTCGATTGAGAAACAAACTGAGGGAGATGGAAAGAATGCTATACTAGCTGCTTTTGCCGCCCATCCTAGCCTTAAACACGTAGTTGTAGTTGATACAGACATAGATGTTGATAGAGTCGAAGATGTTGAGTGGGCTATAGCTACGAGGTTTAGAGCAGACAGAGACCTTATAGTTATTGAAAATATTAAAGGATCAACTTTAGACCCTGTTTCGGAAAATGGGTTAACAGCTAAAATGGGGTTAGATGCAACAATACCTTTAAGTAAGCTCAAAAAGCTTTTTGAGAAAGCTAGACTAGATTAAGTATGGTTTATACAATGTACTTAACTAGAGAAGAAGAAGCCATCCTATCTGGAAAGCATGGTCCTGAATATCAGAAAGCTATGAAAGCCCTTGTAAAACTTGGAGATGCTCTTGGCGCTGAAAAACTTGTTAAAGTAGTTCACGCACATATCTCAGGAATATCCTATCAAAACATCGGCGATGCAGGCCTAGATTTTCTCGAAGAATATTCTAAGGTTAAGGTTCGAACATATACTACATGCAATCCCCTAGGTTTTGATATGGATTTGTGGAAGGAAATGGGAATTCCTGAGGAATTCTATGCTAAGCAATTAAGAATAGTTGGAGCCCTAAAAAGAATGGGAGTTAATGGAACATTCACATGTACACCATACTATATTCGCAAACCGTTAATTGGCGAGCATTTAGCTTGGGGCGAGTCCAATGCTGTGCTATACGCTAACTCCGTTTGCGGTGCTAGAACCAATCGTGAAGGAGGCCCAAGCACTGTTTTTGCTGCCTTAGTAGGAAAAGTCCCCTACATGGGAGTTCACGTTGATGAAAACAGAACACCGCAGGTATTGATTAAAGTAAATGCGCCATTAAAAGACCAATTATATGCAGGGGTTTTAGGGTATATTGTAGGCACATATGTTAAAGATAAAGTACCGCTAATAAGAAACATTGGAAGGATATCAGATGACATGGTTAAAGCACTGTGTGCGGGCTTAGGTACTTCTTCATCAACACCACTATGTTTTCTCGAGAATATTTCTCCTGAAATTCCAAAGATGAAATTAAAATATTCAGAACTAGAGAAGATTGAAATAGATGCCCAAAGCTTAAACGATGTTATTGAAGCCTACGGAACCCCGAATTCTGCAGATGCTATATTCTTAGGTTGCCCCCATTTCTCGTATGGTGAGATCATGGAGATATATAGGTACATTAGCAAATATAATAGGAAAGCGAAAACACCTATAGTACTTGTTACGTCACGTAGGGTGTTTAAAGAGGTATCCTTACATGTAAAATTATTGTTTGAAAGGAGGAATGTAAGGTTAATCAGGGACACATGTTTTGCCGTATCTCCTTTTAAATATTTAGGTATGAGAAAAGTGCTCACTAACTCTATTAAGCAGGCATACTACTTAAGTAACATTCATGGCGTGAAGGTAGGTTTATGTGAAACCAAAAAGTGTATAGAGGTAGCTTTCGAGGAGAAATAGTTTGGTAATGGAGTTTAAAGGTAGGGGTTTAGTTGAAGGTTACGTTGAAGGCATAGCTCTTGTTTCTAAAGAACCTATCTCATTTTTAGGAGATATAGACCCAGGGACAGGAACTATAATTAGAAAGAACCATGAACTCTACAGTTTAACTATTAAAAATAAGGTATTTGTTTTCCCATACGGTAAGGGAAGTACTGTAGGTTCTTACATTATTTACCGGTTAAGAAAAAATAATGTTGCGCCGAAGGCTATTTTGAATATAAGAAGCGATCCTGTAGTTATTGTTGGCTGTGTAATATCCGATATTCCTTTAGTAGACATGTTACCTGAAAAATTTTTCAAAGAAATAGGAAGCGGGGATAAAGTTATAGTTGATGCATATAAGGGTATAGTAAGAATACTGAAGTGAGGAATAGAGTTTGCGTAGGAAAGGAACTTTAATAGCTATTGAAGGACTTGATGGATCAGGTAAGACAACAATATCAAAAGCCATAGTTAAATGGTTGAGTAACATAGGCTTAGATGCTATGTACACAGCTGAACCTTCAACATCACCTATAGGGGAGCTTATAAGGAGCAAGATTATTCTTGGAGAGTTTAGGAAGGATGCTAGGATAGAAGCACTTCTCTTTGCTGCCGATAGACTATGGCATGTACTTTACGAGATAAAACCTCTACTTGAGAAGGGAAAAATAGTGGTTACTGATAGGTATTATTTTTCATCTATAGCATATCAGGGAGCCTTAGGCATAGATTTAGAGTGGATTAAAATACTTAATAGGTTCGTAGTAAAACCTGATCTAGCAATATACATAGACGTTACTCCCGAGGAAGCTCTTGCAAGGAAGAAGAAGGAAGGACTTAAAATTCTTTTCGAAAACCTTGAATACTTAAGGAGAGTTAGGCAAATATACTTAGACATGGTAAACAGTGGAGAGCTATATTTAGTAGATGGGATGAAGAAGCTAGAGGGAGTTCTTAGCGATGTTAAATCTATTATTGGTAACTTACTTTTTAAAGAAAGAACCTCTTAAACTCCTTATTTTCTCAAGTATTTCAAGCCATAGCTTTAGGGATTCAAGCATATCTTTGCTTACCATATCTGCATTTAAAGTTCTAAGTGAATCGTTTAGCTGAACAATTTTGGAAACAACGGTTCTTTCTAAGCTCTCTAAAGCAATTGAGGCGGTTGCTACAACTCTTTCTGCTTCATCCTTTACTATGTAAAATCTTGTACCGCAAACAGGGCAAATAACTTCACCTGATCTAAGCTTGAATAAGGGAACCTTATCTACAGGACATGTCATTGAAAGCATAGTAGCTCCTGCTTTTAATAGCTCAGCCATTTTCCTAATATACTCTTTCTCTATGCGTTTCACTTTCCGAAACTCCTCCGAAAGGACTTTAAACTTAAAGTATCCTAAATATATTACTGCGTATGCAGAATAATTCTGAGAAGAGGTGTAGTATTCATGGTTGCCAGGGTTGAAGATAGGGAGGCAAAAATTAAAATGGCCATAATGATGCTTATGGCAATAATAAATGATACAAGTGTTCCACGTAACATTAGGAGAGCATGCACCGAAGCTATTAAGCATTTGCAAAATCCAACTCTAAGCTATGGTGTTAGAGCAGCTAACGCGATAAGCGTATTAGATGAAATATCTCAAGACCCTAATATGCCCCCCTACGCTAGGACAAGAATATGGAACGTCGTAACCTTATTGGAAACTGTAAGAGACTAAGCAAACACATTTCCGGCTAAATTTTTATCTTAACGTGGGACCTTAATGGTGAACGTTAGAGTTAGAGGCATATATGCAACAGCACTAGCCAAAATAATTTTAGAGAGAGGATTTAACATAGTACATGCGTCAAAGAAGATTAAGGAGAGATTCAAAATAGTCGAAAATAGGATTCCGCCTGATGTTACTGTTAAGGACCTTGAGGGAAAACATGGAGTCATTGTTTTAGGAGAATATGAGGAAGCAGAAAAAGTTTACAATACGTTACTAGAGGTTCTCCCCGAAACTTTCTCATGGAGAAGCAAAATACCTCACCATGCAATAGTTAAGGGCGTAGTCATTAAGGTATTAGAAGGCAAAAGCATCATAGACTTAGGAGGAATATGTGGTGAACTAGATGAAGAATTAAGCGTAGGAGAAGAAGTTATAGTGGACATAGATAGGCCTCTTTTACCACCTTCGAACATAGCTAAGCTTTCGAGAAAATATACTGTACATGGTAAATACTCCGTGTTAATATATGGGCTTAAAGGAAAGGTCATAGTTAGCAGACATATAACAGACCCTAAAATTAGAAGAAACTTGCAAACGCTGGCCAGCCTTATGAAGATAGAAGGTAATTGGGGGATTAAGTGGAGAAGTTCTGCAGTACTTGCGGAAATTGACGACCTAATGATGGATGTTCAGGAAACACTTAAGAAGGCAGAGGAAATACTTAAGAAGGCAGAAAAAGCGTCTCCTAGAGAAATGGTGTATAAAGGAAGATTTTTCGGCATAATAGGTTTTGCAAGTACTACGAGAAAATACCTTGACGATGTAAGAAACGAAATACTGCCAACCATTACAGGTCATCACATGTTAAAATCTATGGACAATAACATTGTTAACTTAGTGGATTACACCGAGCATCTTCTATCCGTGTCTATTTCAAATAGGGAGAAACTATCAGAAAGCTTAATGAAGTACCTTATTGAGAATCTTAAGGAACACAGGAGAATAGAAATAGAGCATATATCTTTACTGAATAATGAAGTAAAAACGTTGACTCCAGGGTCGATTCTAGCAGTAAAGTATAGTAATGGAGTAGTTTATGGTGTTGTTAAAAGGGTTTTTAGAGGTAAGGGAATATTTGATGGTTTAAACATACCTAAGGAGAGAGGAGATTATGATATAATGGAGTTTTCCACTAATAGCTACATACTCCTCCACAAATACTATTCAAAAAATGGCATGTTCAAGGGGATATATGCTAACATAAATACGCCTCCGGAAATATCTTATGGAAAAATAAGGTACTATGATTTAGAAATAGATGTAGTAATGGCAGCTAACGAGAAGCCTAAAATCATTGATTCCGAGAAGCTAAATGAGGCTTTAAGGGAAGGTATAATTTCCGAAAATCTCTTTAAAAAGTATAGAGAAACGGCTGAAAACATTTTAAAATATATGGAAAAACACAGTAAGCCTGAGAAGCTAAGCTTAGAAGAGCTATTAGAAAATTTAGGAACTACAACAGCTAAACTAAAAAACTTCTAAATGGTTATTTGTTTACGTAAACTGCGGGGGTGCCCGAGCTAGGACAAAGGGGTCGGGCTTAGGCCCCGATGGCGTAGGCCTGCGTGGGTTCAAATCCCACCCCCCGCACCAAAACATCGAGTTTCTCTATTCTCCTCAAAATATGTTCTAAAAGCACAATAGTTGAAAAGTAGAGGTTTTTATGGAAAAAGGTTTTAATTAACTTCTATTCCACGACTATGGCTGTGACTGTTTTAGTAACACCTTCTATCTTATGTATCTCTCCTACGACTTTTTCTCCAAGATCTTTAAGATTTTCTACTTCAACTTTTGCTATGATATCGTATTCTCCTGTTATGGCGTGTGCTTCGGAAACACCTTTAACTTTCCTAACTTTATCTAGAACTTCAAAAGCCTTACCAACTTCTGCATATATTAGAACATAAGCTATTATAGCCAGCTTATTCACCTCTCATATAATAACTACGTGTTTTTCACAAAATATGTTTTTAAGAACATTTTGGCGCCGGGGGCGGGATTTGAACCCGCGCGCCCCGTAAAGGGGCAGTGGGTCTCTTGCTTTAGCCGGAAATCTATGTCTCGAGCCCACCGCCTTAGGCCGCTCGGCCACCCCGGCTCGTTATTTATGTGTTTCTGGCTTCTATTTAACATTTTAAGGTTTTTCACAGAGGAAGTAATGGTGGTTTTTCATCATAGGCTGCTTCTTTGAATTCTTTTAAGAATTTCCTTACGTGTTTAGGTAGGTTAAACATGTGCATGTGTGTTTCTCCATCGTAGAATTTAAGCTCTCCCTCCACTCTCTCACTTATCCTCCTGTTTATTTCCTCTTGTGTTAATTCTCCCGGATCCCATTTATCTGAGGCTGTTATGAAGCTCCATATCGTATGAAATGAGGGAATATGGACATTGTATGTTCTAACAACTTTGAATACTTTCCTTAAAGTGTTATATATCATACCATGTACTTTAGGTGAAGCAGCACATGATGTAGCTTGAGTAACCACTATACCGTTTTCTTTAAGTCCATTGTTTTTAAGCGCACTATAGAATTCGTAAGTGTATAGCTTATATGAAGGACCGCCCGGAGTAGGGTCTGTTAAATCAAGTATTATGACGTCAAACTTTTCCTTAGATTGCTCAATATATTTTCTGCCATCAGCTATTATGAGGCTTACTTTCGGGTTCTCAAATGATCCTCTATGCCACTCCTTCAAATACTCCTTAGCGATTTTAATTACCTCTTCGTCTATATCAACCATAACGACTTTTTTAACAGTTTTATGTCTTAAGACCTCTCTTAATACTGCTCCTTCGCCTCCACCTAAAACTAAAATAGATTCTGGATGAGGATGGGTAATCATTACTGGGTGAACAAGAGCCTCATGGTATATCCACTCATCTGTAACCGAGGACTGCACTTTCCCATCAAGTATTAAGGTCTTACCGTATACGGGTAATTCAACAACTTCTACGAATTGATACTTAGAATACCCTATGAAGTATATTTTCCTTATAGCTATGGCAATATATCTTTCAGGGTCTATCCATTCAAAATGCCAAACATATTTAAACTCAGGTTCCTTCACCAAAACCTTACACCCTAGGAGAATAATGCTATTTTATTTCTAAAACGTATTTTGAGAATATAAGTTTACCTAAAGTCGTAGCTATTTGCTTAGCTAATCTTAAAGGTTCAGGATAAGCTCCCTTAACTATGAGCCCCCAAATAATTTTCTGCGCTAGTAGGAGATCAATACCTAGAGGTTGTATGTATAACTTTGTCTTACCCTTAACAACTTTAGATATTTTAGCTTTTGCCCTAAACTTCTTAAGAATTGCTAGCCTTTCCTTCCAATCTATAAAATGTTTTTTAAGTGCTTTCTCTACTTCTTTATCCTTTGGTTTATCTTGAGTAACTACTATTACTGGCGTTTCGAATACTTCATAGAGCCTCGTAGGATCTATGATATTAAACCCGGCGTAGGTTATACCGCCTAAAAGAATAACATCAAATAATTTTCCTTCGCTTCTAAAGCGCGCTAAAGCATTAAGTGCTTTCTCAGTAGCGTCGAGCCCATCTATCTCTATTAACGTTAAATAAACATCTATAGGGGTTATATTGTCTGTAATCACTGAGGCTAAAACAGTATATTGGCCTTTAGACCCTTTAAAGAGTGGAGGAAAATATCCGTCTTCAAAACCTACAGCTTTAACGCTTGGCAATATCTCCGAGCCTTTGCTCTTCTGCAATCACATCCTCCAGGAATCTATGTTGCACATTTAGCTTTATTATTTTAGTTCTACCATATCTTCCTCTATTAACTATTTTTGCTGTCACCAAACCTAACATGTCAAGTTCATTAACTATATCGCTTATTCTTCTACTTGTTAATGGAGCTACATCGAGTAGGTTACATAAGCCCCTATAGGTATTATAAAGCTCCCCAGAGGTCGGTGGTTTTTTCTTTTTTCTTTCAAGCTTAAGTATGCTTAGTAGAACAAGTTTCCCATGTAGAGGCATGGTTCTAACTATTTCGGATACTTTGTCTTTTTCTAGTTCATCTCTAGCTTCCCAAACATGTTTTATAGTAACCTTCTCGGCACCTTCCTGTTCAGCTAGTTCTCCTGCGGCCCTCAGTAAGTCAAGAGCTTTTCTTGCATCACCGTGTTCTCTAGCAGCCAATGCCGAGCATAGAGAAATAACACCATCATCTAAGGCCTCCTCATAAAAAGCTTTCTTAGCTCTCTCCGAGAGAATGTCTTCAAGTTGCATAGCGTTATATGGCGGGAAAACTATTTCAACCTCTCCTAAGCTACTTCTAATTCTCGGATCTAAGAAGTCATTTAGTCTCAAGTCGTTAGTTATACCTATGAGGGATATCTGGGAGTTCTTTAGGTTTTCATTAGCTCTTGTAAGCCTGTATAGTATGTCGTCTCCATGTTTTTTAACTAAACAGTCAAGTTCATCTAGAATAATGATCATTTGGGTAGATAGATTTTCTAAGCCTCGAGTAAATCTTCTCCAAACCTCAGCTGTCGGTATTCCGGTGAACGGTACTTTTACGCCTATAGATTCGCAAAGCTCAACAAGCACTCTGTATGGTGTATCGTTTTGCCTGCAATTAACATATGAGAACCTTACTTTAGCATTAAACTTCTTAGCTGATTCTTCAAGTTTCCTAGCAACATATTTTGTAACTGCGGTTTTACCTGTACCTGTAAGACCATAAATGAAAACATTGCTTGGTCTATCACCTTTAAGGGCAGGTGCAAGTAAGCTACCTAGTTTAATTATTTCTCTTTCCCTATGGGGTAATTTATCAGGAATGTAATCTGGTTTCAGCAAATCCCTGTTTTTGAAGATTTTAGACTCCATTATCTTAGCGAAAATATTCTCTAAAATACTCAATAGGAAACACCGTAGGGTAGCTGGAGTAGAAATAGTAGAAACCTAAGTTAAATAGGTCTCTCTTAAACAGTAAAACAAGATGTTTATAAAGACTCCGAAATCCTCACTTAACAGGCTACATAGCACTCCCTTGGTAAGAGAGATGCGTTTAAATTCGTAGCTGAAACAATTACATTAACTGCTTGAAGAAAATCTCTAATAGGTAAATGGTAAAAACTTAAAACAGTAAAACAATCCAAATATAATGCAGAGGGCCGGTAGCTCAGCCTGGTAGAGCGCTCGGTTTGCACCCGAGAGGTCCCGGGTTCAAATCCCGGCCGGTCCACCAACACTCTCTTTTTAACCATTTTCTTTAGCTGAAAAATACTCTTTCATAACTCTCTAAGGGCCCTACATAACTTTACCTTGTATTCTCCTCTCTCACGATACTCCATGTAAACGTAGTAATGGCCTTTAATCTTCTTAACCATGAAAATGTCCATATCTGAATCTCCATGTTGAAATTATTCAGGAATCATTTTATTTCGTTTTGCGGTTAACTTTTATCTCTCCAAATTGAAAGTCTGTAAAAAGAGTTTAAATAAGGGAATAGAAACGAAAACCATACTCGACTAGTTTCTAAATAAAACCCATGAAAAACCTTTGAACAATCAAAAACAATGAATAGAGAAGCCATTTAAGTAGAGAACATCCTTCTCCATACTAGTAACATTTTTCTCACTAAAAATATTAACGAAAACTTCTTCGGCGCGTCAACAATAAGGTGAAAAAACATAGTCTTACCTTTTCTAAATCCTTTTATTTTCTTTTCTCATTTTCACCTAATACAATATGACTCATTTTAAGATGTTAAGCTAATTTTTTCTTATAGTTCCCAACTAGAGCCTTGATTTTCATGTATATTCTGCTCTATTTCGGATCTACGCCTAAAATTTCCTCTATTCCCCTTGCTGCTTTCCCGTAAAGATAAAAAAACATAGGATGCCAAAAGTTTAACAAGGTTTTCGTTTAAATAAACAGTTATACAGTTATTTTATTTAAATCAGAATCGTAGTTCATCTTGAAGACGCTTTACAGTTGCCTTCAATAAAATAGACTATGATTTAGAAATTAATATATTCGCTCTCTACATTGCTGATAAAAGTCGATGAGTGGGACTGTTTTCTATATATACGCTCCATTAGCACCTTCAACAATGGTCTGTGCTATTACGTCTCCAAGGTATTTGGGATTATACAGAAGTTCTTTGTTACTGCTTATGAAGCCGAGCTCCAAGTATAATTAACAGCAACTACATAACTCATGCTGCAAACATGTATTGATATTCTTTAGGTTAAGGGTCTAAGAAAAGGTGTGCTTCCCTTACATAAAGAGCTGCTTAAAATATGCTGAAGGAGGGATACATAAAGTAGGAGCTATAATTACAAAGCACCCTAATTCTTTTTTCAACTTTAAAGTGCTCATGAATAAAAGCTTTTGGCTCTAACAACAGTTTAGCTCTAGTTGAAGCATCGAAATGATAAGATTAGAGCCTAGTTTTATCTCATCTAGTTGTCAGTAACCTTATCTTATAAAATATTGGGAAGTTTTGGGATGTCCATAAAAATCAAGAACGAAAAAGCAGCTCAGGGCATGAATCTATATGTTTTCTTTGACTTAAAGTTTTTTACAGATTACCATGAAGTGTTCGCTAGTTCCAGCAACGCTTGAATACGTACATGTTCTTAAATGAGTTTTCCACCATGCTTTCCATGATTCAGGATATTTTTTAAAGAGCCTATTTAATTCTCTTCTGTGCCATGTTGCTAAACCTTCAAGACCAACTCTTTCAATGATTTGTAGTTTTCTTTTCCTAAGCGACTCTTCCAATTCTTCTAATAAGTAAAAATAACATGGAGCAAAACCGTATCCACCATAGTAATTACCTGTATCTCTAATTTCCTGAAAATAGTTAAGTTTTATACGCTCCGGGAAATTAACTAACCCGCCTATTAAAGCAGCTAATCTTCCAATTACAGAGATAAATATGGGAGCATTTTTCTTCGCAACTCTAACTAGCTCATCAATAGCTTTCTCCCTTCTCTCTTTAACTATAATATGGGACAAAACTCCACCCAAACATAGTACAGCATCGAACATATTGTCTTTAAACATGGATAAGTCATCTATAGAGCCTTCTATAATCTGCTTTACTCTACTTTGAACTTTAGCTTTCCTGATTTTCTTCCTAGCAATTTCCAGCAGTTTAGGCGTTAAATCAAGTAAGACAACATTATAACCCATTTTAGCAAGCTCAATAGTATATCTTCCAGGCCCCCCGCCAGCATCTAAAACCAAGCCTTTCCTCGGAAGATACTTTCTAAGAAAGTACATTGTAGTATCAAATTCTAATCTATGATAAGGATCTCTAATAAGCCTCTTCCACTCTTTTACACCCAATTCAGAATAATATTTCTTAACCAGCTCCTTGAAACACACATCACCTTCCATATTTTATAGCTATAAAAAGCCAATACTTAAATTTTACAAGCAAAAGCACCGGATTCGAACTCGGGGCCTCTTGGGTGCAAACTTTTTATGAAGGAGAAAGGATTGGACGTGGTTATGTGGGACAGGTTAACAGCGGATGTGCCGTTAAATCAGCTGTTTTAACTAGGTGCATAGAGTTAACCACAGATCTTATTGACGATTTTATCTTATGGAATAGGAGGCAGAAAACTTCTGAAAACATGCTTTACCGGTACCTGCTTTACCTACGTAAAGTTGTTGGACTTAAACTATGCTGTAAAAAAGATGTTTGGAAATACTTTGATAAAGTAGGGTTATCTAAAACAAGCTTTGAAGCGTTCAGCAGACTTTTAACATACATTGAGAAAGGGCTTGAAGGATACGAGGAACTCGCCTATAGGTTAAGAAAAGCTCTACCACCGAAACCTCAGTCTAAAGCAGACACCTATATTCCATCAGACAGTGAAATATTGAAGTTAGCTGAAAACATTAGGAAAAAAGGAGAACCCTACATAACAATCTACAATATCTTGGTCTCCTCAGGTTGCCGACTATCAGAAGCAATGGAGCTCCTAAGAACATTCAGCAAAATAAAACTGGTAAGAATAAGTGAGGAAGCCTACAGATACCATATCGATTTCCAAAGGAAAACCAAAAACGCGTTAGTACTGTACTTACCTAAGAAAGTAGTTAAGCAAATACTTGATTTAAGAAAGAGGAGTTTACAACTTCCTCACATAGACACTGTTGAAGATAAATTTAGGGAAGCAGGTTTAAACGTTAAATACGTTAGAAAATGGATTAGGCAAACATTGAAAAAGCTTAGAATAGACAGCGAAATAATAGAGTTTCTTCCTTGAAGAAACTCTGTCCTAGGAGTCGGAGGCAAACACTACACAGACTTCATACCCTTAGCTGACATTGAATACCCCCAAATAGTAAAGAAGCTTAAACATTTTCTCCCGTAATCCTACATATCGTTTCAAAGATTTCCAAATCCTTTTCCCTTATTTTCCCCAAGACTCCAAGGTTTGATTTTCTTCCTCCCAACATTCCTTGCCAGACTCCTTATCCAAGATCTACTTACCTGATCCCTTCTACTCTGTCTTTTAACCCATTTCTCAGCAAGTAAAACGGTTTCTTCAACGCTTCTACCTTCAATAGTTACCCAGTATAGTACAAGAACGTAGAAAAGAAGTCTTTTCCGGCCGTCTCTAAGACCTGAAGCTTCAATAACCTGCGATATTTTCCACCATATGTTTTTCTTATTGCCTTTCCTTTTTCCTCTAAGGTTTCAAGAGTTTTCCATTTAAAAGTAAGCTTTGCAGCTTCCCTGGAAAAACTAGGGGGAGGGAGTGTTAAATAAAGCAGTTTCAAGGTGTTTAATTGCTTTCTCAGGCTCCAAAACTTCTTTCAGGTTTAAAGGGTTAACAGGTATTGCTAATGCTTCTCCGTTTTTCTTAACTATTTTATCGTATGATAGCATTCATTTATTATGCCTCACATAAACCCTTGTCTTAACACTTTTCAGAACCATATCCCTGGACTCCAATATTTCATTAATTATCAACCCTTGCTTTCTCATCTAAACTTCGGAAGGAGATCCCGTTAATAGATGTTTTAAATGTTATATAACGGACATGATAACTATGTAGATAAGACTCAGTGAAGCTATTGCAAGTAGAAGCTTAGAGGACGACATTTTATAGAGAATGCTATCCTTGTTAAATACATTGGTTCTAGAATAAACTAAAACACCTATTTTTGATGAAATGTCAATGGGGGTTTTAGCTTGAGAAAACATAAGGGATGACGATGGAGTAAGAGTTTATGTGAAGAAAAATAGCAATAGGAAAAGAATACGTACAATAATACCTAGCATACCTAACTTCATGCACTTTGTTGTAAAGTGAAAGCGCATGTCTTATACTTAACCTATTAACAAGTATTCTAGTAATTGAAAGAGGCCGGTCCGCCACAAAACACCTTCTACATTATTTCGCTTTAGAATTTTGTGTAACGAAAATCCGTAATAGTATTACTTTACTCTATAATAATTGCCTACTAACTTGCTAACTTGGATATTAAATGTCTAAGACCCTTATGTAAGCTGGTAGATAAAAGTGACTATAAAGCTTATAAACAGTGCAAATACCTTGCAAAACAGTAGCGCTTTCGGGGATTATTTATGGAAGTAAGTATTGGAGGAATAGGTAGCCGAAGCTATGGGCTTTTCGAGGAAATTTCTACCAGTGAGGAAGAGAAAAAGTGGTTTGTCAGGTTCTTAAATGCAACGTTTATTGTGGGTAGGAAGAAGTTTAACTACGATGGCGCTCTCTTTGGAAGCAGTTTTAAAGTGAAAATATGTCCTATAACGTTGAAAATATGTAGAATCGAAGGCGAAACTAAAGCCGATTTGTTCAACGGTTTCACTATAGAGAAAACCGAGAAAATAATTTGTAGTGAAAAATTCTCATGTCTTAACCTTTCCTGCCCTCTCGTAGATAAGAATAAGTCTTTGGAACATATGAGGTCGAAGTTTAGATTAACAGAAGCCGAAGATGTAGAGCTTTTCCTTGAAATGCTTAAAACACTTAACAACTTTATAAAGGCTCACATGGATGAGATAAGAGAAGGTAACTCGTTTTTCCTTCTCAGCGAAGTTACCACTAAATAACATTTCAGATTAAACGGTAAAGTATTTAGGTAAACGATAACCTAAGTAAACTCTGGTACTCCGTACCCGAGGTAGTAAGCTTACGGGCTGTAAGAGCCTGAGGAAGCTCCGCTCACCTCATGGAACTGCGGCGCCGTAATGGCGCACGGCTAAAAGCCGTGGCTTCGGCACAGAAACGACACGGCCCCCATCGGATGTCTATGATGCGGCGAGGACCTCCTGGCAACAGGAGGCCAGTAACCCGCAGATGTATGGTGGGGGATGCGTTGAAACGGCCGTCCCGCAGGGTGTAAGGGCAAGTAGGCACCGATGATTCTCCATGGGAGGTGCGGGTGGCCCGCATAGCCAAATGCTGTAAACGGAAAGCGGGTTATTACCTCGGGTACGGAGTGCCAATGAACTCAAATTGTTTCTTTACAACTTCTTTGCTGCTCTTGGCTAAACTATATGCTTCCAAAGGTTCTGCATTGAGTTTTAAGAACTCTAAACCCCACTTAAAAACTGATAGTATTTCCTTTGCTTCATTTTTTAAGCCAACTATGTAGAGTGTTGCCGCAAAAGCTTCAGCTGTGCTTAGTATTGTGGGTTTACCGTAGTTAATAGGGTTAGCGGCTATGAGGTAAGGTAATGCTCTATGATGTCCTATGTGTTTAAGTTTGGAAAATATGTTACCAAGGTTTTTCCATGAAGTGTCTACAGCGACAACACCCCATTTTAAAACTCTGTCTCTATCTTCAGGTGAAAGAGCTTTTTCCGCAAGGGGGTCAAGGAGGATAGCTCTTCTAGGTACTCTCTTTATACTATAAATTACTTTCACATACCCATGTCTAGCTAACTTCAGAGCTGTACATTTTTTAGGATCATCCTGTCTTAAATGTAAAACATAGAGTTTTATGGGAAGCATAATCTTTTCCAGCGAAACTCTTATCAAAAAGTTAGTGTTAAGTGTTTCTGGCGGTGCTTAGGGAGTGTCAATAGCTTTCATACTTTTAAACACGGAAATCGGTGCTGAAGAAGAGGTTCTTAACGAATTAGGTAAGGTTGAATATGTTACCGAAGCATATATTGTCTATGGAAACTATGACATTATAGCTAAAATCGAAGCCCCTAACATGACTAAGCTTAAAGAGGTTATTACATGGAAAATCAGAAGAATACCTAAAGTAAAATCAACGTTAACAATGATTATTGTGGAGGGAAGGGTCTTTAAGGAGAAAAAGAAAAGATAAAAATATCTTACACATAGGATTAGATGACATAGACTCGCCTGAAGGAGGCTGTACAACGCATTTAGCATCAATTCTTGTGGAAAAGTTTTCCAAAGAAATCTTGGAGTTTGTAGATTATCCCAACCTTATACGCTTAAACCCCAATATTCCATGGAAGACTAGAGGTAACGGTGCAGTAGCTTTAAGGATACTTGTGGATAAAGGAGAAATAGACAAGGTAATAGACATTACCTTAAATGAAGTCGAGCAATATGTAAGAGAATTTTCTAAGTTAAAATCTCAGCCGTCAATAGTTTTCTATGTAGGAGAAATACCATTTAGGCTTAGATGGTTTTCCCTTAAAGCTATAAGAGATGTTATACCCTTAAGCCTAGCCTTTAAAGTAGCAGAGAAAATTGGCGCAAAAGCCATCCTGTTTAAGGGTAAAAGAGGTGTTGTAGGGGCATTAGCAGCCATAGGTGAGCCTTTAGATAGAGGAGACTACACTTTTGAACTGCTAGCATATCGCACGAAAGAAATGCAGGGTAAACCTAGGTTAGTGGATAGGAAATCAGTTTTAGAAATGGACAAGCTTTTCCGCAACAAAACATTTCTCAATGTAGACTATGAATCAGGTAAAATACTGATCACTCCACATGGACCTGACCCCGTTCTTCTAGGAATAAGGGGGGAGTCGGCAGAGGCTGTTTTTGAGGCTTTTAAAGCGGTAAAGGTGTTAGAACCTGTTGAGAGATGGACTATTTTCAGAACAAACCAAGCTACAGACATGCATCTAAGTAAGGTCAATTTCGTTAAGGAGATAAGACCTTACATGTCTATTGTTTTAAAAGGTAGAGTTTCTAAAGAACCGAAAACTGTAAGGGGAGGACATGTGGTATTTAGCATCTCCGATGGAGAAGGTGGTGAAGTAGATTGCGTAGCATACGAGCCCACTGGAAGCTTTAGAAATATAGTTAAACAGTTAATTCTAAACGACATTGTCAAAGTGTATGGTGGCGTTAGACCAGGCTCGCCAATCCATGGACTATCGATTAACCTTGAAAAACTAGAGATAATTAGTTTAGCTAGAAAAATAATGCTTCAAAACCCCAAATGTCCTAGGTGCGGTAAGAGAATGAAATCTGCTGGTAAAGGTAAGGGGTTTAAATGCCCTAAATGCGGTTTCAAATCTAAGAATCTAAGCAAGAATGTTGTGGAAACACCTAGAAACCTAAAAACAGGCCTATATACCCCTCCTCCGAGAGCATTCAGACATTTAATGAAACCCCCTCAAAGAATAGGCAAGGAGAAATCAGCACCACCCGAGAAAATGCTATCAAAATGGCATCACCCATAAAAACTTAAAAACAGCCACAACAATAATATGAAAACGGCGGGGTAGCATAGCGGGGTAGGGTAGCTAGGTAGCCCGCGGGGCTCATAGGAGCCCTGGGCGGCCCGGTTTCCTTTTTAACCCCCTCTATTTCTAAGGGGTAAAAGTGAGACTTGGTAGTTTTAAAGAACATCTAGGGTTGAACCGAGAAATTCTGCAAGAAGAATCAATATACCTCTATAAGCTTCAAGGATTAATCATTAGCGATGGTGATTTTGCAAAATACGTGAAATCTCCTAAGAAAGCAATATCATTTAGAGGCTTAACAGCAGAAACTGCCCGTACGATAATAGCCACTGTTATTAACATAGCCGAGCTAATAGAAGTTAGATTATCAAGACAGAATACGTTAAAATATGGAAAACGCTACTTTACAGTTAAGGTGCTTCTAAAAACTGTTTATTCAAAGAAGATTAGGGACTACATCAACGATCTTATGATGAACAGTAGACATTTCATGGATTCCTTGTCAATGAAGGAGAAGGCAGCTTTACTAGCTGGACTATTAGATGGAGATGGCTACGTAGGAAGGGAAGGAGGATATGTTTCAATATCATATAGTGAAAATACCGTAAAGGGGAAAATCATAAGACAAGTTCTTGATTTTCTAGACGAACGAGGATATATCAGGAAAGGGAAGTATAGAGGAAAGCCGCATTACGAACAAGTAATAAAGTTCAATGATCAGAAGTTCATGTATAATGTTATAAATATGGTTTTCCACGAGAGAAGGAGAAAAAGACTCGCAAAATATTATGTGGATCGTTTAAGAGTTTACGAATGCAAATATAGCATTAAGGAGTTAAAGCAACTGCTAGAAAAAGCTTCTTCGGCTTACATAGATTATAGAATCAGTGAAGGACGAAACGCAGCTGTTTTGGTACTATACATATATACTATTAGAGGAGGCAGGAGAATAAGGAAACCAGTTAAAATATCTTCTAAATGCAAAGAAAACATAGCAAGAATTCTTAAGGCAGGAAACATTGCAGTAAACAATGTTGTTGCAGAAACCATAAAACGCTACTTAAACACCCCCTAAAAACTTATAAACACCACCAACCTCTATTTTTACTTGACCGGGCCGCCCGCCTCGGAGATACACCCTCTACAATGAGGGGTCGTTCCCGAGGTCGGTGGTTCAAATCCACCCCCCGCTACCATGCCGCGGGCCCCCGCCATCATTTCTATATTTCTTCTAATGTTCTGAGCTTAACTATGATGTATTTTGGTATCCCGTTTTCGTAGTAAACTTCTATCGGGGCGTTTATTATTTTGAGGTTCTCCATAACGTCTCTGATTCGGGAAAGTTTTTCTACGATTTCCTGCAGTTTATCAGATATTTCTTCGTAAACCGGGGATAGGTCTTGAGGTTTTAAATCTATGATTAGTGTTGAATATTCTGTTAACTCTAATGTAGGGGTTCTTGGCACCATTGGGAGTCTTATGCCATGTCTACTTAGTGCTGCTCGTAGAAACATTTCCCTCTTGGCTGCTCTACTCACTTCATCGACTTTCTTTAAGTATTTTACAACATCCCTTCTTACCTCCTCTATTCTATTCTTTAAATCCTTAAGAAATTCTTCAACATTACTGTACTCCTTAACTTCAAATATAGACAATTGCTAAACACCTAGGCACAGCATTTTTTACTATAGCGCTGATACTGCCCCAGATCTAAGCTTACATTCTAGAATCAATTGCTATATGTAGAAAAAGAAGTATTTTTAAGTTTTTACTAATCACTTCTAATGATGATGTAATATGGTATTGTTCATGCTTTAATAAGTGCTTCTACATTAACACCTAAGGACTTTAAATCTTCATATGCCATTTTATAGGTATTGTATGGATCGAAACTGTACTTGAATATGTACCTTGCTACCTCCCATACATCAAGAATATTTCTAGCTATTAGCCATCTTAGGAATACCGCTCTTTTCTGAATATCATCTATAACGTCTTCAACTGTTAAGCTTGCCTGTTTTGCTAGCTCCTTTATCAACACTGAGTTTTTGAAGAACATTTCATGTCTGTCTTTAAGAGGATTCCATTTCATAACTGTCCTATAATCATTATAGTCAGCTACTTCTTGAGCTATTGTAACTCTTCTTTCAATCTTAAACCTAGTGGGTGTTTTAGGCTTTACAACTCTTTGTATGTGCATGAATATATTCATCAGCTTCATATATGTTGGGGGAATGTTCATCGGCGGCGACATTAGCCTCTTAATAGCGTAGTCCAGTGTTTCAGCATGTATTGTACTTAACCCTCCATGACCTGTGTTGTGCAGTAATATAGGTACAGGACCTCCGAAGAAAGACTCTGTCCCAGGTACTGATATGTCATATACGTACCCTTTATAGGGTTTCTTCCTTATTTTCTTTACTTTCACAATTATAATATCGCTGTTAATCAATGCCTCTAACTTCCTTAGGTAGCTCATGCTGGAATTAGTTAATTTACCTTTCCCCTTTATCCATTCAATAACCTTAAGCGCTACTTTCTTAGACACGAATTCCCTCTTCTTTATGTACGTTAATTCTAAAGGCATTGACCTAGGTCTCGTATACTCAATTAACTTAAGTAATAACTCAACAGGTATTCTCTCTGAAGCGTTTGGTCTTTTATACCTCTCATCTAAGTAGATTAATACGTTATAGTGCTTCCTACCTAAATTCTTACCCGAGCCATTCTCTACTACCAACTCTGAATAGAATCCTGCGTAGCGTGCAAGCCATAGTAACTGATAAGCTAATTCCTTATTGGATGTGGTATAGCTTGTATATCTTCTCCTAAGTGTTCTACGTGCATCAGCCTTTAGCCCCTCTAGGAATGATTTCACAACGTTCTTAGGAGAGTTCCATAGCATTGACGGTATTCTCTTATTGATTATTTTATCTCCTAATAGCTTCTCAAAAACTGTAGCAAGTAATGTGTGTGGATATTCGTAAATTGTGTATGTGCCACGTTCATTAATTACAGGTTTTACGTTAAACTTATCATACATTACCTTAATTACTTTCTCTGCTATGTATCTCTCATTTGCTCCGAAGGTAAAGCATATTCTCTTACCTCTATGGTGCTTAATACACCCATCAGCTATGTAAGCACCAAATAGAAAGGCTAACGCTTCATCCAGTATTAGTTTAGAAGGTAATACATACTTGCTTCTCCTTACTCTAACGGTTAATGAATCACTCTTAATGCTTAATATATTAATTCTATCTCTTAGTCTTATGTACTGCTGTATAGGTATAGGATTCTTTCCTTTAGTGTATTTTCTAAGCTCTTCAGGTAGCCCATCCACATACACTTCCTCATGATCTTTAACGAGTTCCATAACATCTATGGTCTTATACTCCCTATTATTCTTGCCATCCCCTTTGAATGAAATTAATAAGTCGCTTTCACATAACTTACTAACGGGTTTCTCGATTATTCTTAAGTCATTAGTATTAAGTACGAATACGCTGTGATTACCTGTTGCTTCTATTTTACCTCCTCCTTCATACTCTATTTCATATATTTCATCAGTACTATGCCTAAGTACGTACTTTATTGGTTTCCAAGTAATGTTGAATCCATCATTACTTAGCACGAAATATCTGTTTACGAACTTAGCTACCCGTTCCTCACCTTCTCTATAGAATTTATCAACGAATTCACCGATCTTAATTAATTGTACATTATCTCTTTCATCTTTAATAAGTATGGATGTATCGTAAGATACACTAGCTAAGGCTTGGAAGAGTACGAAGGCTTCTTCGCCTCTAACTTCGCCTACAATTATGTAATCGGGTCTATATCGTAAACTTATTTTTACGAGATCGAAAAGTGTTATTTCACTAGTTTTCTGACCTACTATGGCGTAGCTGACTCTTGTAGAGAGCTGAACCCAGTTTTCATGTGGAAGATTTAACTCAGGCGTGTCTTCTACAGTAACTATTTTCATACCTGGCCTTATGAATAAGCTAAACGCGTTAAGTAGTGTTGTTTTACCTGCACCAGTGCCTCCAGCTATCATGAATGTTTTACGTTTCTCAACCATGTACCATATGTAAGCTGCAAAAGTTTCGTCAATAACGCCGGACTTTATAAGCTCCGTAGGCGATAATGGTTTTTCACGGAACTTTCTAATGGTAAATGTTGGACCTCTTGGCGAAACTTCCGTACCGAATGTTGCAGCTAACCTATGTTTCTCAGGAAGCATTGCATCAAGCACAGGAAATGCTATGCTTACATGTTTTCCTGCTTTATGAGCTAATCTCATTATGAAGTCGTTTAAATGTTCAGCATCATTGAATATTATGTTTGTAGGTAAGCTCTCGTATTTCTTATGCCAAACATAAATAGGTTTACTAGCGCCGTCGCAACTAATATCTTCAATATTAGGATCCCTCATTAAGGGGTCTATTGGCCCATAGCCTAGCAGGTTTCTTTCAACATAGTATAGGATTTTGGCTCTTCTACTACCTGTTAGCCTGAAAACTGAACGGTACTTATTAGCTAGTCTTATAACTTCCTTAGTAACGTATGATCTTAAATCTTCAATTGCTTCTGTAGGTTCTAATTCTTCAGTTAAGATGTCAATTAATCTTTCAAGAATTTCATGTTCTTCAGGCGTAAGTGTGAATTCTTCAACATAATAGCCTAACATACCGCCTCTTTCAGGTATGGTCACTATGTTGACCTTGGCGAACGGTTCATAAACATAGTATGACTCAATTACAGTATAGGTAGGTTTTATTGGGAGCACTGTTATGGGTTCTCTTCTAATAATACTCATCAATATTTCTTCTACTTTCTTCTTTTTTCTCCTAGCGAAATATTCAGCAATACGTTCAGTTATAGACTTACGGGTTCTTCTTAAACCAGTTCTCCTTAACCTAAATTTCACCATTTTCTTTACACCTGGGTTACGAATGGAGCAGTTAGTATTTCGAAAACTGAGGAAATTAGGAGGAGTACTAACGTTAAACCTGAGAGTATTATAGCATGTTTAAACCCTGAAGAAACTGTTCCATTAGCTATTTTCCCTGTAACTAAGCCCATAATGTAAACGTTAAGCATCGTCGCAGGCATTACGAGCATTAAAGCATTCCTGTATGCTCCAACACTTAAAGCTAAGCTTTTCATGAAAACAGCCAGGAAAACCATGGAAATTATGACTGTTATAGCTCCTATGTAGGGTATGACCATAAGCGTTCTCATGGATGCGGCTTTCTCCTTTTCAACATGTTCAGACATTTCAGCGAACCATGCCATACTCTCAAGTGTTTCTGGACTTCCTCCTCCAACTTCTATAGCATCGGTTAATATATACAGGAACACTTTCGCTCTCCAAGCCCTTATCTTAGATACTAGCAATGAGTATATTCTTGAAAGCGAGAAACCGAGGGAAAGTCTCATAGCCATATCCCTTAAATGCTTAGAGAATATCCCATAATCTCTAGCGGAAAGCACTATGATACACTTTTCAGGTGAAAGACCTGTTTTCCTAACTTCAACTAAGTCTCTTAGAAAAGAGGTTATTCCCTTAGTTAAACCTTTAACTTCTCTACTAATTACTATTTCGTAAATTGCTGCAGGTAATGTGGGTATTACAAGGGCTAATCCTAAACCTATTGATGATAGGAAAGCAGGGTCTATGCTCATAACCTTTCCTAAGTGTGTAAGTACGATAACGAACGGTTCAAACGTCTTATATATTACATGGGTCTTAGGCAGATAGAACGGCAGAAACATTTCCACGGAAAATATGAACATTAGGGGTAATGAAATACCGAAATACACTATGTAAGGCCTTATTTCAGTCCATGGCTCCTTATATTGGAGAATATCAGCAATATACATAATAGCTCCCGATATGAAAGGCAGTAAAACGTAGGAAAACAGGAACAACGTAACGCCACTAAAAGCTGGGATACTTACCGCGGGGATTGAAGTGTTAATCAGGTAGATGGCATCCATGGCTAGCATTACGAAAATTATTATTGCAAGATAGGCTTCAAGAATCGTTGCCATACGGTCTCCTGCAATTCTCATCCTAGATACTAGATCCATGAACAATCCCTGAACTTTCCTTTTAAGATAATCGTATAAATCACCGCCAACTCTTATAGTAGTAGCATAGCCTAGAAGAAAATCTCTAAACATATCGCTTGGACTCCTACGTGCTAGGTCATCAAACGCTGTTATAGGGTCTTTGCCTAATGCTTTAACTACAACTATGAACCTTGAAGCATAGTAGGATATTCTTCTAAAAACATCTTTAGCTCCAGAAAGCCTTTCAAAAGCTCTATGAGGACTTAAACCCCCTGTAGCCATGATTGTTAAGTAGGCTACAGCATACGGTACCTCCTGGTCCATAGAAGCTCCTCTACTAGCGGCCATGGCTTTCGGGAATACTTGGCCAAAAAATATTAGCATTATAGCTGGGAGTAGTACAAAGAACACTACCGTAGCTATTATTAATTCGTTAACATATGTTACAAACAATATAGTAGACACTATCACGGCAACGGATACAACAAGAGATACTAAAAACAGGAAACCTACAAAACAAGCATATACTTCGTAGTAAAGCCTTATATTAGCGCTTTTAATGTTCTGAGGAATATTAGGGAAAATGTAAAGTATTGCCCTGCCCATGAATCTAAACTTAGAATATATGAAGTTCCAGAAGTCGTCGCTTAATTTTCTTTTCACAGGGACTATGGCTTCCCCTTCTTTCGCCAGCTTATTTTTTCTCCTTAGTACCACGTTTTAAGCACCGACTGTTGTTTTCTACTTTAACATACACAGTATTATATTTTTTCTTCTCCCAATACTTGCTTTTAAACGGGCATTTTAAACCAGTATTACTAAGCAGATATTTTTTAGAATGATATTTAAGGAAAACTTCACTTGGGATTGGTGAAATGCTGTCTTCGAAAAAAGCATCAAATGTTGAAGTTCAGTATTCTATAAGATTAGAACGTGATACCTACGTTGATATATGGAATGAATTCACTAAGCATATGATTAGGCTTGGATACGCTATTAAAATGACGTATCTCATTTCAGAATACGATGGAATATCTATGCTAAAAGATATTCTCAGTTGTTTTTCCAATAATGGTGGATTGAAACATAGTATTAATATGACTTCTTCTGAGGCTAAGGAACTGCTTAAAACATTGTTTAATGAAAACCTGGGATATTTTCTCGCTAAACTATCGCTGGCGTCCGCATCTACGGTGAATTTTAGGTCTTCAGAAACGGTAAGCAAAATAGCTGAACATAGAATATCTAAGAAAGTTAACGACGTTCTTATCAAAATATCCGGTGTAAACTATAATAGTTTAAGTCTAAATGAGCTAAACATCGAAGATTTTAAAGCTAAATTAGCGTCTCTCTCTAACGTCTTAGTATCAATATGTGATATAGCCTTAGGTGTTTATGGAAAATAAGTGTTTAGAAGTTTATACTGTACGTAGCAGTAATTTTACTGGCTTTCCATCTTTGAAAACTACTTTTATTGCTGTTGGTAATTCACCAAGCTCCATCAACGGTTCAACAGCTTTTCTAACTTTTTGAAATGTAAGTATACGTTCCTGCATGTCAGATATTAGGTCTTCCATTAATCTTGCCTCATCTTCAACAGTAGGGTTTATAATGAGTTTTATATCCTTAAGATCAACTTCTCTACTACCTGTTTTCTCAAGTCCTTCAACTATTCTTGCTAATGTTTCTCTTAGTTTACGTACTTTCTCCGCTTTTGCTCTTAAATCTTCAACGTCCTTTAGAACTTTACTTAGGCTTTTCCTTAACCCATCTATTTCCTTGTCTATATATGATATGAATTCTCGAACATTTGGAAACTCCTTTATCTCCAATACCAATACGCATCCCTACAGATAATTCTTCAAAGATACGCTAATAAATTTACGCATCTAACTTAAATACTTTAAACTATTAAAGATATAATGTGAGGATAAGAGGATGAGTGAACTTAAGATATCCTCCGATATAGAACAAAAAAGTCCTTTATTAAAGGATCCATTATTTAAAGCTAAATTGGCTACATTCGGTGAGTATGAGGGATTCATTAGAGGGCGTGCAAAAGAGATTATAAAAAACCTTCTTGATAAAGCAAGCAGGGAAACATGTTATCACTTCAAAATATCGTTAAAGAAGGGAAGTGTATGGGACGAATATGAGATACTGACATGCAAGGGTTCTATACAAATGATTCTAGCAAGAATTAATGGAAAAGAGGTCTTTGGTAAGAACGCTTTTAAAGCATTCCAGAAGATTCCAAGTGGGCCGTATATTCAAGCAATTATGGAGGTAACAAAGATAGAAGAAAAAGTTCTTACGGGCCTCCTTAAACCCGTACCGAGAGTTGCCGTAGCTAAACCTGTAGAGGAGACTAAACTGCCTCCAGTAGAAACTCCGCCTCCTTCGGTTTCAAGGGAAATTGCCTCTAGAATATTACCTTCTATTCTAAATAAAGAGCAAGACATTAGAAAACTAGCTACAGTCTACACTGAAGTTTACGGGTACAGGTTTAGGAATTTAAGAATAAGATTAGCAGAAGACGTCATTGAACTATTAATGGAGCTTAGATCTACATCTTCGAGCTGGATAAGGCCTGAGGAAATGATTAAAAAGCTAACATACCGGCATATAGGTCCAAGACTCGACAAGTGGGCAAAAACAAAGGTACCACTAAAACTTGTGCTTCTTGTAGACGGAAAAAAACTAGAGCTAGCCAGGTAATAAGAGACCCCCGCCCCACCATTTCCACTGGAGCATTCTTTCTTTCATAATCGAACCTATATGGCGTTTATAGATTCCATGTTGGAATAGATATATAGACATTCTATATTTCTATATATACGATTTAGCCAAAACTCTTTCTTGTAAATTATTTATTTCTCCAGTGGAAATGGTGGGGCGGGGGGGTTATGTTGTCATTCTTGCTTTAATTATGTCTATTTTAGTTATTATTCCTACAAGTTTACCTTTATCAACTATTAGTACTGCTGGATATTCTGAGAGAAGCCCTGTTATCGTCAATGTTTTTGCTGTTGGAGGTAAAGCTGGTAATGGTGGATCCATAATTTCAGCAACTTTCCTTTTAAATATGTTTTCTGTTTTCTCCTCTGAAACTTTCCTGAGAAGAGTAGAGTCTATGACTGTTCCAATTATTTTACCATGTTCGTCAAGGACCGGTATTTGAGATATTCCATATTTGTCCATTAAATGAACAGCGTATTCAACGGTGTCGTCGGGTCTAGCAGTAATTACAGGAGTGTGCATTATTTTGGAGGCTTCATCGTTTACTCCTAAGGCTTCATTTATAACGTCGAGTATTTTCTTTAATGTTGAAAGTCTAGGGTTAATGTCTCCTTTTTCTATCCTAGCTACTAACGACTGGCTAACACCAGCTCTTTTAGCTAGTTCCTTCTGCGTTAGCCCGGCTCTAAGTCTTAGCCTCCTGATTTCCTCAGGTGTAGGTAGTCTAAAGCTCATAAACTCTATCCTTACACCTCATTTTCAAGATAGAGTTCCTCAGAACATACTTATAAATTAGTACTGTTAGTTACGCATGTAGCTGTGCGGGAAGGCATATACGATGTCAAAGTATATTAATGTTTTCGAAAAATATGTTTCAACATGTCCTTCATGCGGTGAGCAAACTTTCCACATTGTAGAATTCACTTATAAAACCCCATTCTTTGATGAAATACTGATTATATCGGGCAGGTGTATTAAATGCGGATATAGGCTTTTCGATATTTTCAACGTAAAAGAACATGAACCAGTGCGTTTTATTTTAAAAGTTGAAAAACCTATTGATTTAAACTCTCTTGTCGTCCGGTCGCAAACAGGAACCGTTTTAATTCCGGAGCTAGGTATAGCTATTGAACCAGGTGTTATAGCTTCTCCCTACATAACGACCGTTGAAGGAGTTCTCTACAGAGTTCTCGATGTTTTAGAAGCTTATAGGGAAGAAAATAGTGAAGCTTATACGAGAACTAAGAAAGCAATAGAAGAAGCTATAGAGGGAAGAAAAAAGTTTACATTCATTCTAGAAGACCCTTTCGGAAACAGCCTACTAATTCCTAAGAGAAGAGAGAGCTTGGAAGTAATTAGGCTAAAAGGGTATGAGAAATCTGAGAAGAACAACAACTAATGTAAATAGAACAGCCATAGCTATTATAACGTGCGGTCTAACCCTAATCCTACCCTCAAATTCTTCATAAAAACTTATAAGACCTGCGGAGCTAAGAGGTCTAATCTCTCTCCTTTCTCTCCTTTTCCTAACCTTAGACCTAGACTTAGGCACTATAGGTAACCTCAGTTTTATTGAGAAAAACTGTTTAATATAAACCTTTGGGAGCTAAATATCAAGGTGCATAAGGTTGAGAATTTCAGAGTTCCAGAAAATAATTAGAGACCTATACTATGAGAAGGATAGTAGAAGAGGCTTAGGGAAAACGTTCATGTGGTTTATTGAGGAAGTAGGGGAACTAGCCGAAGCTCTAAGAAAAGGGAACAAGGAAAGCTTAGGGGAAGAAATGGCCGATGTACTTGCTTGGCTTACATCACTAGCTAACCTAGTTAATGTGAATTTAGAATTCGAAGCTAAGAAGAAGTATGGAAGAGGATTTTGTCCAAGATGCGGTATGAGAAAGTGCATATGTGAAGAATAGTGAAGCGCCTATTTTCCTTTAAAACCATGTTGTTTAATGGCCCTAATGATCCTAGCGGCTTTTTCAGGGTCCTCTTCAACAATAGTTCCTGTAACTATGGCGTCAGCGCCTGCGGATGCAAGTTTGGATGCCCTATCCTCGGACCTTATACCTCCGCCAACTATTAGGAAAATATCGTTAATAATTCTCTTAGTTAGTTCTACAGTTTCTGGCTTAACAGTATCTGAGGCCCCGGAGCCTCTTTCAAAATACACAAACCTCATACCAAGCATTGAGGCCGCTAAAGCATATGTTGCAGCTATTTCAGGTTTCTCGGGAGGTATACCATATGCCCTACCTACATGTCCTGCAGCTCCACCTTCACCTATAATAATATATGCTGTGGGTATCGCCTCTAACTTAAACTTCCTAACTATAAGAGATCCTAAAACCTGGGCTCCAATAATGTAGTAGGGGTCTAAGGAGTTAAGAAGAGACATAAATAATATGGCATCAGCATACCTTGAGATTCCGCTTACATTACCTGGAAAAATTATGACAGGTAATTTTACACTATTTTTTATGCTCTTAATGACGTTGTCAACATCTGCTTGCGACACCCCTATGCTTCCACCTACAAGTATTGCGTCTGTTCCACACTCTGCCATCCGAACGGCTAACTCTGATGCTTCCCGTGGAGTTGTTTTATCAGGGTCTATTAGTGTAAAATGTAATGTATGTTCTTCAGCTTTTCTTCTTAAGCACTCCTCTACAGGCCCTATTCTAACATGGTATTTCAAGCTGATTCCTCTGCTTTCTCTTCTTCCGAAGCTGCTAAGAACTTATATTCCAATGTTCCACTGTAAAATCCGTCAAGAAATCTACCGTAAACATCAACATTATGGAATAGCTCTGGAACATTCATTTCAGCGTAAAGACCGCAGTTCCCACACTTTATAACTGCATGTTTTATTCCGTTAACTGGTTTATCAAGCTCTACAGTAACAGCTATTTTTCCACAATTTGGACATTGGAACACATTGGGTATGGTCTTCTTAGGCCTCCTTGCAATAAGTTTTCTTTTCTTCCTACGCCTCCCCATCAAGCACCGCCTTCTAAGACTTTTTCCCTCCCTCTTTTTCAGTATGCGAGTAGTATGTATCTAAAATTATCGCTATTAACAGTAGGAAGGCTAAAGCTACTGTTATAGGAACAAACAATTGAGTACACACCTAGAAACATTTCAAATATTTTAAGGTATTAAAATTTTCACTACTTCCTCAAAAGGATCCTTACTAGTGTTGGACTATAACCATATTTTTCAATTTCACTAAGTATTTTTTCTCTCTCCAGTAAGGTAATGTTTCTTGCACTCCTGTATTTTCCATAAACTTCAGCTAAGACTTGAACTACTAAATGATAGCATGAAGGAACGGTTTTCCTTTCAACAACATTTATCAAGAAATCTAAGCAAGAACAATACGTTTCAGGTATAACTAAGTAGATTTCATTTTTACCTAAGTAGAACCATAACACTTCGCCGTTCACTACATAGCATTTAACAACCCTATTCTCGTAAATTCCTTCCTTAACCCTTGCAGCTCTATGGTCTCCAAGGATAGGCTTTAAGTATGAAATGACGTCGTCTATTCCATGCTTCTTAGCCTTATCTTTAATGCTCTTTAGAAAAGCTAGAGTTTTCTCGCTCATCGAGTAAGCACTTCCACCCTATTGGGATAGCCAACTATAACCTTATCAGCTAAGTTTACGAACAATCCTGTTTCTACAATTCCAGGGATGTTTTTCAATTGCAGTTCAAGACTAGAAGGATCCGATACTTTCACATACAAATCTATTATGATATTACCTAGGTCAGTAATTACAGGGCCATCTTTACCTTTTCCAGCATATCTTACCCTAGGATTCAACTTCATCTTCTCAAGTTCCTCATAAACATAGGATGCAGCGTATGGTACTACCTCTACAGGTATAGGCTTCTTAGAGCCAAGAATGTCTACGAGTTTAGTGTAATCTACAAGGAAAAAAGTTTTCTCAGAAAAGTATGCTAAAATCTTCTCCATGAATAAGGCTGCTCCTCTACCCTTCACCAGGTTTAAGTTTCCATCTACTTCATCAGCTCCATCCACGTATATTTCAGGCTTTACTCCTGTAAAGAAACTAGGTATAACCCTAAACCCTAGTTTAGATAGTTTTATCATAGTATCATACGAGGATGCTAAGTACAGTTTCTGCTTAAAAATATCTCCTTCCCTGGACATTTTCTCTATTACTTTGAGAATAGTTGAACCTGTTCCTATACCAATTACTTCCACACCATGAAGGTATTCTAAAACTTTTTCAGCTGCTTTCTCCTTGGCCTTCTCTATACTAGTTTCAGACAATACAGTCTCCCACCTAATGAAAATGCATTTAAAAGAAATAAATTATGTGTTAAGACCGTATGTTTCTATGGTGGGCCCGCGGGGATTTGAACCCCGGACCACGGGGATTTCCGCCCCCTACGTGGAAGGTCCCGAGTCGGGTAGCCTTTCCCGGCTATACCCCGCATCCTAGCCAGGCTAGACCACGGGCCCCTTCTACCAGATGTGGTTTATTATGTTCTAGGGTTATAAGGTTTTATTTGTGAGTTAAAATAGTATATATAGTATAGCGTTAAAGCTATACTGCGGTGCTATTTTTGGTTACAAAATTCATCATAGACACCGTTGCTAGAAGGATTGCTGGCGATATTGTTTGGAGTAGGAATCCAGGAAATGCTATGAGAAAATGGAGAGAAATGTTCAGAGTGTCGCAGGTTGAAGTAAGCCGCAATATGGGCGTTTCACCAAGCGTTATTAGCGACTATGAGAAGAGTAGAAGAACCCCTGGGTCTATGTTCATTAAGAGGTTTGTGGAAAGCTTGCTTTCCATAGATGAGAACAGAGGATGGACTATGGTTAAAAAACTTGCTAAATCAATGAACATTCACCTAGACAGTATCGAAGACATGTGTGAGTTTGAAAAACCGATACATGTAACTGAGTTTATAAGTCTAGTTAAAGGAAAGCTCTTAACATCCTCGGATTACGGGAAAATAATTTACGGATACACGGTCCTTGACAGTATTAAAACAATACTTTCACTTACAGGCAATGAACTCTACCAAATAATGGGCATGACAAGCGAAAGAGCATTAATATTTACAAGAGTTACGGCGGGGAGATCGCCTATGGTTGCAGTTAGAACTTCACCTCTAAAACCAGCTGCCGTTGTCCTGCACGGACCCAGGAAAGTTGACGAATTAGCAATAAAACTTGCCGAACTTGAAAAAATACCTCTCATTCTCTCTCTACATAGGACAGTTAAAGACATTATAAAGTCTCTAAGAACCATCTGTGAAAAAACGTAGTAGACCATTACCCTTCCTTCCTAGCTTCTAGAAGAAGAATTGCAGCTGCTATATCTCCTTCAGCTTCTATGAGAGCTTTCCTAGCCTCCTCCTTAGAAACACCTGTCTGTGAGGCTACAAGATCTACATCTTCTTCAGGAATTTCTAAGACCCTTTTTTCTTCTCTTTTCTCTTCCCTTATTTTACCAAATACCTGAACTACAGTATCGCCTGTTCGCATAGTCATAACAAGTACTTGAGGATTTTCAACAATGTAATTCCTATCTTCGGCTTCTATAATAACCCTTGAAACGTTCTCTATGGGTTTCATCTCCATGCCTAATCTTTTCATAAGCCTCCTTAGCTCTCTAGGTGATAAGCCCCTCATACCTTATCCCACCATTACATAGTTGCGTATTTTCCTTATATTTCTCCCGGGTAGTGAGGATAAAGCTTATAACCACTAAACAATGTACGTATTCAAAGAAACCGAACAAGCAAAATGTGAGAAGATATGGCAAAAATAATCTTAGAGGTTCTTGGTGGAGGTAGGGAAGTAGGTAGGCTCTCAGTATTTGTTAGACCAGGGAATAGTGATAAAGGAGTTCTTTTAGATTGTGGAATAAATTTTGATGATCAAGGGAACCCCCAATTACCTCTATATGTGTCCCCTAAGAATATAAAAGCAGCTGTACTTACACATGCACATCTAGACCACACAGGGGGTTTACCGCTATACTTCGTAACGTTAAGTTTCCCTGTACTTTCAACAAGCATAACCAAAGCTATTTTGAGACCACTAATGAATGACTTTTTACATATATCCGGATATTATTTACCCTTCGAATATGAAGAAGTTGCTAAAATGCTTAGGAATATAAAAACGGTAAATTATGGAGATATTGTTGAAGTAGATAACTTCACATTAGAGTTTGTAAATGCCGGCCACATACCAGGAAGTATGTCGGTAATATTACATGCAAATTCTAAGTCCATGCTCTTCACTGGAGATATAAACCTTATTGAAACAGAGTTAACAATACCAGCTAGGTATCATAACAGCTCTAACGTAGACTATCTAGTTATGGAAACAACTTATGCTATAACAGATCATCCTCCAAGAGAAAGTGAAGAGAAAAGATTCATTGAAGCTGTAAGAGAAGTTATTGATAATAACGGCACCGTCCTTATTCCTGCTTTTTCAGTGAGCAGGTCTCAAGAAATTTTAATAGTTCTAACCAAGTATGGTGTTGATGCACCTATATTCTACGACGGCATGGTTAGAGAAATAAACAGGATATTCCTAGCCCACAGTAGATTTCTTAAAAACCCGTCCATGCTTAGAAGGGCTTTAAGGATTTCTCATGAAATTAAAGGTTGGCAAGATAGAAAAGCCGTTTTAAAGGAAAGACCAGCAGTAATTGTTGCTTCATCAGGAATGCTAAGAGGCGGCCCTTCAATATATTACTTAAAGAAAATATACGATGACCCGAGAAACGCTATTTTCCTGGTTAGTTTTCAAGCACCGAATACCCCTGGAAGGATGATTCTTGAAAAGGGAGTTTTCGAGCAAGGTGGACCGAGGATTAAGGCTAGAGTTGAGTGGTTTGATTTCTCATCACATGCGGGCAAAACGCAGTTAATCAAAGTAATTGATTGTTTGAAATCATCATTAGAAAAAATAATTTTAGTTCACGGAGAATCTGAGGCGCAGGAGACATTTGCTAGAGAGGTTTATGGAAAATTCGGTATTGAAACGATAATCAGTAGTAATAATGCTAAAATAGAGCTTTAACATGGCCTATACTTCTGAACATTTAATCTTTAACCTGTTAATCAGTTCTTCGGCTTCCTCTGCTTTAACCTTAATCGTATACAGTCTCCTCTTAGTCTTAAGCTTAATCTTAACATAGTTGCCAAGCCTTTTAACAGTACATTTAATAGCCCTTTCTGAAATATTTACAAACTCGTCCTTATCATAGATCTCTATGGGCATTTGCTATACACCCTATAGCAGAAACAGACAATTAACACTATGTAAGTTTTTCCATCAGTACCTTACTGCTTTTCTTTTCAAAATTAGTGTGAGTATTGCTGCTACTGCTAGCTGTAGAGAAACAACGTAAAATACCGCATAACTATAGCTAATATGCTCATATAGATATCCAACAATTAAACTACCCAATAATATGGAGAAACCGAAAACCATATGGTATAGGCCATAAGCTACACTTCTCATTTCCGGATCTATTATTTTCCCTACTATAGCTCTCCATGAGACTTCATAAACTCCCTCATGCACCCCATACAATATGAACGATAGAAGAATGCATATAGGGAATACTGTATAGAGGGAAAATATGGAAGCAAGAACAAGCGAAATTACGGGGACATAAAGTATAATTAACCCCAACCTGTCAAGTAATTTTCCAAAGTAAAGCCCTGAGAAAGCATGGAATAACTGTGTTATACAATATAAGAGTACAGCGATGTAGCTCGTAACCAGAAATCCTGCTCTAGCCCTGTCTATTAGGAAGTTTATATGTAAAAAACCTAGCCCGTAAACTACAATAAGTATGAGTATGGGTGAAAGCTCCTTAACAACATCCATGAAACCTCTAAAGCTAGCTTTTGTTTCAACAACCTCTATCTTGGCACTAAACCTCTTATACGCTAACCACAAGATAAAAACCGATAATAAACCTGGAATAGCCGTTAAGTAAATTATAGTTCTATAGTTTAAAACGAAAAACAATAGTAGAGATGTTGTAATAAGTGGGCCTAAGACAGCACCCATTTGATCTAAAAACCTATGTATACCAAAAATTCTTCCAAGAACCTCTTTACGTCCAAGAGAAGACAGCAAAGTATCTCTTGCAGGAGTTCTAATAGCCTTACCTACTCTGTCTGTAGAGATAGTTAATGCTGCCCAATGCCATGTAGGGGCTGCACCTGTCAAAGGCTTACTAATTGTTGAAAGAAAATAACCTAGCCCTGTTAAGGCCCAATACCTTCTAGTAATCCCAGCTAATATGCCTGCTATGAATCTTAAACCATAGCTCACTGCTTCAGCAAGACCTGAAATGAATCCTAGGATGAAAGGTGAACCTCCAAGTACTTCTACAACAAACAGGGGTATGATAGGTCTCATCATTTCAGTAGAAACATCAGTAAAGAAGCTTACCATACCGAAGTATATTACAGGCATAGAGAGAAGATTTCTCCTCTTCACAGTATATCACACAAGCAACGCTGTTTAAATGAAGTTAAAAAGGAATACTCCACCCTTTACCGTAAATATATAAGCCTATTATAATCAGCATAGATGCTATGAACAGTATAGAGCCAAGCATGAACAATAAGTTGGCTAAGCGGTAATTTTTAACTCTCCGAGGAACTTCTATCATTAATAATCCTCCAATACTACATAGTAATATTAAAAAGGCAACACCGAGAGTTTCAATGCCTGTTTGTCTGAAGTAACTGTATATATCGCTTCTCATAGAAACCACTATAACCATGCCTCTATCTCTTAGAAATAACGCAGGAGGCACCCTATTCATTGTTGCGTAAATGGAACCTGACAAAATAGCCGATATAGTAACTAGAATAATCATCATTACTACGTATTCCCAGTGCTCCGAAATAGGCTTTGCAATTCTTGAAACTATTGTTTTCCTTTTAGCCAACATTCAACACCTAGGTTTAAGGCAGTATATTTTAAGCTCAACACTTCTATTTAATTTTAATCGTTTCATTCTGAGATAAAAATATTAACTAGGTTTGCCTATTGAAAATACCTTGATAGATTATGAGGTAAAGCATGTTGACAGCTTATCTTAAGAAGAAAATTCTCTCGCTACTTAACGTGAGAAACATAGCCTATGCTGCTCTACTAGTTGCCACAGTAATGTTAGCCGCTACAATAAGGCTGCAACCAATAAAATATGGCTTCTATCTTTACGAGTACGATCCTTACTTTATGTATTGGTCTACAAAGCAGCTAATCGACTACGGCCCCGGAAGATGGTTTGAATTAACAGCTGAAAACGTTAAGAACTTCTGGTACCCTTGGGGAAGAAACGTTGTTACCACAGAGTATCCTGGGGTACCCTACATAGGCTACATAGCTTACTATCTTGCTTCACCATTTCTTTGGGGACTTGGTGAAGAGGAAAAATTAATGACTATATGTGTTGTTCTGCCTGTAATAGCGGGAATGATAGAGGTTATAGTAGCATACCTTATAGGGAAGGAAATTAAAGATAGCAAGACTGGCATATTTGCAGCATTCATGACAGCGGTTTTGCCGTCAGCAATAGATAGAACTATCGCCGGTTTCTATACTAAACTCGGTTTCGGGGTTATGTTCTTTCTATGTTCATTACTGTTCTACATTAAGATGCTTAAAGAAACAAAGTCAAGAATGAAATTAGTGTACAGTCTTCTAGCAGGAATATTTTTAGGATTAGTAGGCTTTACTTGGGGGGGCTACACTTACACAGCACTTGTTATTGCAGCTTTTGGCTTATTAATGGTTATTTTAGGTTTGAACAATGAAAGTTTTACGGTAAACTACGCGGTTTCAGTAGTTATCGCGTTAAGCATTTTACTTTTAGTACCGAAAATAGGCCTTAGACTGTTTACAACTGCGCCTGGAGTCGCATTAACCACTGCAATCTTGGCTTTATTCTTGGACTTAGCTTTAATTAAGACTGGCGTAAGTCGATTAAGAAGATTAACAATATTAGTTGGTATAGCATCCGTGCTTGGTTTAACATATTTCGCTCTCGTTATGCAAGGCATAGTTAGAGTACTGCCTGGTAGGATGCTTTCAATAATACTTCCATGGCTTAGAAGTAAATACGTACTTTTCGCATCGGTTGCTGAACACGCAGCTCTCTCATGGGACTTCATATTCTACCATTTATCGCCAGTCTTCTTCCTAATACCCATAGGGCTACTATACATGGTACTGGACAGGTCTAAGGAAAAATACTTAGTGTCCATAGCTGCCATAACGTCAATTTATGGATTCGCATCAGCAGCATACCTTGCACATTTAGCAGGACCATTAGCAGCAATAGCCGGTGCCTATGGTCTATCTAAACTTCTAGACGTATTCATAACAGAGCTAACAAAGAAACCGCCGAGGAAAAAGAAGGTAAAAACATTTGTGAAAATAGATCCCGTCCCAATAATGGCGGTAATAGTTCTCCTCTTAATGGTAATAGCAATAACCGTTCCCGTAGGGATAAGAGCAGGAGACGTAGCACCAACAATAATAAGCCCCCAAATGATATCAAGAGGTAAAAACACAGCATGGATACAAGCACTACAATACATAAAAGAAAACACACCACCAAACGCAGTAATAGCTTCTTGGTGGGATTATGGTTATCATACGGCTATTGTTGGTAATAGGAGTAGTGTTTGTGATAATGCTACTTTGAATTCTACTCAGATTAGGTTAATGGCCTGGGCTTTGATGGGTAATGAGTCTTATGCTGCTGATATTTTCCTTAGGAAGTTTAGGATGCCTCCTAATGCTTCTTATGTGCTTGTTTTCGAGGTTTTCAGAAGGTATTGGCATGGGATGCTTGGCCGATATATTTTAGTGCCTGGTAGGGGCGGTGATATTTCCAAATCTGTTGCCATTATTAGTGTTGGTAGGTTGAATATTACTGAGTACTATGATCCTAGAACTGGATATTTAAACTGGTTTAGTAATAAGACGAGAAGTGCTTTGCTGTTTAAGCTTCTAGCTTGGGGTGCTTACAATGTTAGCTTAGAGCTAGGTGTACCACTATATTTAGGAGGATATCCGTTTGAAGCATTAGGTATGGAGCCTCTCCAAATATTTGAAATAGAAAAGGTGTTCTATGATGTTACTGAGTATGGGGGAACAGATATTATCGTTATTGTTGTTCTTGCAAAGCTAAACTATCAAAAGTATTTGGAGGCTAAGTCAGGGTAGGATATTTATTTGTAGTGAACGTTCTATAATGGAACTATTTTGTTAGTTTATCGTAGTTTATGATTAATGCTGTTTAGCTTGGGGTGTGGTGTTGAGAGTACTATATATAGTGTTTTTTCTAAGTTGGTAGTGGGGGTTAGTAGAGTGGGTAATGTTGTTTTGAGGAAGTCTAGGAAAAGGCTTGGAAGGATGCGTAGGGTTAGGAGAATAGGGTATATAGTTCCGGTG
>Ga0190310_1000010_pt1 | contig 90714 bp, 91 predicted proteins | sample 48700778_MG_FD_165059 | JGI IMG/M metagenome (GOLD analysis project Ga0190310, IMG submission 165059) | Hydrothermal vent sediment bacterial communities from Southern Trench, Guaymas Basin, Mexico - 4870-07-7-8_MG | ecosystem: Environmental > Aquatic > Marine > Hydrothermal vents > Sediment ... | reverse complement strand
CATCGCTCATAACGAGCGGAAGGATCGTGGAGAAGGGGTATGTTAGGCCGAGAATCCTAGACTTTAGGGCGAGCATAAAGAGGCATGGGGATAGGATATCGGCCATAGCCTCGGACTTGATGAGGGCGTCGCCCGAGCATAGGGATCTCATGACGAATATAAGGGGCTCGGTGAGGAGGCTTGAGCAATCGGTTGAAGAGCTTTGGATCATGGTCCACAGATATCTCTCAGGCAGGATCGGTAGATCGGCCTTCGAGAAGAGGGTTAGCCGCCATTACAAGCTATTGAAGAAGGTTTATGGGGAGTTCGCTGAGGCCGTCGAGGAGCTGAGGGAGAGGACTAAGTAAATATCTCCTCTATGACTCTCTTCTTTGGATCCTCCATAATCTCCCACAAGCTCTCGGCCTTGGCCTTACACTCCTCCCTCATGGCATCCCTCTTCATGAGAATACTTCTAATATCTCCTAACAGCCTTTGGGGACTCGGATAATAGAGTATTAACCCATTCTCCGCCAAGAACCTCATCGCGGCTGGAAGCTCCTTTGGATAAATTGAGATCGCGGGAACCCCGAGCAACGCCGCCTCCTGCGTCATGGTTCCGCCTCCGCCTATGAAGATCGTGGAGTAGTAGATCAGAGATTGTCCGAATATCGGCTTATCGATCACCAAAACCCCTTCACCCTTTAATGATCTACGAATGATCCTCGACTGCCCACGATATCTACATAGGATCACAAGCCTCAATCCCTCCAAGATTCCGGACAAGCTTTCGACAAAGTTCAGGAACCGCTCATCTCTCATCCTCAAGTATGAGGCCATGGTCTCGGGCATCCTCAGAAGAATATACTTACCCTCCTCTAATCCGAGTTCCTTTAGCTGCTCCCTTGACGGCTTGAAATCCTTCAGCCAGAAGCATGGGTCCAGAGCCCTATAATGTCTTATCCTCTTCGGATGAGCTCCTGCGTCGATCCACTCATCGTCAGGAATTATCCAGGGGGTAAGCACCTTCTCAGAGATAGGGGCCACGAGCTTATTCACGGGCGAGTGCGGGGTGTCCGAGATCAGGATGTGAGGTATTCCCAATCCATAGGAGATCCTCGAAGCCTCAACGGACCCGCTTGAGAACGTAATATCCGGCTGAAGCTCGATCACGTGATCTAGGAGCCTTCCCAAGCGATCTATACTCGCCCTGAGCTTCCCCTCCAAGCTCCCACCGCCCCAGGAGCCTATCTTAACGATCTCCCAATCGCTGGAGAACTTCTCTAAGAGGCCATCAAGCTGGATGTAGTGCCGTGAGGTCATTATCGACTCATGGCCCAGCTCCCTCAAGGTCTTCGCGAGGCTCGTGAAGAGGAAGAGCTGCTTTGGTGAGAGTATGTCGAACCAGATCCTCATATCTGAGACTACTCCTCCTTCTGAGGATTTATCGAGATGAACTCTCCATAAACCTCTTCGGCATTCAGCTCATGATCCAACAACAACCTCACCTCAACCTCATCCGCGAACTCCTTTGCAATCCTCCTATCTACCGAGACGTTTGCGTCGACGAGGTCTAGGGGAAATGGTAGACCTGTAGCTGGGTTGGCGTTCTCCATAAGATATGCTAGAGTTGATTCCAGATCCACTCCCCTCCCAAGCTCTATGCATGTTGGTGGAGCATGTGGAGATAATCTGACATAGATTCTTCTAACCCCGACAACCTCCCTAAAGATCTCTTCCTTAACCTCCCCCGCAGAGCCTTTCGGGGCCAGATCCGTGATTATCTGAGTCCTAAGCTTCTTATCGACATGGCCCAGCGCCCTCTCCAATTTCTCATCCTCTGGGAGACCCTCGATCTCTCGCTTAACCTCCTTAAACCATCCCTTAAGGCCATTATAGTGCAGGTAGCTCCACCTATCGCCGAGGAGATCCCTATAATCGAAATATTCCCCAGACCTCATCAAGCTTCTTAAGATGGATCTATCATTCTTATTCAAGGTCTCTTCCAACCTCCAATTCCTAGACAGTAGCCAGCCATCTATCGCCGCCGTTCTAATGCGCTTGATGACGCCTATGGTCTTGCCGCTATCCATCAGCCTTCTACTCTTCTCATAGACTTCTCTCACGAGTTCCCATCCAACAATCTTGAACCCCAATCCTAGAAGCTCCTTATCCTTTATCTCGCTACATCTAGCCCTAAATCCATAGAATGATCCATCTATCATCATCAGATCGACCTCATACTTCTCAATACATCTAAGCGCGAGATCCCTCTCAAGGAGCGTTCTCATCAAGCTTAGAAGCTTCCTCGTATATAGGGAGCTACCTGTTTGAGGCGCCATTATGTATCCGGCGGCCATGCTCTCGTCGTCGTCATCCGATATGATCTCCCCTCCATCGAAGACCATGTAGCATCCCGTGTAGACCCCTATCCTGTATCCGAGCCTCTCGCTGAGCCTTGGAGAGGATGAGCCGTCGACCACCCCCACCCTCAGATCCCCGGCCAACCCAGCTGGAATGGGCCTGAACCTTAGATGTCTCTTAAGCTCCAGAATCCTCTCCCTCTCCTCCCTAAGCTCCTCGGCGACCCTCCTCGCGGCCCTCCCGGCAAGCTCGAAGAACTCCTCCTGAAGCCTCGGCGGGAGCCTTGAGATAGCGCTCTCCTCAAACCCCTCGCTCATCCGCAGAGATTGTTCCACCTCTTGGGATAAAGGTTTCTGAGAGTCCTCCGAAACTGGTAATTCTAAAGGGGATGCTATTGAGTGGGATTATTTCGGCCTCTCCACAACTCATATAAATCATAAGAGATAGTCAAGGAGGGAATGGAGAAGTATTCGGCGGTCTTGAGGAGGAGGGCTAGAGCCTTCTTGGAGAGCGCTAAAGCCGACTTCAATAGGGGAGATTACGACCTCGTCCTCTTCCACGTCGAGCAGTTCCTACAGCTTTACGCCAAGTATTTACTCTATCTGAGCCTCGGAGACTATCCAAAAACCCACTCCCTAACGAGACTATTGAAAGATCTCAAGAGGGTTCGCCGAGAAGATCTCTTGAAAAAATTCTATGATGAGAACCTCGAGATGATAAACCTCCTCGAAGAGGCCTACATAACATCTAGGTATCTCCCGAGGGAGTATGATCAGGAGATAGCGAGGAGGGTTCTAGAGTTCGCCGAGAGAGCCTTAGAGGTGATGGAATGGCTCGAAAAACATTCATAGATCTGTTAATCGAGGGCGCCGAGGAGAGGAGCAGATTTTTCCGCGACTTCATCAAGTATGCTGAGAAGGTTAAGGAGATTGTTAAGCAGAGGGATCCCGATGCGAGGGTAATGCTATTCGGAAGCGCGGTGAAGGGAGAGCTCAGACCTGATAGCGACATAGACTTACTGATAATCACGGATATCGCGGAAGAACTCGACGAGAGGATCGGACTCAGAATGGAGGTCATGAAGATTTTAGGTGAGGGGAGTCCATTCGAGATACATATAGTCACCGCCGAAGAGTATGAGGGTTGGTATAGGAGGTTCATCGACCGATTCCTCGAACTATAAGTTCTGGATCACCTCCCACTCCTTGCATGAGTATTCCCAGCATCAATGTGTTTAACCGGCTTGAGCGATGTTAAATCCTTGTGTAGGAGCCTGAGAACTCAAGTCGATTAAGTATTATAAAAATAAGTGATGTTTTGGAGACTCACTTCAAGAGGGCTTTCAAGATCTTCGTGGGTGCCGTGACGGCGAGGGCTATACATGATAGGACTATTATTGATGAGGATATCATCATGAGGGTTGGAAGCGCTGTTACCTCCGCCAATGCGAAGAGTATCAACCCGAATAGAAGGGATATGGCTGGATAGATTGGTGTAGCTGAGATCTTCCCAGCCCTCCGCTTCAAGATCAGGGCTACGATTATGAATGGCGGAGCGAAGTAAATCAGTCCTATTAAGGAGCTTGCAACCAATCCGGCTAAAAGGACTGCTAATTCTGATGTGGCTGAGAGGGGTTCGGCTAACGACCTCGAAAACTCCAAAATCGATAGCAGCGGATAGATTGAGGCTCTTATCATGCTCCTTAAAACCTCATTTTCATGCTCAGCCCTTGCCACATATGGACTCCATGAATAATAGAATGCGTTGAAGACGTTCATGAAGTTCCTTCCGGCGAATGTCTTCATGACGAATCCATCCCTAAATCCCCTCAATACCTGAACCTGTGGGGCGAGATCCGATCCAAAGGCCGCTGTCGCGATTAAGCATCTCGGTCCCCCGGCCTGCGTAACCGTTGGGGTCACGGTCGACGTAACCGTTTCGGTCTTGGTCTCCGTCCTTATCTCCCTCTCCCTAACCGTCTCGGTAACGGTTCTCGTGACGACCGGCCCCCTGACCGTAGTCGTCTCTCTGACCGTAGTTGTCTCCGTAATAGTCTCGGTGATAGTTGAGGCTCCGGCCGTCTCCGTTATGGTCTCGGTGGCCGTCGAGGTAACCGTAGAGGTGACTGTGCTCACCGTTACCGATGGGGTGGGTGTGGTCGTCGTGGTGACCGGTGGAGCTGCTGTAGCTCCGGTGACGCCGAGCGCCAAGGTCTTATAATCGCTGATATAAGTGAGCCATAGGCCACCGACCTTAACTGCGTGGGATGCGCGTACCTTAACGTTGGAGACCCCGACATCCGCCGTCTCCGAGGCCGTTAGGGTTAATGTTGAGTCGAAGGGCGGTGTGCCTGATGGGGGGTTGAAGGAGGCCGTTACACCCGATGGAAGATCCGACGCCGATAACCCTACTTCCTCCGGGTAATCTCCTGTAACGTGGACCGTTATCGCGCCAGACTCACCCCGGTTTATATCGAGACTATCAGGCTCCAAGCTCACAATCATCTCGTATCTCACCGTCATGTAAAGCTCTGCCCAGGCAACCCAATCTTGACCGGAGGACTCTCCCGCATCCACTATAAGCTTGAGAGTATAGGTGTTGCCCCGCGCTGTATTTGGGACATCTACCTCGAAGCTTCTCACCCCGTCAGCATATTCTAAGTCGAAGGTGGTTAATACGATACTGTCTCCTAATCTGATCTCTATCTTAACCTTTCCGGCGGTTCCCCCTTGGATGAATCCAACCTTCCCATAGAGGGTGGCCCCTCCCCCCGGGATGTAGATGTTGGAGTATGCTCCCATAATCCAGCCGTGGGGCTCCCATCTCGGATGAGTCTCCAAGATCTTCGAATAAGTTTTCCCATCATTGAGCACAACATTATCCTTATACATGGCGAATCCTCTATCATCTGTGTCGGGCCCTCCAAACTCGATGGTCTCGCCCTCCGTCGGGGTTCCCGAACTCCATTCAGCCCCCTCAGCAAGCTCTATAAAGTCATATTCCTTGAAGGGTATGCTGTAGGCCGCGTTTACGCTGCTCAGATTTTGTATGAGCAACGCCATAGAGGTTGCCAGCAACAGGAGGATACTCAATAAACTTATAGTCCTATTCAGGTTTAACCTCTTACCCACACCTAGTCACGGTCTCGGGGCTCTCTGCACGCTTATAAACATTAGACTCTCGGGAATTTCATGGTAATACTTCGAGACAGGTTTCTGACGATCCTCATGAATAATCTCAAGCTCATTTCCCTTCTTAGATGAGAATCTTCCCGAAAGGGCGCCAAACTTCAAAGGATATTTCACTTATTAACGAACATCATACATCAATCCCCTCCTCTTCACGATAAATTCTTAAGAGCCTTATATCGAGTAAATTGGAAGGTGCCGTATCCATGGGGAGGAGGCTCGCGGCCTCGATCTCGATCACAAGCGGCGCTTTAACGATCCTGAATGCTTGGAGTCTCTTCCAGCAATCGTCATTCTACTTCGCCGTCGCGTGTTATCTGCTCGCATTTGGCTCACTCAACATCCTCGCCGCGGCTTTCCTCCTGATTTACGGGAGGCGCGAGGCTTACTGGGGGTCGTTGATCGAAGCGTCCTCGATCCTAGCGTTTCTCTCGTTCGCGCTATCGCGAGCCACCCATCTGTTTATACCGGCATTGATCGCTTTCTACCTCGGAGCCATCGGCGGAATGCTATCGGTTGCCAGCGGAACTTGATCCTTCATCATCGTTTATCTGGAAGCTTATGAGCAATGGGGTTGGGGAGGGATTCATCCTACCTAGGAAGTAGAAGTGGCCTTCAGGGAGGGTTAGGAGGGTTTCGGGCGAGATGTAGTAGGATGCGGCGAGCTTTTGAGCCTCCTCAAAGTCTAGTGGATGGATTCTGCCGATGAATTGTGTATTCAAATTCCTCCTAACGGCCGAGTTTAATCCTATCTCACCGGCCATTCCCTGCGACAGGATCACTATAGACAATCCATAGCTTCTGCCAAGAGCGCAGAGATCTATTATCAAGTCGGTCGTTTCCCTCTCAAGCCCTCTCGGCTGCCAGGGGGCGTATTGCGGCCCCTCATCTATTATCAACGCCACATCTAATCTCTGCTTCCTCTCCATCAACCTCTTCAAGTACCGGGTTATCGAGTAGAATGCCGCGAGCTTCTGCTCCTTCTCACCCTTACTCATATCTATCACGACCAAGCCCTTATCCTTCGCCTCGGCTAGGATCTCCCAAGGCTCCATGGTTCCGAGGAATTTCTCCAGCTCCTCCTCGGTTATGAGCTCGAAGGACGCCTCCAACCTCTCGAGCCAGAGCTGAGCGGTCTCCGACTTCAACTTACTCCCCTGCAATTCGAGGATTGATTTCGCCTTCCTATACAGTAGTTCTCTGGCCTCGGATGGGCTTCTCCCCCTCCACTCAACGGTCCTCAAAGCCCTCTCGAATGCTCCGGCGACAGGGTTCTCCTCCCTTCCATGGTATCCGAAGTTCTTGGTGAGCTGGCTGAAGTAGCTTAGAACCGTGAAGTCATCTACCTTGATCCTATCCAGGAGGATCACGGGCTCAAAGTATGGGGCGTAGTCGCTCCCCTTCCAATCCATTATTATCAAGCTGTAGTCGGCCTTTCGGAGGAGCGGTATTATCTCATATCTCGCAAGATAGGATTTGCCCGAGCCCGTGACGCCGAAGATCCCGATATGATAGTTTATGTATTGTTTCAGGATCGGGACCCTCCAGTTCGGCCTACCCCAGTAGTGGCCTATCGTTAGATCGGATCTCTTGCTTAGAAGCCTCATGGGGTCATCTTCATCCGAGAATAACTCGACGGTCGATGTTGGGGCGATTATCAGCTTATTCTGCTCTATCCCATCTTCTCCAACCATCCCGATCACCTCGAGGTTGAAGGTGTAGTATTCTTTGGCGCTGCTCGGAACCCTCCCCCTCCTAGCGTAGGCCACGCCCGGATTGAAGCTCCCAGTCCTCACGTTCTCGTTCAATCCTCTGCCGCCCCTGCAGACCGCCAACACGTCTCCGCCATTCTTATTCCTGATTATCACGAGGCTCTCATTCTTGACGACCTTCTCCATCCCATCATAGAGAATCACGGTAGCCCTCGACTCGCTCGCGCCGCTCGAAACCATCCCTATCGGGGTCGGCAAAGCCGATACACCATTAAGGGAAGCGCATTCAACCATATAATAGTCTCACTCACCTCGCTGAAAGTGGATGCTGGGATAATACTGCGAGAATCGCGGAATACTTGGCAATAAGATTTTTGGGATGCGGGGGGCGGGATTCGAACCCGCGAACCCCTACGGGAGCGGGTCTCCAAATCTGACCAGCGTTCATGGGTTCTTAAGCCCGCCGCCTTTGACCTGGCTTGGCTACCCCCGCTCCCCAGATCCTAATTTAGTTGGGTCGATTTAATATTTCAGGTTAAGGATTTTATCTTGGATCCTATGATCTAATGCTTGCCATGAGGATTCTCCAGGTTAGTGATATTCATGGAAGGCTGGAGAGGGTTGAGGAGATAGTTAGGAAGGCCGGAGAGGTTAAGCCTGACCTGATGGTCGTGGCCGGCGATATAACCCACTTCGGAGACCTAGAGGACGCGGAGGAGATCTTGGATAAACTCTCCGAGGCGGGAGCCCGGATCTTCTTCGTCTCGGGAAACTGCGATCCACCGGAGATGCTCGGCTGGCAGCCGAGGAACGAGCTTGCCGAAAACCTCCATGGAAAGTTCGTTGAACTCATGGATCTCGCCTTTATCGGGGTCGGAGGTGGAAGTGGGAGGTTTGGGACTTTAACCGAGCTCAGCGAGGAGGAGTTCGAGCGTATCTTGAGAGGGTTCGCCGACCTCCCAGAGGACTTCGTCTTGGTAAGCCATAGCCCGCCCCACGGCCTCGAAGTCGACTTCACTGGATCGAAGCATATTGGAAGCAGGGCGATAAGAAAGTTTGTTGAGGAACGTCAACCCCTCTTGATGTGCACCGGCCACGCCCACGAGGGTAGAGGGGTTACCAGACTTGGAAGGACGGTTATCGTTAATGCTGGGCCGGCTAGAGATGGATTCTGCGCAGTCATAGAACTCGTGGATGGATCTGTTAGGGCGGAGCTCTCAACCCTCTACTGAGGAGCCTGCTTCACGTAGGTCTCGACGTAGGTCACCTTCTCGACTCCCTCGATGTGATCCATCAAGTCTCTGGCCAAAGCCCTCTTAGCCACCTGGATCGCCGGCAACAGGAACGCCTCATCCGGGATCGTTATCCTAACCTCAGGTCTCCTCATCCTAATCTTGAACTTCTCAACATCCACGTCCGGGATCCTATAATGTATCAGCGCCTTAATCTTCTCATGATCTGTTGAGAGGATCTTGACGACCTTGACATAGCAGTCGATGGTCTTTCCGGCGAGGTATGGGTTGAAGTCCACTTGAACCCTCCCAGATCCTATGCTCCTGACTATGCCCTCCTTGCCGTCGATCGTTATCCTAGATCCTATCGTTATCGGCCCCTCAACATTCTTCAACCTCCTAAGCGGGATGACCTTGACCTTGGATGGATCTCTCGGCCCGAAGGCCTTCTCAGGAGGTATCTCGAACCTCTTCTCCTCGCCCGGAGCCATCCCGATTAACTGCTCCTCAACCGATTTCAGGAGGAAACCCTTCCCAGGTATCACAAGCCTGGGCTCAAATCTCCCCTCCTCAACCCCCTCCTTCTCAGCCACCTCCTTGATCGTGGTCTCTATGAGCTCGCCATTCTCCTTGACCCTGAAGATGTAATCCACTAATATTAGATCTCCTTCCTTGACGATCGGCCTCTCCTCGACAAGCTCTCCAGCCTTCTCAGCGGATTCCTCGCCCGACATGGATAACCGCAATATCCCCACATAATATTCACCTATTAAGCCTTATCCAGTAGCCATAAACATTTTTATGAATCCTAGTTTAGAAGATATGTTGGTTGGAGGGTTCTCCAAGCCGCTTTGACGGCGTGGTGGACATGTTTTCTAGGGGATACAACACACGAGATAGGGTTAAGGTCGGGACCACGACCGTGGGCTTGGTCGTGAAGAACGGGGTCGCCTTGGCCACCGACACTAGGGTTACGGCCGGATACTTCATAGCCCATAGGAAGGGTAAGAAGCTCTTCCCCCTCGCCGACTACGCGGCAATAACGATCGCCGGAAGGGTTGCGGACGCCCAAACACTGATAGACTTCCTGAAGGCGAATATGAGATATTATTATACGTGTTGGGGTAGGATCATGCCCGTGGCCTCGGCCGCCAGGCTCGCGGCGAACTTCATGTTCAGATCCAGATACTTCCCCTACTACGCTCAGTTAATCATAGCTGGAATCGATGATACCGGGCCGCACATGTTCAACGTCGACCTATATGGAACCCTAACCGAGGAGATGATAATCTCCACAGGATCGGGGTCGCCCGTGGCCTATGGTATCCTTGAGAGCGAATATAGGGAGGATATGGATGTGGAGGAGGCGGCGAAGCTCGCGTTTAAGGCCGTCGCCGCCGCGATTCAAAGGGATATAGGCTCAGGGGATAGTATCGATGTCGCATATATCAAGGCTGGTGAAAGATATAGGGAATTGACCTATGAGGAGAAAAAGCCGCTTTACGCCCAGTTCGTCAAGACGGTTTACTAGGATCGAGTCAAGTTCATGAGCTCAAAACAGCTCTTCTCGCTCGACAGGCTTAGGCAGGACATCGCTAGATACTTCTCTGTCGTGAATCCAATCGAGTCCGGGGTCACAAAGATAGAGTTCGAGGGGCCGAGGATAGCGATCTATACAAGGAGTAGAAACGTCTTTTCGAGTAGGGATCAGATAGCGAAGGATCTCGTCACCTTGGTAAAGAAGAGGATTGTGATAAGGCCCGACGAATCCATTAGGATGGAGAAGGAGGAGGCCGAGGGAAAGATCAGACAAGCCATTAGAGGGGTTCAGGGGCTGGTCTTTAATGAGCTTATGGGCGAGGTCGTGGTTGAGATAGCCTCCGGAGTCGAGCCGCCCCCAGATGATGAATTAAAGTCGTTAAGTTCGGAGTTGGGATGGGTGATAAGGCTTGAGATGAGTCCGCCGATGAAGACGAAGACCATTGAACACGTGAAGAAGATAATCTATGGAGATCAGCAGTATAGGCTTAAGGCCCTGAGGATGATTGGGGAGAAGGTGTTTAGGAATCAGATCTTTGAGACGACTGACGCCATGATAACTATTCTCGGATCCGGGAGGCAGGTTGGGAGGTCGGCGATCCTCCTAAAGACGAGCGAGAGTAAGATACTCCTCGACTGCGGATACTCTCCAAGCGGCTCGAGGAATCTTGAGATGATGCCGAGATTCGACATGGTCGAGGATTTCATAAGCGAGTTAGATGCGATAGTGATAACACACGCCCACCTCGATCACATGGGAATGGTTCCATATCTATTCAAATACGGGTATAGGGGGCCGGTCTACTGCACAGAGCCAACCCTTCCACTGATGCTTATGCAGCAGCTCGACTTCATCAATGTTGTTGGAAAGGAGGGGGCCTTCGCCCCATATAGTGAGAACGATGTTAGATTGGCCGTCCAGCACGCCGTTCCCCTAAAATATGGCGTTGTGACCAATATAACCCCGGATGTTAGGATCACGTTCTACAACGCAGGCCACATCCTCGGATCGGCGATAATCCACCTACATATAGGCGAGGGATTCCATAACATAATCTACACAGGAGACTTCAAGTTTGAGAACAGCCGAACCCTTGATGCAAGCGTTTACAGGTTTCCGAGGGCCGAGACCCTGATTATGGAGAGCACCTATGGGGCGACGCCGGTCCCATTCACTAGGCAGGAGAGCGAGCGAACTCTCGCGGAATACGTTAAGAAGACGCTGGAGGATGGTGGAAAGGTCTTGATACCCGTTCCAGCCGTTGGGAGGGCTCAGGAGATCATGCTCGTTCTAAACCATCTATTCGCCTCCGGAGAGATACCCGAGGTTCCTGTGTTCTTGGATGGATTGGTCGTTGAGGCGACGGCCATACACGCGGCCTATCCAGATTATCTTGGAAGGGAGATCAGGGGGAAGATCGATGAGCTTGGAAACGTCTTCATGAGCGAGTACTTCACACCCATAAAAAGCGCTCAGCATAGAGAGGAGGTTTTGAACATGCGCGAGCCCGCGATAATCATGGCCACATCCGGGATGCTTGAGGGAGGCCCAATCCTAACATACTTGAGGGAATTCGCCCCAGATGATAGGAACATCCTCATCTTCGTGAGCTACCAGGTTGAGGGGACGCTCGGGAGAAAGCTGTTGAAGGGGGTGAGGGAGTTCCACCTAGTGGGCGAGGGGGGTAAGACCGAGCTCGTGAACGTCAAGCTTAAGATAGTTAAGGTGGATGGATTCTCAGGCCACTCAAGCCGACAACAGCTATTAGGATACCTTAAGGCGTTTCAGCCTAAACCGAGAAACCTGATACTCGTCCATGGAGAGTATGAGGCTGTTATGAGCCTGGCGAGAAGCGCTTCAAAAATACTCCCATCAACGAGGATCTACGCACCTCAAAATCTAGAGTCTATAACCCTCGCGACCTACACCTAGCTATGGACGACGAGCTTCATGTGTCTTGGCAGGATCAACAATATTGGCCACCTGATCAGATATATGCTTCCATCCGAAACCCTCCTTTTAAGCTCCATTACGAACCTCCTTAGATCGTTGAGGCCGAGGCCGTCGAGGGATATGAGGATCGCATCCATCTTCTCGACCGCCTTCCAGACGTCGTCAAACTTATTGAGGCCATTCAGCTTGAAGTAATGTATTCTCTCACCTATCCTCATTTGAGGATTCCTCGACCTCCTTAGAATGCTCTGAACCTCATCCTCTATCTCCCTCAACATCCTCAGCTCATCTAGGGAAGCTTGTTGCTCCGTCATCGACGGCTGTCTCTACATTCTTTAAGAAAAAGATAGCTCCCCCCGGCGAAGCCCATCAGTCTCCGGAGATATTCGGCGAACTACTCGGGAATTATGGATAGAGGTGTAAAGATTAATATTGCCGATGCAGAACAATTCTCACGGTTGGAGGGAGGAGCTTGCCGAGCGACATATCCTTGAAAATACTCTCGGAGAGTCTTGGAAACACGGTGCTCGTGAGGTTGAGGAGCGGGAGAATGCTTAGGGGGATCCTTCAAGGATATGATCAACACATGAACCTGGTCTTGGAGCAGGCCGAGGAGCTGAGCGCCGACAACTCGATTCAGAGGAGGCTTGGAGTGATAGTCGTTAGAGGGGATAACGTCATAATGGTCTCTCCGACGATTAGGGAGCGATCTCCATGACCAAGGGGACGCCCTCCTTCGGGAAGAGGAATAAAGTCGTCCATATAAGGTGTAGGAGGTGTGGCCGCCACTCATTCAACCTATCGAAGGGTAGATGCGCCCACTGCGGCTTCGGCGAAACCAAGAAGTGGAGGAAATATAGCTGGATAAAGCCCAAGAAGCTCTTAAAGTAGGAAAAATTTAAGAGAAGCCCGCAACGACCTTAAGCCGGGCCGGTAGATCAGTGGGAGATCGCCCGCCTCGCACGCGGGAGGTCGCGAGCCAATCCCCGAAGGGATGGCCGATAAGGTTCAAATCCCGCCCGGTCCATAAACGAGGGGCATCAAGCCCCCGGCCCAACACACCACTTCATCCACTCTCTTCTGAATGCCGTGCGTTGAGGCGGCGAGCCTCAGATCTTCAAAGCAGCCCTTCGGGGAATCTCTCGAGACGCCTTCATCACGTGGAGTAAGCTCTCGACTCCGCGCCAACCCCTTGATAACCATGGTATCAGCGTGTGGACTTCATGCTCAGCCTAAAAGTTAGTTGCCACCGGGGACCATGAATCCACTACCCCTCACCTCGTCGATCAACCGAGTAATGATTAATTAGTGCGACCTTAGGTTTGGTTGGGGGCTGGCTTGGGATCCGGAATCTATCGTTCGAGGCTCGGTGAGCCTTTAGATGAGGAGGCCGCAAGATTCCTATCATCCCTTAAAGACGACTCGGAGATCTTTCTAGAGGATATTTTGGGGAGCGAAGCCCACGCGATAATGCTGTATGAGCAGGGGATAATAAGCCGCGCAGATCTTGAGAAGATCCTGAGAGCCCTTGAGGAGATTAAGGGTGAGTGGCTTGGAGGAGATATAGATCTCAAGGCCGGAGAGTTCGAGGACGTTCATGAATTCATCGAGGCGCGGTTGATAGAGATGATCGGCGTGGAGGTTGGCGGAAAACTCCACACCGGGAGATCTAGGAACGACCAGGTCGCCCTCGACATAAGGCTTAGGACGAGAAGATACCTACTCGAGCTATGGAGCGAACTCCTCAACCTGATGGAGGCGATCTTGATCAGAGCCGAGGAGGAGAAAGATACCCCACTAATGCTATACACCCATCTCCAGCACGCTCAGATCGGGAGCCTACCACACTATCTACTCGCATTATTCGATCATCTCTACAGAGATCTTGAGAGATTGGAGGAGTGTTACAGGAGAGTAAATAAGTCTCCGCTCGGAGCATCCGCGATAGGCGGATCAAGCTTACCCTTAGACAGGTCTAGGGTTGCCGAGCTCCTAGGCTTCGACGGGGTTGTCGAGAACTCTATAGACGCTGTAAGTTCAAGGGATTTCGCGCTGGAGTCCCTCTCGATCGCATCGATCCTGGCAACCTTTCTAAGCAGGATCTCAGAGGATCTCATAATATGGTCTTCAAGCGAGTTCGGATACGTCGAGCTTCCAGACAAGCTCGCATCACCATCCAGCATAATGCCCCATAAGAAGAATCCATGCGTACTTGAGCTTGTGAGAGCTAGGGCTGGAAGGGTCTGCGGGCTGCTCACGGCCTCCCTAATGGAGCTCAAAGGGGTTCCAACCGGATATAATCGAGACCTCCAAGACCAGAAAAGGCTGATTTTCGAGGCTTTAAAGGAGGTTCAGACAATTCTCAGGATATTCTCTAAGGTCGTGAAGGAGGCGAGGTTTGAGGCCGGGAGGATATATGAGATTATCTCGGGAAGTTATGCCCCAGCGATAGATCTGGCCGAGAGCATGGTAAAGCATCTAGGGATATCGGTCAGAGAGGCTCACATGATAGTCGGCGAAATCGTTAGGAGGCTTGTGGACGAAGGGGTGGAGATAAAAGACCTAGACCTGGAGATGATTAGAGAGGTTTCGAGGAGAGTCCTCGGCAGAGATGTGGATGTTCCGGAGGAAGTCCTCGAAGTCGTCAAAGACCCGTTGATGGCCGTTGCGAGGAGGAGAACCCTCGGGTCGCCTAATCCGGGTGAGATCTCCAAAATGATTAAGGATAGATGGAGGATCCTCGGTGAGAGGAGGAGAGTCTTTCAAGAGGTATTTGGGAAGATCCATGAGAGTGAGGAGAGGCTTGAAAGAACTGTGAAGTCGTTTATAGGTGGAGAATGATCCAAAAAGGTTCATAGGTGATATAAGGGTGTCTCTCGACGCTAGATCGAGGATCTCATGTACATTCAAGGCGATCGGCATCTGGATCATCATATTCTTATCCAGCAACCTAATAGGCGGGATAGCTGGTCAGGTCGGCGGACTCGTATCCGCGATGGCCTCGATCCAGACGTCATTCACGATCCTAAGCATGTTGACGGCGATCATATTATTCAGAGATGAATATAGGGATCTGATGGGCTTTAGATCGCCGCCCATTAAATCCATATCTAGAGTTGTTGCGATCTCATTTATCTCGTCGTTGCCAACCACCTATCTCATAAATATCCTAGCATCAACATCAAAGCAAATCCAAGCCGATATTCAATTACTGATTCCCATGACCTTGATCTTGGCTCCGATAGGCGAGGAACTCCTATTCAGGGGGCTGCTGTTAGGCTGCTTGATGAGATGTATCAGCAGGTGGCCGTCGATCATGGTCTCATCGATAATCTTCGCTTTAGTCCATCTACCGGCTTTTACCGCTTATTCGGAGATCTCGCTGACAAGGTTCTTGATATTCGCCGGAGCTCTTATCCTGGGGGTGATCGCTGGCCACTTCAAGATATCCACAGACTCCCTGATCCCGGCGATCATAACCCACTCCATCTTTAACCTCTCCGGAATGGTGACGGGAGTAATGACAAAGTTATCCATCTGGCCGATGGGATCTCCATTCTTATGTGGTGGGCCCGGTGGGATTTGAACCCACGACCTCCCGGTTATCAGCCGGACGCTCCAACCAGGCTGAGCTACGGGCCCTGTGGAATTCTTTCCATTTGGGGTCTTATATATTTTGATGGCTTCAGATCTCCCTGCCAATCCATGTGATCCGTTTAAGAATATTCTAAGCGGCTTTACGGCATTATCTCAATGGTATTGTTATATTTTGGGTAGGTCAGCTGCTCTTCGGCTACTATCCCCTCATCTAAGAGCCTCTCGATCACGGGCATCTTCCCCAAGATTAAGTCTATGATGAACCTCGATACCTCGCAGATCGCCCGCATCCCCTCATCGCCCCAAAGCCTCTCCACGTGGGTGTAGAGACATCTCCCCCCGCAGATCTCGAAATACCTGCATGAGGTGCATGGCTCGCCTATCGGTGGCTTATAGTTCTTAATCTTCCCCCTATCCAACTCCTCAAGCCTCCCGACATGAGCCCAGGATTCCCTCACAGCTATGGGGCATGATATAATCCTCCCATCACTTACCACCGTGAATGAATCGACTCCTGAGCCGCACGGGGGCTTAACTCCGCCGCTTAGAATCCTCGTGAGGATTCCCTGGAAGGGGGCGATCCCCTCCACAACTCCATCTCTCAGCTTCTCGATCCATCGATCCAGGAGCTTTCTGAGGCCGGGTTCATAGCTTCCCCTAATCCAGCCCCAGAGGTCGCGCCAGGGCTCAACCCAGACGAAGCTTAGTTGCCAGTGGATATGATCAAATAGCCCGAGGTTTAGGAGGTGGCATACATCCCGAAGTATTTCCGATTCCTCCGTGATCGTCATCCTCGCCACGAGGTCGCCCTCATACCCCATCTCCCTAAGCCGCTTAACATTTCTGATCACGGTATCATATACGCCTCTCCCCCTGTTCAGGTCGGTGAGCCATCTGGGCCCGTCGATGGACACCAGAATCGCGTCAAACCTCCTAGCCAACTCGGGGTCGAGTTTATCGAGGAGGATGCCGTTCGTCTGGAGGATATAGTGGGAGGGATTGAGTTCGGCCATCACCTCCTCGATGAAGCCCACGTTTAGCAGGGGTTCACCGCCATAGAATGCCACATCATCTTCCCGTCCCACAATTTTCTTCAAGTCTCTTACAGAATATTTAACCTGCCATGGAACTACGGATTCATCGAAACTTCCCCCGCAGTATCTGCAGCGAAGGTTGCATCGTCCGGTGGTGTAGAGGATGAAGAGCATCCCCGATTCTCGATGCTTAAGCGTAAATGAATACGATATAATTTTATTGAGCCGGAGCGTGGAGAATCTTGAAAAGAAAAGAAGTTTATTTCGATGAGGAGCCGCTTTTTCGATCGCACTTAAAAATTTATATCTTGAGAAGAGCTTCTTTAGCCGGATTATGGCTATAAACATTCCCGCGGCTATCCTCGCAGCTGGAAAGGCCACAAGGCTGAAGCCTTACTCGGATCAAGCCCCTAAATTCATGATGGAGTTGGAACCAGGCGTCACGATCCTAGACTTCATAATAGAGAGGCTTGAAAGCCTCAACATCACTAAGATATTCATAGTCACGAGACCGGAATACGCTCAGACTCTTCGTGAGAGATTTGGAGATAAAGTTGAGATTTTGGAGACGGAGCTGGAAGAATTTGAGAATCTCTATAGCATGGGCTTGGCCGCGGAGGAGATCAAAGATAGATTTCTTGTCTTGATGTCCGATCACATCTTTACGCGCGATCTCCTAAAGGCAGTCTTAAACAGGATAAACTCTGTAGAAGAGGCATTCCTGGTTTGTTTGGATAGAGAGCCGAGCCTCGCCAGCGCCGAGGAAGGATTGAAGTTGAAGCTTGACGATGGAAGCGGCGGAAAGGTGGTGGAAGTTGGTAAATCGCTACCACCCATCTATGGAATAGATACCGGGGTGATCTTCTGCAACAAATCGGCTCGAAAATATATTCAGAAAGCCTTAAAGCAGAAGGGACCGAACGCCAAGATAAAAGATGCATTAAACCTGGCCGCAGCTGAAGGTCAGGTAGCCTTCGTGGATGTGACGGGATTTCCTTGGAAGGATGTCGATACTCTTCAAGATCTTGAGGAAGCTCGCGAAATTTATTGGAGGATCTTGAAGGGGGAGCTCGTTAAACCCACCGATGGCCTAATATCAAGATACCTGAATAGACCTATTTCTTCAACGTTCTCCCTTATACTTTACAGGAAGAGAATGTTCGTAAGCCCTAACGTGATCTCGGCATTATCCTTCCTCATCGCCTTGGCCGGCGGCATCTTCCTCGCCATTCGATGGTTTTTTATCGGCGGAATACTTGTCCAGATTTCATCGATAATTGATGGAATGGACGGCGAATTGGCTAGGCTCTTTAAGAGAAGCTCGGAGTTCGGGGGTCTGCTGGACTCCCTCCTCGACAGATTAGCCGACCTATCAATAATCTTGGGATTATCACTAGCTTTATGGCCTCTGAATGCGTTTATGGCCTTAATAGTCATCCTCGCGTCGGCCAACACCATCCTCGTGAGCTACGTCACCCACCTCTTAAAATCGGCGGGAGTTGCTCCAGACGCGATCCGGAACATTCCGGTTACGCGCGATGTTAGGCTCTTCGCGATCTTCTTAACGGCCATATTGGGATTTCCCGAGCTCGCATTATACTATATAGCCTTCGTACCATTCGCGTATTATATTGCGGGCATATATGTTGCAAGAAGGGCGATGAAAGGGGATCTTCATCCCCCGATGAGGGCCGCGGGGACCCCATGGCCCGAGATTCCGCCGCAGAAGAGCATTGCGAAGCAAACCATTTCGGAATTGGTGGGAAAGTTGCTGAGATTGATCATAGCATTACTGGTTTTGAGGCTTGTTGAACCCATCCTATCGGGCTTCACCCTAATAAGCTTAAAGGACGCCGCACTCACGTCAAGCGACGTATTCATAGTAATCGAAACAAGCTTGATAATCTACTTCGGGTACGCGATTTTATTGTCGATTAAGAAGCTGGCGGACATAGTTGCCGTGGGGATCGCTACTAGAGTTGGAGTGACCAAGGAGACCTTCAAGAGGCTGTTCATAGATCTCATATACGCCATTCTAAGCCTGATAACTTGGATTTACGCCGCCGACCTCGCGAGGATCTCGCTGATAGGAGACGTCCTCTCCAAGACGGTGATGACCGTGGCCGCCGTCTTCTTCTTCATAACTCTCTACAGGATTGGAAGGAGGGCCTATCACGTCTTCGCGAGCCTCTATGACAGATTGATCGATAGATTAGCCAAGAAGTTAACCCACAGCGGAACCTAACAGGCCGATCAATTCAATAGAATACAATCTAGCTTATTGCATGAAATGGGCCGTTAGTGGCTATCGGCAGGGCATCTTTGCAACTTAGTTACGTTCAAAGATTATCTTTCCCTCTTCCCTTGAATGAATTCCTCGAGCATGCGCTTAGCGACATCATCCGGATACTGTATCGGCGGGCTCTTCATGAAGTAGGCTGAGGGGCTTATCAACACACCTCCTATTCCCCGATCCTTCCCTATCTTCGCGCACCTTAACGCGTCGATCACAACCCCGGCGGAGTTCGGGCTATCCCATACCTCCAGCTTGGCTTCAACGGTTAGCGGGCAGCCTCCGAAAGCGGTTCCCTCGATCCTGATGTAGGCCCACTTCCTATCCTTCAGCCATGGGACATAATCGCTCGGCCCTATGTGTATGTTCCCCTCGCCGATGTCGTATGGTATTAGGCTTGTGACCGCCGTGGTCTTCGAGATCTTCTTGGAAGTCAATCTCTCACGCTCGAGCATGTTCAGGAAGTCCGTGTTTCCCCCGAAGTTAAGCTGATAACTTCTCTCGATCTTAACGCCCCTATCCACGAACAGCTTTACCAGCGTTCTATGGAGGATCGTTGCCCCGACCTGGCTCTTGACGTCGTCTCCGATCAAGGGTACTCCACGTTTCTCGAAGATTTGCTGCCACCTAGGCTCTCTCGCTATGAAGACGGGGATTCCGTTGACCAGCGCTGCCCCAGCCTCCAGCACCTGCTCCACATACCACTTCGTCGCTGACTCGCTTCCAACAGGTAAGAAGTTTACCACGACGTCTGCGCCCGTGCTCTTCAGGACGTCGGCGACGTCAACGGTTGGTGATGGATGTTTCTCGATCACTCCATGCAAGTATTTTCCGATGCTGTCGTGGGTCATTCCCCTCATCACCTCCACGCCGAGCTTCGGCACGTCGGCAAATTTTCTGGTGCAGTTCGGTGGAGCGAAGATCGCCTCAGAGAGATCCTTCCCCACCTTATTCTTGTCTATGTCGAAGGCCGCGACAAACTCTATATCGCTGATGTGGTATGGGCCAAGCCTCACGTGCATAAGCCCGGGTATAAACTCGTTCTCATCGGCGTCTTTATAGTGGTAGACCCCCTGAACCAGCGCTGAAGCACAGTTTCCAACCCCTATAATCGCAACTTTTACCTTGGACATATCAATCTTTATTCGTCTTGCTTGGTATTAACTATTTCACATCCATAAAATAGTCAACTCATTAGAAATCAAAGCTCCTGATACAGTTTTCTTAAAAATGTTTTCGCTTTTTCCAAAGCTTTTTCGCCTTCAGGAGTTATTACGTAATATTTTCTCTGGGGGCCTCCGCTGTTCCCGGGAACGGTCTTGGTCGTGATGAGGCCCTCGGATTTGAGCTTATAAAGTACCATGTAGCAGGTCACCTTCCCCGGCTTAAATCCGAAGTTCTTCCCTATCTTCTCCCCGATCTCATACCCATAGAGGGGCTCCTTCTTCAAGATGCTCATCACGTATAGCCACAGGTTTTCTATCGTTAATTTTCGCACCAGCCTTTGATAGGCGGTGCCCATACCGCACCCTACTCCAAGATCTGATCCCTCAAGCTAAGATAATAACATTTCCTCGACCCCTAGTTTGGAATACGTTCTCAACTAACGCCTCTCGAAGGAACGCCGGGTAAGCGTATCGGCTTTGCACATTACGTTACTCGCTTTTCCTGACTATGAATTTGCAGCTCTCGGATCCCATGGCCACACACTCCACCTCCTCAACATCCCATTTCCCTCCAGTCACCTTCTTCAGGAATCCCTCGATCAACCCCCTGGTTAGATGGCACTGCGGAGACGTGTATCTCTTCTTGAGCGCTTTAGCCTCCCATCCATCCGAAACCTCTAAAACGATCTTATCATCTAATATCTCAAACTTGTCCAGTATGTTATAGCCGAAGGCCCTCCCAAAATGGAATAGCATCCTCAAGGCGCCGATGGGATCATCCCTACATCCTTCTAGAGCGTCTTTCAGAAGTTCGGCGAGGCTCGCCCCTGCCTGGACTCCGAGCTGATAGAGGAATATCTCGGTTAAAGCAGGTTTAAATCTCGTCCTCATTCCCTCGAACAAATTCCCATAAAGTATCTCGGGCATTATCACCGCCCTTCTGCCGTTACAGATTATCGGGAAGAATGGGCTTATCACAATCCTCCTGTCCAGAAGCCCTATTATCTCAACCTCCCTACATATTCCAAGCTCCTCTATCCTTCTGGCGATGACCTCCTCAACCCCATCGGGACATTCGAAGATAAAGGCCATATCAACCATTCGGCCCAAGGGGTTAGATAGAGGCATCAATCTGAGTCTCCCGCCGCAGCCACGAATCACTCGAAGAACTTTCCCAACATTATCTGGATCGTAGATCATATCTCTCAGTAAGATCATCTTAAAATCCGCATCTGGATCGTAGATCATATTATAGCAGATGAGAGGCTTGGTACGCCTCAACTCATCCACAGAAACCCGAATCACCTATCCCACAATCTGTAAATACTTACTCTTGAGTAAAAAGATTTTCATGCCGTCGGTTGGCGGGAGGATAAGCTCAACCCCCTCATCATATATAAGTTCGCCGGCGGGAGGATTTGAACCTCCGACCGACGGGTTACTGCAAGATCTATGATCTTTAACAGCCCGCCGCTCTCCCAGACTGAGCTACGCCGGCTATCGTTATTTTAGCCGTCGGGATTATAAAACCATTATGGGCTCCTAGACCAGTCTCAGCGACGTGAAATGCCCTCCCCTGATCATGGTCTCCCGCCAAAGATTAAAGGGAAAGGTTATTCGCGGCGGGCGGGATTTGAACCCGCGAGGCCCAATGGGCCACAGGCTTAGCAGGCCTGCCCCCTACCAGGCTAGGGAACCGCCGCCGATTTTAGCATGTAATCTCTCATTTATAGCGTTTTGCGGTAAATCTTTTTAGGCTGGTCGAATCCTCTCTTATTGGATTGGTGAAGGGAAGGAGTGTCTGAGGATCCTTCCTCCTTGTCAAGGGTCGTATTGGATATTCTGAAGCCTCACATCCCATCCCTCGTCGAGTTCTGTAGGGAGATCTCAAAGGTTAGGGGGGTTAAAAAGGTGAACGGCTTGGTTGTGGAGGTCGACGCGGAGACCGATAGCATCAGGCTCACGGTCGAGGGCAAGGACATAGACTTCGACGAACTCCAATCGGTCGTGAAGAGGCTTGGGGCGGCGATCCACAGCGTCGATGAGGTCTTGGTTGAGGGATGAGGATGTTCAAGAGGCTTAAGCGAACCTTAAGATACTCGAACTCCGCGGAATACCCTAGAAGATATGCTGTCATGAATGCATTCGATGGGCTCATAACGATCCTCGGAATAATCTTGGGCTCAAAGCTACTCGGATCCGCTGAAGCCGGGCAGATAGTTGCGGCAAGTGTAGGCGCATTGATAGCTATGGGGATCTCGGGGGCCAGCGGCACCTACATGACTGAGATGGCTGAGCAGGAGAGGAAGATCAAGGAGCTTCAAGACGCCATGCTAACGAATCTTGAGGGAACAGTTCTCGTAAAGGCTCATAGGGAGGCCGCCGTGGTCTCGGCCTTAGTAGATTCCGCCGCCGCCATCTTCGCCGGGCTTCTAGCGGTCGCGCCATATTTCTTAACCGTGGCTGGATATCTATCCGAGGTTGCCGCATTCTATTCATCTTTGATAATCTCCCTATCCCTGCTCTTCACCCTCGGAGTATTTCTTGGAAAGGTTGCGGGTAGAAGTTTACTGTTCTCTGGGCTCAAGGCGCTTGGAATTGGATGCATCACCCTCCTCTTCCTCCTACTCCTGAACCTAGTCCTCTAAGCTCCTCAGGCCTATAGACTCCTCGCTCCGTTATTATTCCGGAGACGAGTTCAGGCGGGGTTATGTCGAATGCCGGATTCCAGACCCCGGCACCCCTAGGCGCTATCCTCTCCCCTCCAATATAGAGTACCTCGCGTGGATCCCTCTCCTCGATCACGACCTCGTTGAGGCTATGTTCGAAGTCTATGCTTGAGAATGGGGCGGCGACATAGAATGGTATGTTGTAGAATTTTGCCGCGATCGCGTGGCTTAGGGTTCCGATCTTATTTATCACATGGCCGGTCTTCGCGATTATCCTATCAGCTCCGACGATCACCTCATCCACCTCACCACGCTGCATCAGGAACGCCGCCATGTTATCGGTTATCAGCTTAACCTTTATCCCGTCTCTCATGAGCTCCCAGACGGTTAGCCTCGCACCCTGAAGCCTAGGCCTAGTCTCGCAGGCGTAGACCATCACATCCTTTCCTTGCTCAACCGCCGCCCTAATCACCCCCAGAGCTGTTCCGTATCCAACCGTCGCTAAGGCTCCAGCATTACAGTGGGTTAGAATCCTGTCTCCATCCTTGATGAGCTTTGCCCCATTTCTCCCAAGCTCCTTATTCGTCTCGACATCCTCCTCAGCCATCCTCAAGGCCTCGTTAACCACGTTCCTCCTAATCTCCTCGACGGTCTCAGATCTCTCGGCGACCCCCATTACTCTCTCGATGGCCCAGAAGAGGTTGACGGCGGTCGGCCTCGTCGCCCTCAAGATCTCGGCGGACCTCTTAAGCCTCTCCAAGAAAGCTTCCCTACTCCTAGCCCTACATCTATATGCCGTTAGGGCCAGACCCATGGCCGCGGCGACGCCTATGGCCGGAGCCCCCCTAATCGCCATATCCTTGATCGCCCTCGCCATCTCCCTAGCGGTTCTTATCCTGAGATACTTGAGCTTCCTCGGGAGAAGTCTTTGATCGATTATCACCACACTCCCCTTACTCCACCAAATACTCCTAAGCTCCCTCATCCTCGATCAGCCTAAATTAGCTTGACCGGAGATAATTAAGGGTAACCTCCAATATCGTTGGCAAAGGCGTCGCGAGAATGAGTAAGATAATCGCAATCAAGGGATTCTCGCATAGAGGTTAACAGCGTTAGGTGAAATTTTAGCATTGAAAATATTTATTTAAGCCATTAAACGAGGGAGATCGGAATGGAGCCCTGGTCTATTGCCGTAGCGGCTTCGGCGGTCTTTGCAACATCCTTGATTTTCTCGATGTTTGGTAGGGGTGGCGGAGAGTTCTATCTGCCGATAATGTTGACCATCCTATCCCTGACATATTATACATGCGCTGGGATAAGTCTCTTCCTGATAATGTTGCAAGGTCTTTCGATGATAATAGTGTATCATGGGAAGCATAGACTTGTCGATTGGCAACTGGCATTGGCTCTGGGCTTGACTGTTGGAGCATGTTCATTCCTAGGAGGTTTCCTCTCATATAGGATTCCGGCATATCTTCTAAAGGCATCGTTCTCAACATTCTTACTAATCTCAGCGTATTTCATCTACAGGGGGGTTTCTGTCAAGCCCGTTAAGGGTAGATTTGGGGTGTGGGCGAGGAAACTTGGAGACAACACCTATTACATAAATATGCTTTATATCACACTTCCAGTAGCTGCGGCGGCATTCACGGCGGGGATGGTCGGAATCTCAGGAGGAGGATTAATCATACCCATATGCGTTTTATTCGGAGGAGTTCCCATCAGGATAGCGATGGGGACGAACACATTTTTAGTCTTGATATCGTCCTCCATGTCCTTCATGGGTCATTTAATTAGAGGGGGATTCAACCCCATCTTAGGAGGGATACTTGGCTGCGCGGTGGTCGTTGGAGCTCAGATAGGATCTAGATTTCACGTAAGGCTAAATGAGAGGACTTTGAGAAAGGCTTTCTCAACGATATTGGTTGCGGCGGCCGCGTGGATGCTTCTCAAGATATTTCTTTAGGAAACGACTGGCTCAGATGGGTAAGTCGAGGTCATCGCATAGCTCCCATGACTCCCTCATCTTCATAGCCTCCATCACATTATATGGAGAGGAGGTTAATTAAAATGTTCCCGCTATAGGCCGAATCTCTCAAAATCTATCTCCACGGGCTTACTCCTCCTCATGGACTCTAGGATGGCTTCGGCTATTATGACGGCCTTCGCCCCATCGATAGCGTCCACCAAAGGCTTCCTATGATTCAATAAGGATTCTGTAAAGTGGCTCAGCTCGATTCTCAGCGGCTCCCTCCACTTTATGATGGGCTCGATGACGACATCCGCCTTCTCTAGGGAGATCGCTTGGGTCAGAAACTGTATCGAGATCACGCCCTCGCTTCCGGTTATGAGCATCTCACGCTTCTTCCTCGGCGTCAGCCAGTTTGCCTCGATGAAGGCGACCCTCAGCTCATCCTCAAACGTCATTATTGCTTGAATGTGATCCTCAAATCTATGCCTTAGGCTTCCGCCCCTAGCATAGACGCCGACAGGCTCCTCTCCAAAGATGTATCTGGTCAGGTCTATATCGTGTATCGCGGTGTCCTTCACCACCCCCACATCGCCTATCCTCTGCGGCCACCAACCGATCCTCCTACCATGAGACATTATCACCTCCCCTATCTCGCCCGCTCTCAGGAGTTCGATCGCCTTGCTCACGGCAGGATTGAACCTCTCAATGAAACCCGTCATGACGAATCTATTATTGGATTTAGCGGTATCGATTACCCTCAAGCACTCATCGGGATTCGAGGCCAGGGGTTTCTCGACGAAGGCGTGCAGCCCCGATTCCAAGACCTTCACCGCGACCTCAGCATGGCTAACGGATGGTGTGCAAATTGTTACGGCGTCGAGCTCCTCCCCATTCAACATATCATCTAGATCTCGATAATAGTTTGGGACTCCGAACTTCTTGGCCACATACCTCGCCCTCCCGAGGTCTATGTCGCAGACTGCCTTAAGCTCAGCCGACTCAAGCTCTCTCAGAACCCTTACATGATTGCTTCCCCAAAAGCCTACCCCGACCACGCCTATCTTGAGCGCCATCGACTCAAGGAAAATCCGCCGACTCTTAAGTCTTAAAGACTAAGATAAGATCAGAGGATCTCATTTAATCGCTTACTCCCTTAACAGGACCTCGTATAACCAGATCTTCGTCAAGGTATACCAGATCAAAACCCAAGCCGTAAACGTCGCCAATCCCGCGATCACCCTCAGGATGCTGGCCAAGATGTTTTGGGAAGCTTGCTCTATGGCTGGGAAGAGGGTTGATGCGAGGATGTAGGAGACTAGGAGGAAAGTGGCCCAAACTATCGCAAGAAGCCCCAAAACGGCTACGAAGTTCCTTAAGAGCTTCATCAGACCCAAGCCTCCACCAGGAAAAGGTCTGTGAGTATGGCTAGAATTGAGGTGAATGCCGCCAGCACCCCCATCATGTAGGCCATCGTCCTCTCGCCGACCCTGGCCCCAGCGCTTAAAAGTCTGACTAAGGTTATCGGCGCATCCCTATCCTTGGAGGCGGTTAAGAATCCGTCGACGAACTCGACGGGCCTGCTCTTAACCTGTTTCGCGGACTTTATCCCACCTATCGAGAATATCACGTGCATCTCATTCATTATCTGGGGTAGGAGGGCGATTATGGCCGCGACCTCGATTCTCCCCAAGATGGCGGTTGAGGCCATAAGCCCGCCTATGAAGAGGCTTCCAGAGTTTCCAGGAAAGATCTTCGCAGGATACCTATTATATGGTATCAGGGCTACTAGGATTGAGATGCAGATCAATGACGTGGTTAAGGTGAATGAGTCCCCCCGATAGTAGGCTATGATCGAGCTCATGGCGAAGAATGGGATGGAGGTGTAGATCATCGAGCCATTCAACACATCGACGCTGTTAACCGCATTACATGCTACCGGGTAAGCCAAGGCGACTAGGATTGGATAGATCTTATATAGCCTAGTCCTGCCTATGAAGGGGATCACAGGTCTGGGGACGTAGCTTCCGGTGACTAAGATCGGGATCGAGGCCAAGAGCAGAAGGGTGGGCTTAAGCTTTGGATTCATCTCGCCCCTAAAATCTTCCAAGAATCCTATGAAGCCGGCGATGAGACCCGTTGAGAGGAATATCAGCGAAAGGGAGTCATGGTTGAGGAGCACGTGGATGAGTAGCGCTATTAAAGATCCTAGGATTAAGGCCAAGCCTCCGGTCTTCGGGATCACGGGCTTCGAGGATTTATGGACGTCCACTCCAACGATTCCAGCTCTCCTCCCAAGTCTGATCATGAGGGGGGTTACCGCGATCACCGTAAGGAATGAAACAAGCGCTTCAAGCATTTTATCAAGGATTCTTGAAAATTCGAGGTAAAAAATCTTAATTAACCGTGAAGCATGTGAATCGGCATGGTCTTCCCATTCAAGAGCTTAGAAGATTTCAAGATAGTATTTGAGCCGGGGCATGAGGAACTGAGGAAAAGGGCTAGGAGTTTCGCGGAGACCGAGCTTAAGCCCAAGCTGTTCAGGATCGAGAAGACGGGAGAAATTCCGAGAGAGCTCATTACGAAGGCTGGGGCTGAGGGTTTTCTGGGAATAGGCATACCGGAGATCTATGGAGGAGTAGGGGGAGATTTAAGGGACTTGGCGATAGTGATCGAGGAGATAGCGAGAATATCCCCAGCCTTCGGCCTGACGATCCTCATCACATATCTCTTCACAATCCCGATACTCCTACATGGAACGGAGGAGCAGAAGAAACTCCTAAAGAGGATCGCTCGAGGAGAAGCCTATGCATGCCATGCGGCCACCGAGCCTAGGGGTGGAAGCGATCTCGCGGGGATAAAGAGCGTCGCGAAGAGGGTTGAGGGCGGATGGATCCTGAGAGGCCATAAGAGACTTATCTCCGGAGCTGGTTGGGCCGATTACTTCCTAGTCTTAGCGAGAGCCTTAGATAAGGCGGCTGAGAAGAAGTCGAAGAATCCGACATTCTTCATAATCGAAAAAGATTCCGAGGGGTTGAGGATGGTTGCCGAGGAGTGCGCAGGCGTTAGGGGGTTGAGTGTGGGGCAGATAATAATGAAGGACGTATATGTTCCAGACTCAAATGTTTTGGGAGAAGTAGGTCAGGGACTCAGGATAGCCCTAGAAACCTATTCGAGGATGAGGGTTGGGGCGGCCGCCGTCGCGGTTGGGATAATACAGTCATCCCTAGAATCCTCCTTGAGATACTCTCTTAGGAGGAGGGCGTTCGGCAAGCCCATCATAGAATTCCAGTCAAACCAGTTCAAGATAGTTGACGTCATCTGTAAGCTCACGGCGGCGAGGCTCATGCTCTATTGGGCGGCAAACATCTCCAAGCGTTCTCCAAGAGATCTCCCGATTGCTTCCTCGATGGCCAAACTATATTCCTCCGAGGTTGCCGAGGATTCCGCGATCAAGGCGATAGAGCTTCACGGAGGTTTAGGGGTCTTGGTCAACACGCTCATCGAGAGATTTCTGAGAGACTCGGAGGTAGTTAAGTTGATCGAGGGAACCGGGGAGATCCAGAGGATAATCATATTCAGAGAGCTGTTGAAGAGGATGGAAATGCTTAAAGACTATTATTGAATGATCAGTGCTGAGAGAGGAGTTGAGGCTCGCGACGGCGTCGATAATATCCTATGCGGCCTTCCAGATAGTCCCTCTACTATTGATCGTTTTCTCAGGACATTTACCTGAGATTTACGCGATGACGATATCCCTGATCCTGGCCATGCTCGTCTCCGCGATCCCATCAAGCATCCTGCTCAAAGACTCGAATATCTCATTCCTCCCGCCGCTGATCGGCGGCTCGATATCGCTTCTAATATCGATGCTTCTGTCTAGAACTCAAGTGGTTCCTCCAGACCTCTCTTCACAGTGTCTTCGTCCAGAATATATGATGTATTATGTGATAGTGGTCGGCATAGCATCTGGATTGTCGATCACCCTCTCGAGAATTTATCCAAAGCCCGCTGTAAAGGGTGTTGAGGAAGTTAAGGTTGAGGAGGCGAGAGCCGAGGAGGTCGTTAAGAGGGAAGAAAGGCCTCCGAAGAGAGTTGAGGAGGAAATTGCGAAGGCCGAAGAAGCCCCTAAGCCCGAATTAATTAAATGCCCTCACTGCGGTAAACTCATCCCCTCAGACTCCATCTTCTGCCCATTATGCGGTGAAAAGATTGGGGGAGAAGAATGAGGGATGGATCTAAGGTTTCTCGCCTCCGATAGCCTCGGAACCAGAAGCATGTGCACCCTGATCGAAACGAAACATGGTAGGATAATGATAGATCCCGGAGCGGCTTTAGGCCCGCGGAGATATGGGTTGAGGCCGCATGAGATAGAGTTTGAGACCTTGAGGAGGCATAAGGAGAGGATAGCTGAGGAGGCGAGGGATGTGGATCTCTTCATAGTAACCCACTATCACTACGATCATTTCCCAAGGCCGCGCGAGGACATAGAGTGGCTCGGGGGGAAGAGGGTGCTCTTGAAGGATCCGTCGAACATGATAAACTTCAGCCAAAGATGGAGGTCGAAGATATTCCTCGATAAGCTTAGGAAGGTTGGGGCGAGGCCGAAGGTCGCGGACTCTAGGAGATTCAGGCTTGGGAGGTGTAAGATTAGGTTTTCCAATCCAGTCAAGCATGGAAATGATGAGAGGCTTGGATACATTCTAGAGGTCTTGATAGAAGCCGATGATCAAAGGATTCTATATACATCGGATGTCGAGGGGATAGTTGATGAAGATCAGCTGAAATTCGTCTTGAGGAGCGAGCCCAACCTGGTGATATGCGATGGCCCGATGACCTACATGCTCGGGACGAGGTTTCGGGAGATTGATCTCGAGAGATCGATCCAAAATTTGGTGAAGGTGTTGAGGATGGACTCCGTTGAGAGCTTAATCCTAGACCACCACCTCCTAAGAGACCTAAATTGGAGGACTTGGCTAAAGCCTGTGTTCGAGGAAGCAAAGGCTCTAAACAAGAAGGTTTTCACGGCCGCCTCATATATGGGGGTTGAGGAGAAGCTTTTGGAGGCCATGAGGAGGGAGCTCTACGGCCTTCCCGAGCGGTCTAACCGGGAGCATGCGACCAATACTGCCCGGAGATTTTGATTCAAGCCTGAGTGAGTAGATACTTTAAGACCATGGAGAGGCTATTGTTGGCCGAGGATGAGCCTTCTCGACGAGGAGAGCGTCTTAAACATGCTCGCGAAGCCCATAGTCAAGGCGTTTAGGGAGAGGTTTAAGCATCTAACCGAGCCCCAGATCCAGGCCATACCGAGAATTCTTGAGGGAAAGAATCTGCTCCTCATGGCGCCCACGGGGACCGGGAAGACCGAGGCCGCGGTCCTACCCATTCTCAGCAAGCTTATAGTCGAGGAGCATGGCCCCGGAATAAAACTGCTCTACATCACCCCGTTAAGGGCCCTGAATAGGGACCTGCTCGAGAGGATTGAATGGTGGGCTCAGAGGCTCGATATAAGGACCGCTGTAAGGCATGGAGACACCTCTCAGAGGGAGAGGAGGGTTCAGAGCCTAGAGCCACCAGACATGCTCATAACAACCCCTGAAACCCTGCAGGTCATCTTAACCGGGAGGATTTTGAGAAATCATCTTAGGAGCGTTAGGTGGGTTATCGTGGATGAAGTCCACGAGCTTGCAACGGATAAGAGGGGCTCCCAACTCGCGGTAGCCCTTGAGAGGCTTAGGCTGATAACTGGGAGGGATTTTCAGAGGATAGGGCTCTCGGCGACGATCGGAAAACCCGATTTGATAGCGAGGTTCCTCGTGGGTAACGATGGAGAATGCGAGATAGTGAGGGTTCCGGTGGCCAGGAACATGGTGATAGACGTGATATATCCGGTTCCAGATGAAGATGATCTCATCTTGGCGGAGAATATCGGAGTCCATCCGGAGGTGGCCGCTAGGCTTAGGAGGATAAGGGAGCTGATAGATTCACATCAATCGACCCTGATATTCACGAACACCAGGCCGCTCGCCGAGATCCTCACAAATAGATTCAGGGTTTGGGATGAGCAGATGAGGATCGGAATACATCATGGATCCCTATCAAAGGTGAGGAGGATCTCAACCGAGCATGGGTTGAAGCATGGCAAGCTCGCCGGAATAATCTGCACGTCATCGCTTGAACTCGGAATAGATGTTGGGAGAATAGATCTATGCATCCAATATAATTCCCCGAGGGAGGTCACGAGACTGATTCAGAGGGTTGGCAGGAGCGGCCACGGGATAGGGAGGACAGCGAAGGGGATTGTGATCGCGATAGACTCGGATGACGCCTTGGAGGCCATGGTCATAGCTAGGAGGGCGAGGATGGAGGAGCTTGAGGAGCCTGAGATACCGATGAGGAGCTATGATGTCGCGATGCATCAGATCGCAGGAATATTGATCGAGTATGGTAGGATGGGGTTGGAGGAGATTCTGAAGATCTTTAGGAGGACGTATAACTTCAGGGATCTAAGCATGGAGGAGCTTGAGAGGATAGTGGACCACATGGCCGACCTGAGGATCGCGGATCTAAGGGATGGGATGGTCGTCAAGCCCAGAAACACCAGAGAGCTATACAACTACTATTTCAACAACCTCTCGATGATCCCAGAGGAGAGGCAGTATCTCGTGGTGGATGAATCGAAGGGGGAGCCGGTCGGAATCTTGGACGAGGAGTTCGTGGCTGAGTACGGTGAGCCTGGGACGAGGTTCATCCTAATGGGCAGGGCTTGGGAGATACACGATCTAGCCGGGGAGAAGATCTACGTCGCGCCCTTAGAGAGCTATGAGGGGGCGATTCCAAGCTGGGTTGGAGAGGAGATACCGGTCCCATATGAGGTCGCGATGGAGGTTGGGAGGCTTAGGAGAGAATATAGGGATAGGAGAATGAGGGGAGAGGATATGGAGAGCATAGCCGAGGACATCGCAGAGAGATACGGAGTTAATCGGGAGGTGGTTGCTAGGGCGTTCAAGGAGATCGAAGAACACCTTGAGACGGGGATACCGGTCCCAACGGATGTCGAAGCTGTGTTAGAGGAGTTTGGAGACTATGTTGTGCTCCACATCCATGGTGGATTGAAGGCGAACAGGACCATCCAGAAGATCGTGGCCCATTTCCTAGCGAAGCGTATCGAGGCGCCGGTCAAGGGCCATCAAGACCCATATCGAGTGGTCTTCAGATCCAAGCACATATCCGGAAACCTGGTCATGGAGGTGATAAGAGACATCCTCGAGGGTGATTATAGGGAGAAGCTGGTCGAGGCCATAGAGTCCTCAACCCTATTCAAGCGCAGGCTCGTCCACGTCGCGAGGAAGATGGATGTCATAAGATCCGACGCATCCCTCTCCGAGATAAACATAAATCAGCTCGCCGAGACCTTGAAGGGGACGGTTGTCTACGAGGAGACCTTGAACTACACCATATTCCACGACTTCGAGCTTGAGAGATCCAGAGAATTGTTGGAGAAGCTCGTCGACGGCGGGATAAAGCTCTTAAGATGGGTCTCACCGACCGATGAGCCATCCCCCCTGGCCAGGCTCACCGTGGAGCGGTTCAGATTCGAGGGAGAGGTCTCAACAGTCGAGGGTATGAGGAGGGTTGTGCTGATGGCCGTGAGGAGCAGATTATTGAACGAGTCTTGGCTGATGGTCTGCACCGACTGCTTCGAACACTATGGAAACGTCCTTGTAAAGGAGCTCCCGATGAAGCCCAAATGCCCCATATGCGGATCGGATAAAATAGGGTTGACCAAGTATTCGCTTGAGGAGGCTCTGGGACTGATAGCGAGGAGGGGTAGGCCGATAAACAGGAAGGAGAGGAGGATAATAGCCGAGCTCAGGAGGAACAGCGTCCTCGTATCAAAGTATGGCAGGGCCGCTGCCCTAGTCCTCTCGGCGAGGGGACTAACCCTAAAGGAGGTCACGGAGATCTTGAAGAAGGAACCCCACGAGAGCATGAAGCTGATAGAGTTGATAGTTGAGGCGGAGAAGAGGGCTCTTCAAAGGAGATTCAGATGAAATTCGACGTGCTCAACATTTTCATGATAATGATGTCCTTCAAATAATAATCCTTGGATGATTCCAGTTCTCACCGAAGATCTTCGAACCCTGCCGCTGGAGAAAAGCTCGCAAGTATTACTGAAGATCCATTAGATCGAATAACTTAAATCCACGCCGAGGAGATTAAATCAACCTGATTAAGTAATTGGAGGGGTTTAGAATGGAGAAGGACGCGAGGAGTAAGATCCTCGTCCAAGTTGTTGTGATAACGCTAGTCCTCGCGTTCCTCTCTATAGGCGTCGCACAGAAGGTCATAAGGGTCACAACCACAACCGTCATAACTCTGCCTGGAACCACGAAGGTGATCACCATAACAAAGCCTGGAACGACGGGCGTCGTCACCGTGGTTCATGGAGGCTATAGGGTCGTCCATATCGAGATGAGACCCAATCAAGAATGTATAATCGTGGTTGAAGGCGAGCCCGTAAGCGTCGTGACCATCCCTGGAGTAAGCTTCCCCGGAACCACCGCCGTCTACACGATTCCAGGAACGGTCTATGAGACGACCATAACCCGGGTTGAGGGAGGGACTACCCGGACCACAACGGGCTTCGAGTTCTTGACGATGACGGCTAAGACCTCTATGGGCCCGGTCACCCTGACCATGACGATCCCGGCTCCAATCTATGGAAAGATCATGGAATACTGTAAGCGGATAACGATCACGATGATCGATAGATTCGAAGCGAGCGAGCCCATGACCATTGCGTTCAGGTTCCCCGGATTCACCCTCAAGGGAAGGGTCATTACCATGCCAACTCTCCTCGTCACGGGTAGCATAACTGCCACGAAGACCACAACAAGGCCTGGAACGACCTACACGACCACCATTGAGAGGGCTGGCACCACGATGGTGAAGACCGTAAGTGCTCCCGGGACGACGATAACAAAGACGAGCACCCTCCCGCCGAAGACCATCACGAAAAAGATAGTTTACACGACCACCATAAGCGGTAAGCCTCCAACAGAAACCACCAAACCTGCTAAGCCTCCTAAGACGAAGCCCAAGCCCCCAAAGCCCAAGAAGCCTAAGCCTCCAAGACCCTCTCCTGAGCTAACTCCCTCACCCACCACCACGGCGGCCGCTTGGGTATCGGGTCTTCCAACCTTCATGTTGATGGCCGTCGTTATCATCATTGTGGTCGTGGTCGCGGCGGTGGCCATCTTCCTCTCGAAGAGGCCGAGGACGCCTCCACCTGAAAAAATTTAAGCCCGATCATTAAATCGTAAATCGATGAGCCGGGCCTTAATCGCGACCCTAGTTATAATTGTATTGGTTTTGGGATCGATATCCGCCGCATACCTCCTACTCATTCAAGAGAAGGAGGTGAGCACCAGTAGCGTGGCGAAGCCTGTGAAGTCCACTTCCTTCAAGCCGCAGCCGAGAAAGCCGAAACATACGATCACCCCTCCAAAGACCTCAAAGACCCTCAGCGTCGAGACCCGTAAGAGTATCTGGACCTCTAGGGAACTAACTCGTTCGGAGACCGCCGAGCATGCTGAGACCATAGAGCTCTCATTCCCATACATCTATGAGAGGCCTAAGAACTGGAATGGGAAATGCATAATCTTCGTCCATGGAATGGGAGGAGATAAATCGGTTTGGAGGATGGACATGGACGAGTTTAAGAAATACGGCTACTGCGTCTTCGCCTTCGACCTACCCCACCACGGGGAGAGGGGAAGATATCGCCCAGGTGACTTCTATGATGTAGTTTATCGGGGATCAAAGGAGATAATTCTGATTGAGAAGTTCCTGAGAGCCGACGGCGCCGAGGAGGTATACCTGATCTCAAAGAGCTTGGGGAGCATAGTCTCGGGCGTCGCCCTGGGATCGAGTAGGATGGAGAAGGCGGCCCTCCTCCTCGCCTCCGCAAACCTAAGCTACGTCCTATCCAGAGTCAAGCCTAGAACTGAGGCTGAGCGGGCGGCCCTCCAAGAGCTTCTCAACAACCCTGAAAAGCTTAGAGAGATAGATCCGCTCTACCACCTCCCAAACTATGGGGGGATGGTGGAACTCCACTGCGGGAAGAGAGATCAGCTCCTCCCACCCGAATCCTGCATCATGGCGTATGAGGCGGCCTCATCTGCGAAGAGCCGTAAGCTGATATGGCATGACCTCGGCCACAGAATGCCCCTAAGAGAATACTTCGACTACGTCTTAGAGTTCTTCGAGGGGGGCGAGAAGGCTGAGAGTAGGCTCCTCGCCTTAGTGGACATACCTGAAACCTGTGGTAACGGTATATGTGATGTTGGGGAGGATTGGAGGAGCTGCCCCTATGACTGCATAGGCAGGAGGCTGTTGGTTGCGTTCCAGCTCCATATCGAGGAGCTGCCCGGCCATCCACCATACTATAATGAGAGCAAAACGGTCTTCATGGAGTATGCTGAGACGCTTGACAGGCTTGCAAACCTGTTTGAAAAATATGGAGCGAAGCTCTCGATCCAAACCGAGAAGCATTTCGCCGACGCGGACGTGAAGTTCGGTAGATTCATCCTGAGGGAGCTTGAGGCGAGGGGCCACGGAATAGGGGTTCAAAGCCATCTAGGCCACCACATTAGAGAGCTCGGGCTCAAGACCGATGAAGAGAAGCTCAGATATAATCGAGCCGTTAAGGAGGTAGTCGCCAAAGCTCTGGGACATGATCCGACAAATCTGGGGGGAGGGTTCGAGCTCGAGGATGTGGGTCTGCTGGGAGTATGCGATGGATGCCTAGGATTCATATCTATGACGGCCCTCGAGAAGCCATACTACCGGCAGACCAGGAATTCTCCGACCAAGCTACATCCTTGGATACTCCCAAGAGTTCAGATGATATCCCTCAAGACCGGCGAGTGGCTGAACCACGATGAATCGGGAACCATAGTTTACATTCCAGGCTGGTATAAGGCGAAGAGCTTCGAGATAGATTGCCGCAAAGATCCGGACTGTCTCGCCGAGGCCAAGCGATCGCTTCAAGAGGCATTAAGCGATATGGAGCCCGGGATGGTAAACACTTGGTATGCGAGCTCCCACCTCTACCAGTGCGGATCTGGGGCCGAGGTCGATAAGGTTCTAAGGGCGTATGAGGAGTGGTTGAAAGAGCTCAAACCTCTCATGGAGAAGGGTGAGATAGTGTTCTTGACATTTGACGAGATAGCTCAGATATATCTTAGATGGGAGAAGGCGCATAGACTCGTAGCCGGCTAGAATTTTCAGCGCATACCTCTAACTCCTCTCCTCCATCGAGATTCTCTGGAAGAGGAAGAATAGCATTAGGATGAAGATTATTATCGGGAGCAGGATTATGATCAAGAGCATTATCGGGCTCAGCTCTCCGCCAAGAATCAAGGGTATCGGGCCTATCAGGATCAGGCCCCCAGCCTGGACCTTACCCGTTGGGGATAGGAGCCCTAGGATTATCAAGACCGCCCCTATGAAGATGAATAATATTCCAAGCATTGAGAGGAGGGCTCTACTCGCTGGGCTTGGGCCACGGCTCATCCTAAACCACCGCCTGAAAAACTTAGAGTCATAAGTAATGCGACGACCACTATGAATATGGCCAGGAATATCAGTAGAACCTTGGCCGAGCTTCCTCCGAAGACTATCGGTATCGGGCCTATCAACACCACTCCGCCGCCCTTGACCTCGCCCTTACCCCCGGCTCCCGAGGCCAAGAGCATCAAGAACCCTAGGACTAGGAGGAATATCCCGGCCGCGAGTAGGAGGATGTTCGGCATAGGCATATGGAGGTTCCGGCTCGGGCTATATTAGCCTTAACCCGGCTATGAAATCTTAATAGCATTCTAGAATCTCTTTTGAGCTTGGAGGAAGGGAGCTTGGCGCTTGGGATAGCTGGCGCATATGATAGGGCGATCACCGTATTCTCCCCCCAAGGAAGATTATATCAGGTTGAATACGCCTTGGAGACCGTTAGGGCCGGTTCAACCGCCATAGCGATAGCTTGTAATGAGGGATGCGTCTTAACGGTTGAGGAGCGGATGCACACAAAGCTCCAGAACCCAGAGTTCTCGTGGAAGCTCTTCCAGATAGATGAGCATATAGGCGCGGCGGCGGCTGGGTTGAACTCAGATGCGAGGATCCTAGCCGACAACGCCAGAATTAGAGCCCAGGTCTTGAGACTCTCCTATGATGAGGAGCCAACGGTCGAGGCCGTGGCCAGATACATAGGAGACATCATGCAGATGTATACTCAGCACGCCGGGGTTAGGCCATTCGGGACGGCGATCCTATTCGGAGGGGTCGACAAGACGGGCGTCAGGGTGTTCTACACCGAGCCCAGCGGGATGGTCTTAGAGTATGATGCCTGGGCGATCGGGAGGGGGGCTGAGAAGGTGAAGGATGTCCTCGAAGCAGAATATAAGCGCGACCTAAGCTTAGACGAGGCGATAGAGCTATCCCTGAAGGCTTTGGTGAACTCGGTTGAGAGATTGGATGAGAAGTGGACTGCGAGGGTGGCGACCATACCCCTCTCGACGAGGAAGTACTCCATGATGCCTCAGGAGGAGCTCATGAAGAGGCTTAAACCCTTAATAGAGGCTAGGGAGAAGGGCTGAGAATATCCCTTAATATCCACCATATAAATGGTCTTGGATGGAGGATCGAGGTTGTCAAAGAGATACACGATAGCCAGGATCGAGAAAAGGGGTCAGACCTTTGAGATCCTTGTCGACCCGGATAAGGCGTTAAAGTATAGGCTCGGCGAGAAGATACCCGTCTCGAAGATAATCGTCTACGACGAGGTCTATAAGGATGCTAAGAAGGGGATTAGGGCGGGTGAGGAGGAGGTTAGGAAGGCGTTTGGGACGACCGACATCCTGAAGATCGCCCAGACGATCTTGGATGAGGGGGTGGTTCAGATAACGGCCGAACAGAGGCGGAAGCTCATCGAGGACAAGAAGAGGCAGATTATAGAGTTCATCTCGAAGAACACGATAGATCCTAGGACGAACATGCCCCACCCGCCCCAAAGGATCGAGCTCGCGATGGAGGAGGTCGGGGCGACCATAGATCCATTCAAGGATGCCAAGGAGCAGGCTCTGGCGATAATCGAGAAGCTTAGGAGGGTTATCCCGATAAAGATGGGGATCCTGAGATTCAGGCTCAGGCTTCCGGGAGATGTCGTTGGAAAGGCCTATGGAATTATCCGGAGCATGAGCAAGATAACGAGGGAGGAGTGGAGGAGAGATGGGAGCTGGGTGAGCGTAATAGAGATCCCGACCGGGCTTCACGTAGACCTGATAGAGAGGTTAAATAGGATCTCAAGCGGTAGAATCGAGGTGACCCCATTAGAGGAGTGATCGTGGAATGCCCATATACTTCTCAGATCACGAGGTGGTCTTACCCGGCCAGCTGCTCTCAGACGATGGGAGGAGGGGTGGGGAGGGGACCTATGTCGCGGATGGGAAGGTCTATGCCGCCCAGGTGGGCCTGGCCACCATAAGGAATAACAGGGTATGCGTCATAGCTTTTAAGGGAGCTTATAGACCTCAGGTCGGAGACGAGGTCATAGGCGTGATCTCAGATGTCAAGCCGAACGGATTCGACGTGGTCTTGGGTAAGCATCTAACGGGCGTGATAAGGATCCCTGATAGGAGGAAGGTTCAGAACCTCGGCCTTAGGGTTGGAGACGTGATCTCCGCCAGAGTTAAGGAGAGTAGCTTGAGGGGGATAGTCCTGGAGCATACTAGGAGGATGAGGAGGTTCGATAAGGGGCTCCTGATCTCGATCCATCCCGCGAAGATCCCCAGGCTCATAGGTAGGAGGGGCTCGATGATAAACATGATCAAGAGAAAGACCGGGTGCAGGATAGTGGTTGGAAGGAACGGGTTAATAGTCATCTCTGGCCCATCTCCAGCCCAGGAGTTCGCGGCCGTGACGGCGATAAAGGAGGTTGAGAGGGAAGCTCACACCCAAGGACTAACCGAGAGAATCGGTAAGCTAATAGATTCAATTCTCAAGGGTGGTGTGGGGTGAGTAAGCCCAAGCTCATATCCGAGGATGGGATAAGAGTCGATGGAAGGAGATATGATGAACTCAGACCAATAAAGATGGAGGTCGGGGTCCTGGATAAGAGCGATGGATCCGCCTATGTCGAGTTCGGGAAGACCAGGGTCTTCGCGGCGGTCTTCGGGCCGCGGGAGGTCCACCCAAGACACCTGTCATTACCGGATAGAGCCATCCTAAACTGTAGATATCATATGACATCGTTCAGCGTCGAGGAGAGGAAGCCTCTGGGGATGACTAGGAGGGAGGTCGAGCTATCGAAGGTTATTAGAGAGGCGCTGGAGACCGTGGTCTTCCTAGAGGAGTTTCCGAGAACATGCATAGACATCTACATCGAGGTGGTTCAGGCGGACGGCGGGACTAGGACGACAGGTTTAACCGCCGCTTCCCTCGCCCTAGCGGACGCCGGCATACCGATGGCGGACCTAATAGCCGCGGTGGCCGTTGGAAAGGTTGATGGCCAGTTGGTCTTGGACCTAAACGATGTTGAGGATAAGTATGGGGAGGCGGACATGCCCATGGCCATGGCCCCGAGATTCGACTCAATAGTCCTCCTCCAGCTCAATGGGAGGATCTCGAAGGACGAATTTCCCAAGGCCCTGGCCCTAGCGAAGAAGGGGATCATGGAGATCTACAGGCTCCAGAGGGAGGCGTTGAAGAGAAAGTATAGCGCGGCGCCTCAAGGAGGGGTGTGAGCCGTGACGCTCCCGCTACACTCTAAGAAGGACTTGACGGCGAGGATAATGCAGGAGAAGATCTACAGCCTCCTCCAGCAGGGTAAGAGGCTTGACGGCAGGGGGCCCAGAGACCTGAGACCCATAACGATCCAGACAAACCTCGTTGAGAAGGCGGAGGGATCGGCGCTCGTGGCCATGGGCGGGACGAAGATCCTCACGGGAATAAAGGTCGAGGTTGGGACGCCCTACTCAGATAGACCCGACGAGGGATCGTTCGCGGTAAACGCCGAACTCCTCCCCTTGGCCTCAACAACCTTCGAGCCCGGGCCTCCAGATGAGCGGGGAGTTGAGCTGGCGAGGGTCGTGGATAGGAGCCTGAGGGAGGGGAAGGCGATAGACCTTAAGAAGCTCTGCATAGTTGAGGGCGAGAAGGCGTATATCCTATTCATAGACATCTACGTCCTAGACTATGATGGAAACTACTATGATCCGGCGCTGATCTCGGCCATGGCTGCCCTAGCGACCCTAAAGATACCGAAGTATAGGGTCGTCGATGGAAAGCTTGAGAAGACCGATGAATACTTCACACCCGAGCTAACAGCCCTCCCATTCTCGGTGATGATCGGGGTATTGGGGGAGAAGTTCCTAGTCGATCCACAGATAGATGAGGAGAAGGTTTTGGACGTCTCACTGATAATTGGAACGGATGAGAAGGGAAACGTGGTCTCGATCCAGAAAAACTCGCCGGGCCCGGTGCCGATGAACCTCATGGACGACATTATCGAGCTAGCTTGGGAGAAGACCCAAGAGATAAGGAGGAAGTTCTTGGAAGCCGTTCCGGTGAAGCTCGCCGGAGAACAATAACCTCAAACAAACACGCCAATGATCTTCGCTAGATTCGATGACCCCAGTTCTTTCCAGAATACGAGGTGTGGAAAAGCCGGAAGCCTACCGCAAATTCTAGTTGACCGTGGCTCCGCTTCCTCGGACGCTCCCAGCGGGGAGCTCATCGTTAAATATGGAACTGGCCAAGGAAATGTGGAAAGAGATGGTTCAGGTCGGGAAGGTTCAGGGAAATCCGGCGAAGAGGTTCGGGGCGAGATACGGATCCACCCTGAGAAAGAGGGTTGCGGGAATAGAGCGCGAGCAGAGGGCATGGCATATCTGCCCGAACTGTGGCCACCCTAAAGTTAGGAGGGTTTCGATTGGGATCTGGAGATGTAGGAAGTGTGGATACACGTTCGCGGGAGGAGCCTGGACGCCGGCCCCCAGAAAGTAGGTTTGAGGCAAGAATCAGGTTCTGTCTCCCAAGGGATGAGGCCGAGATCCTATATTCATCGATAATTCCTGAGATCAAGGATATTCCCTCTAGGAGAACGTCTGTGAGCATGGCCCTAACCGAGGATGGCTTAAAGCTGGTGATTAGGGCATCTGATCCAGTCGCCCTTAGAGCCGCGTTAAACTCGTTCCTCAGATTCATAGACTCCATACTGGAGACGCTTCACGAGTTAGACCCCATCCTGAAGAGAACCGAACATTAGGTCGCTTCTAAAGATCTCGAAGCCGGAGAAATTAATTTTTTAAGTTCCCGGAATCGATATGCTTGTGAAGATGTCGGCTGAGAGGGAGCTTCCCCCAAGCATTAAGCAGAGGATCGCGAGATTCCAGCAGCTCCAGCAAACGCTAAACGTGATAATAGTTGAGAGGCAGAGGCTCGAGGCGGAGCTGATCGAGGTTAAAGACGCCTTGGAAGAGCTTCAGAAATCCCCCGACGACGTTATGGTGTATAAGGCGGTCGGCCCGATCCTGGTTCGAAGCGATAAGCAGAAGCTCGTCGAGGAGCTGAACGAGAAGAGGGAGCTAACCGAGACCAGGCTTAAGCTCCTGGAGAAGCAGGAGCAGAGGACGAGGAGTCAGTTGGAATCCCTTCAAAAAGAACTGCAGCAAGCGTTGTCGGGATCATCGGCGTCATGAGGGACCGGAAATTCATAGAGCTCTTGGATAAAGGGCTGTATCCGGTGAGAGGCGGTGCCGTGGCGATCTTGACCCACGCTGGGGGAGATCCAGACTCGATAGGGGCATCATACACCCTGATCAACATCTTAAAGAAAGCCTATGCGGTTAGGAAGATCTTATTCACGATACCATCTCGACCGTCCACTCACAGTAAGGCCCTCCTAAACCACCTGAACTTGACGATCGACGATCTCAAGGGACATGAAGGGTACTTCATAGTCCTCGACGCTGGATCACCTGAACAGCTTGAAGAATACCGATGGATATTCTTAAAACCTGAGAGAGTGATCGTGATAGATCATCACACAACTAGTATCGGTAGCTATCCGGAGAACGTTAAGCTATACGTCTCAGACAAGTATCAATCCGTCTGTGAGATCATATACGATCTGGCCGAGTTATTGGGCTATGAGCTAAACGTCTCGGAGGCCGAGGCCCTCTTCGCCGGAATATACTATGACACGGTTAGGCTGTCTATCGCGGACGAGTTCTCTCTTAGAGCCGTGTGCAGGCTCGCGGAGAAGGGATTGAATCCCGTGGAGGTTCTATCTAAGCTTGAGATGAGGATAAACCTCCCTGAGAGGATTGCGAGATTGAAAGCCGCGTCTAGAATGAAGATCTATAGGGTGGGGGAGCTCATGATAGTCCTGACAAGGGTTGGAAGCTATCAAAGCTCCTGCGCGAGAAGCTTGCTGAGCCTCGGAGCGCATTTAGCGGTGGCCGCCGGAGAGTCCGATGAGGGGATCGAGGTCTCCATGAGAGCGGTTAATGAAGTAGTCGAGAAATATGGAGTCGATCTAGGGAGAGATGTTGCGGAGAGACTTGGAAGAGAATTTGGAGGACATGGAGGAGGCCACGCGGCCGCCGCCAGAGCATGTTGCCGTGAAGGCGACATAGACACAATCCTATCCAGGTGTCTAGAGATCTTATCCGAGAAGCTTGGCTCTCGGGCGGAGTTGATGGAGGCTTGAAGATAATCGAGGTTAGAGATCTCGGATTCAAGTATGCTGGAACGGATTTCTACGCGATTAAAGGAGTTAATCTTGAGATAGATGAGGGGGAGTTTGTGATCTTGGCGGGTAAGAGTGGATGTGGGAAGACAACCCTCCTAAGATGCCTAAACGGCTTGATCCCACACCTCTATGAGGGAGAGTTTGAGGGGAGGGTGTTGATAGATGGAATCGATACTAGGGAGTGTCCGCCTCACATCCTCTCCCAGAAGGTTGGAATGGTCTTCCAGAACCCTGATAATCAGCTCTTCGCCCTAAGCGTCGAGGCCGACATAGCTTTCCCGCTTGAGAACCTTGGGCTGCCGAGGGAGGAGATAAGGGATAGGGTCGAGTGGGCTTTAAAGCTCTTAAGGATCGAGGAGTTGAGGAGGAGATCTCCATTCGAGCTCTCGGCGGGTCAGAAGCAAAAGGTGGCTATAGCCTCGGTCCTCGCCATGAAGCCCAAGATCCTCTTACTGGATGAGCCCACGAGCTCCCTCGACCCGATTTCCGCGAAGAATCTCATAGATGCGATAATAGATCTGAATAAGAGCTATGGATTGACCATATTGATCTCCGAGCATAGACTGGCGCATCTAATGCCCCATGCAGATAAGCTAGCGGTAATGGATGAGGGCAGAATCATCTACTTCGATGAACCGCGTAAAATTCTAGAAGAAGATGTCTTGATGTATGGGGTCTCGGTTCCAAGAGTTGTGGAGGTTGTGAGGGAGATGAAGAAGATCGGCGGATGCATACCATTTAAGGATATTCCATTATCGGTTGACGAGTTCATAATGGGCTTAAGAGGCGTCTTGAGATGATAAGGTTCGAGTCGGTTGAATATGTTTATCCGAATGGTGTCAAGGCGCTTGATGGGATAGACCTCGAGATAGGGGATGGCGAGGTAGTTGCGATCATGGGGGAGAATGGGGCCGGGAAAACCACCCTGATAAAGCATCTAAACGGCCTACTGAAACCCGTGAAGGGGAGGGTGTTGATAGATGGTGTGGATACGAGAAATGCCACGGTCGCATCACTCTCCAGGAAGGTTGGGATAGTCTTCCAGAACCCCGATGACATGTTCTTCTCCGAGAGCGTTTGGGAGGAGGTTGCCTTCGCCTTAAGGAACTTCGGATACGATGAGGAGATCGTGAGGAGGAGGGTTGAGAACGCGATAAACTTCATGGATTTGGCGGGCTATGCCGACAAGTCTCCATTCACCCTAAGCGGCGGCGAGAAGAAGAGGCTCGCCCTCGCGATAGTCTTGGCGTGGTCTCCAGACATAATCGCCTTAGATGAGCCGACAATAGGACAAGATATGCTCCAGAAGGAGAAGCTATTGCAGGTGATAAAGCTCCTAAACTCTCAGGGGAAGACAGTCATAATATCGTCCCACGACGTTGAGTTCATAGCAGATCTGGAGCCTAGGGTAATCTTGATGAAGAGGGGTAAGGTGATCGCGGATGAAGATGCTGAGGAGATCTTCCTGAATGAGGAGCTACTCAGATCATGTAACCTCCTCCCACCCCAACTCATAACCCTCTCTAAGGAGCTCGACTTCATCGGGGTGAGACCTAAGCTATATTCTCCGAGGGAGCTGGCAGCCGAGATAGTGGCGAGGCTTCGAAGATAGACCACACCTTCAACTCTCTTCCGAATTATGCGTTTGACGGCGAAATTCTTATACAGGGATCTTCACGTATCTCCGGATGGCCACACTACTACAAGGATTGCAGTTCTATCCCGGAGACAGCTTCATCCATAGGCTTGACCCGAGGGCTAAGCTCCTAATCTCAACAACGTTTCTCCTCATAACCCTCATCTACGTGGAGGTCACCGTGACGACCATAATCGTGGCCGCCGAGGCCCTCCTCGCGGCCATGGGCGGGGTCGTGAGGAGGTGGATTAAGACCGTTTACGGCTCGATCCCCTTCATAGCCGCCGTCTTCCTGGTGAACTATCTCGTCAGGATGCTCATGCCCGGACAGCCTCCAACCCAGGTGATCCTATACGAGTCCTTCGCGGCGGCCTATAGGCTTGTGGCGTTACTCGCCTCATTCTCGATCTTCTTCCTCACAACTACCCCGGAGGAGATTGGGATGACCTTGACGAAGCTGAGGATACCTTACACGTATGTCTTCGCCTTCATCTCCGCCATAAGGTTTACGCCGGTCCTAGCAGAGGAGCTTCAAACCATAATGGACTCCCAGAGATCTAGGGGATTGGAGCTCGATAAGGGAAACCCGTTAACCAGGCTTAAGCGATATATCCCGATTCTGGTCCCATTGATCGTAAACGTCTTGAGGAGAAGCTACGAGCTCGCCGAGGCCATGGAGGTGAAGTGCTTCGGGGCGTCCAAGAAGAGGACCTATCTCAAGGAGCTTAAGCTCAGGCCAAAGGATTTAGCTGTGATCTTCTTGACGCTGGCCTCGATCGCCATCTCAATATACTTTAAATTCATCAACCCGATTAAGATCCCGTGAAAAACCGTATAATCTTTAATCAAGATCTCCGGGTTTCTCGGATAAGACAAAAATACCCGGAGTATTATGAGATTTCTGGTTTCCCTCGATGAAGATTATGGGACAGGCTGAGAGCATGATTGTAGATCAGTCCGCTGAGAGGGAATAAACACGATTCTCACGCAGCGCTCTACCAGATACAAAGTAAATTAATGATTGAGGAGACGTTTTGATCGGGTTGGATGATGTTGAGGCTTAAGCCCGGAGTGGTGGTTGTTGATAAGAGGGAGGAGAGGTCTGGGGTTCCAAGGATGTTATCGAGGCTTGGGATAAGCTTGAGATACGAGCTTTTAGAGGTTGGGGATTATCTCCTCCCAGGAGACATCTTGATCGAGAGGAAGGAGGTTGGAGACTTCCTATCATCACTCCTCGATGGAAGACTATTTGATCAAGCGTCAAATCTAGTTGAAGCATCGGAGAATCCTACGATTCTGATCGAGGGGGATTTCTCAAGGGTATTCGCGAGGTTTGAGAATAGGGCGGCAGTCTGGGGGGCGGTCGCGAGCCTAGGATACGACTTTAAGATAACGCTCCTCTACACCCCATCCCCCGAGGAGACGGCGAATCTGATAGCGATGATCTCGAAGCGGACTCCGAGCAGAGAAGAAATTCATCTAAAGCCCAAGAAGAAGAGAGCCGACATCCATGAACTCCAGCTAAATATAGTGGCATCTCTACCAGGCGTCGGGGCCGCTAGGGCTAAGAGGCTCTTGGAGAAGCTTGGAACCATTAGAGCGGTGTTCAGCGCGGATGCTGGCCAGTTATCGAGGCTTGGCGGAATACCCTATGAGACTAGCTTAAAGATCTTCAAGCTATTGAACACGAGATATGGCGAGGAGGCTGAAAGGAGGCAGGAGAAGATTGACGACTTTATCCGGGAAGACATATAAGCGATAAAATCCATGAAAAATGTGATAAATCTTGCTTGAGAACTCGCTTCAAGCACCTCTCACCTCTCTTTTAATGGGCTTAATCCTAGCACTCCTAGGCTTAATCTTGGTCTTCGCGGGAAGAGGGGTGATCAAGTTCATAGCATTCTTGATAGGCGGGATCATAGGCGGATTAGCTGCATCCACGATAATAGCCCCATATCTCGGCGGCGCAACGATCCTAGCCGGGGTGATCGGGTTCATACTCGTCGGGGCGCTCACGCAATTCCTCTTACCCGTCGGCGCGGGGCTCGCGGCCGCCGCCCTAACCTACCTATTCCTCAAGCCTCTCCTAAACGTGGTCTTCGCCCTGATAATCGCGGTCATAATATTTTTCGCGGTCTTAATGTTATTCAACAAAACAGTCGCGGTTGGGACGGCCTTCCTGGGATCCCTTATCTTCCTCGCCGGGATCAGGCAATTCATACCCCTAGACATCTATCTCAGCATATTGATCATTGTGGCCTTGACTGTGATCGGCTGCATAGTCCAGCTCAGAAGTCGATGAAAATCTGAGAGTCATGCGACGAACTGACTTGATGGGCGATCGGTCGGCCAGGAAAGTTATAGTTAACGCTATGTACAACCTTCTTTGAGGTTTGTCTATGAAAGATGACCGCTCGGTGAGGATGAAGATTAAGAAGAATCTCAAGAAGGGGTTGGGGGAGCTCGATGGAGAGGTTCATGAGGTTATCGGGAGATATGAGCGGAGAGAGATCTCATTTGAGGAATACTTGAGGCTTAGGATGGAGCTTGAGTTGAAGAGGATTAGGGTCGTTATGGAGAATCTTAGGAGGCTCTCAAAGGCTGGATGACTACTCGCCGAAGAGCGGAACCCTTCCAAGATAGTTCATCAGGATCCTCATCAAATCCATCCCCCTAATCCTATTCAATCCTCCCGAGGCGCATGAGATCTCATCAAACTTTCTCACGTCATCCCTCCTAACACCGGGCCCGATTATCGCTAATGGAACCGGATCCCCGGCATGGCTCCCAACCTCGCATGGGGTCGTGTGATCTCCTGTCAATGCTAGATAATAGTTCTCGGAGAGAACCTTGTCGACGAGGGGCTTAAGCTCCCTAGAGATCCACTCTATCACCTCAACCTTCCTCTCCGGATCTTTGTCGTGACTCACATTGTCGGTCGCCTTAATATGTAGGAAGACCAGATCATAGTCATCTAACGCTCTCATCGCGGCCTCAACCTTTCCCTTGAGGTTCGTGTTAACGGTTCCATCGGCTCCCTCAACCCTGATAAGCTCGAATCCAACGGCCTTGGCCACACCCTTATACAAGGCTCCCCCCGCTATCGCGGCCGCCCTAACACCCCATAGCTCGTTAATCGATTTAATCCTAGGCAATACTCCAGCCCCCCTAGGCAGGATGGCATTCGCGGGCTTAAGCCCCCTCTCAACCCTCTCCTTATTCAACGGATGCTCTCTCAAAATCCTCCCGGCCTTCTCCAAGAACTCCTCCAAGGCTCTAGCGGTTCTCTCGGCCTCGATGGAATCGTCTAGGGGGCAGGGCTTGGGGACCTTCACCCCGGTTAGATGTGGGTCCACATCTGAGACCATCCTCGAAAGCTTCTCACCTCTCAAGACTAATACCCCCCTATGCTCGGAGGAGTGGATGAACTCCGCCTCAACCCCGTCAACCTCCTCGATCCTGATATCCTTCAAGGACTCGGAGAGCTTCTCGGCATCGACGTTGCCTATCCTCCCAGCCCTCCTATCGACGATCACCCCGTCATCGCTTACGGTTGCGAGGTTGCATCTGAACGCCACGTCGCCCGGCCTGAGATCTACTCCAACCCCGAGGGCCTCGAACGCGCCTCTACCGGGATAGCATCTCTCGGGATCGTATCCGAAGATCGCGAGGTGGGCCGTATCGCTTCCTGGGGGTTGGCCTGGAGCTATTGGGTCCATGATCCCGCACTCCCCCTTTTCGGCGACTAGATCCAAGGTTTTGGCTTCTGCTGCCTGTAAGGGCGTTAATCCCCCCAACGCTTTAACGGGCCTGTCCCCGACTCCATCCAAGACTATTAAGACCGCCTTCATCGAGCATCAAGCGCTCGCGCCGACCTATAACTCTTCTCAAAAATATCTTTAACGAGGCTATTCGAACCATGGCCATAACAGGAATTATGAGGCTTAAGCTCATCCTAACGCTTGAGATAGCTTTTGCGGGCATCTACCTAGCCCTCACTAGAAGTCTCCTGGTGATCTACTTGACCTCCATAGGGTTCACGGTCGGATTTATCTCGACCATGGTTGTAGCCTCCTCGACCGCCTCACTAATCCTATCCATAATACTCTACAAGTCTCCAAAGTTCGTCGTCAGGAAGGTTAGGTCTAAGTTCATCCTAGCCCATGCGGGTGAGAGGATATTCTGGATACCGATGGTTCTTACGAGCAACATCTATGTGATAACGCTCTCCTACATGATCCTCAGCATGTCCTCAACGATCCTCGGGGTCTTCATGAACCTCCTAATCTACTCATCATTCGACGAGGCTGGGATAAGGGATGTCACGGCTAAGAGAACTGCCGCATACAATTTTACAAATGTAATTGGATCGATCCTCTCAATACTCTTGCTAGCGGTTTTACCCCCTGAGGCTAAGTTTCAGATAATCTTCATAACGGGATCTTTAATAGGGCTTCTCTCAACTCTCATGATAAGCCTCGCAGATATGAGCAAGATGGAGGAGGTCGAGATCCCCCCGGAGATCGAGAGGCCCGAGCAATTCTTCTCCATCTCATCCTTCCTACTCGCATTCCTCACCTCAAACAATCTCCTAGGAATCTTTTGGCAACCATATCTGATGAATGCGCTCAACGCTCCAGACTATGTGGCCGCCGGAATAAACTTCGCCGGAACCCTCGCCAGCATCCTAGGCTCAGCCCTATGGGCCAAGCGTTCTCTAAGGACCTTCAGGATAGCCCTAGCCTCAAGCATCGTGACGCCGATAGCCGCGATACTGATCCCGATACCGTCGGCTCATATAGGGGTCTCCGCATTTAATGGAGTCGTTGGAACCGGCACGGCGTTCTTGGGCAACTTTCTTTTCGCCAGATACTTATCGAAGTTCGGTATTTTGAGGTCGAGCATGATCATGGTCTTGCTCTCAAACCTCTCCCAGCTCCTCGCAACTCCATTCGGAATAATCTTCGGCCAAAATTACATGATCCTCTTCATCTCGGTTCTGCTCCTAATGATCTCCTCAAACTTCCTAGCCCTCCTAACCATACCCGAGGTAGCCGTGGTCCCAGCCCATGCCGCCAGAACCTACTCATACCTCCTCTACACGACGAGCTTGACGGGCTACTCCTTCATAGTCGAGACTACGGTGGAGGCCATAACCCTAACCCTGAGGCTCCTAGCCCTAACCCTCGTCCTAATAATACTCTACATCCTTTATAGGCTCGTTTGGTTCTTGGCGACGATTTAACATAAATATCCCCAGATAGGCTTATCTTGAAGATGGATCAGCCTGAACCTAACTTCCTTAAGGAGTTCCTCTCGATGATCTCGAGGGAGATCCTCTACCTGACGCCGAAGCTGTTGATAGCTATATTGATGATAGTCGCGGCGTTCATAATAGTCAGGTTCGTTGGAAGCGGTGTTAGAAAGCTGTTATCTATGGCGGATGTCGATGGGATGATTAAGCGATATAGTGGGATAGAGCTCCCGATCTCCTTCAATAGCATAGTCCTCTCCCTCCTCTACATAGGCGTGGCCTTAACGCTAGTCTATGGATTCATAAACCTCTTCCTCGGCGAAGCCTACATCGAGGCCGCCACCTCCGTGATGATCTATGGGGCTAGGGTGATAAGCGTGATAGTCTTAGCGATAATCCTCTTCACAGCATTCTCCGCGGTGATCGAGAAGATAAGGGTTGAGAGCAGGATGAAGGGCTACCTCTTCTTCATAGTCACATTACTCCTAACGGCCATGCTCATAGACGTGACCGCGTTAAGCGAGCCCGTGAAGCAATCCCTATACATGGGGCTGGCCATAGGGATAGGCGCATCCCTCGCCGTCTTCTCAATCTGGTTCTTCTTCCACGAATACCTCGACAAGATGGTTGGGAAGAGGCGTAAGTAGACGCATTTTCGGGGAGCTCTAGCTTGACTTAAATACTCGGACCCCATAGAGATGAACGGAACAGGCTATGCCCCGGAGTAGGAGGGCCGGCCGAAGGGGGGCTGGAGAGGTAGTGGAGGGAAAGAAGAAAGTATATCTCAGGCTTGAAGACCTCCCATCGGTCGGAAACGCAACGGCCCAAAAATTGAGGGAGATCGGATACTCGACAATAGAAGCTCTGGCAACGGCGACCGTCTCGGAATTGGCGGCCGCGGGAATAGGTGAGAAGAGGGCAGCCGAGATAATCTCGGCGGCGAGGGAGGCGATAGAGGTGAGCTGGGTAACGGCGAAGGAATTGGCCGAGCTGAAGAAAACGGTTGGAAGAATAACAACCGGAAGCAGATCACTAGACAAACTGATAGGAGGAGGTGTTGAAACCCAATCAATAACGGAATTCTTCGGAGAATATGGCTCGGGGAAATGTGTTGCGAAAGGAACATATGTCGCGTATATGAACCCAGATAAGATACACCTCGAGCCCATAGAATCGATCTATGAGAGGTATAAGGCGATTTACGGTGAGAGACCATACGTAGATGGATATATTATTCCGCTCAAGGATGTGAGGGTCTTTTCGCTAACCGATAAGGGAATAATGCCGATCGAGGCCAAATTCATGTATAGGGGATGGGCTGAAAAGCTCATAGAGATAAGAACCGAGCGCGGGAGGGAGCTTAAGGCCACACCGACCCATAAGCTCATCACAATAAACGAGGATGGAGAGCTAAGCTGGATTGAAGTTGAGAAACTTAGACCCGGAACTCCAATAGCTGTTCCCAGCAGGATAATGGTCGAGAACCTAAAGGATGGGATAAGCTTGGATGACGCATACTTCATCGGCCTATTCATGGCAGAAGGAACGCCGAATCCTCTCTCAATATCTACCGGAAGCCAGCTTCTAAGAGATTGGCTGATAGAATATCTTAGGAGAAGATTCGGCTTCAATCCAACCATAGAAGAGCGTGGCAGAGTGTTCAGAATCCTATTAAGAAGATCTGTGAAGAACGTTCTCGGAGAACTGGCATCGTGTCGTGCGGAGGAGAAATTCATTCCCGAGAAGATAATTAACGGCTCAGAAGATGTTATCAGATATTTCCTGGCTGGCTATTTGGATGGAGACGGATATATATCGAACTTCATCGAGATCTCCACGAAGAGCTGCAAGTTAGCCTTTCAGCTCACCTATCTACTATCGAGGCTTGGGTTCGAGGCCACCCTTAGAGAGAAGGAGATAGATGGAGAGCGCTATTTCCGGTTGTTCATAACCGGAGATGGGAGAAAGCTTGTAAGAACACTACCCCTCAAACTTAAGGCTCACAACATTAAGACTAAAAACTCCGCTCATGGAGTTCCCAGCGTTTTCATAAGATATCTTCGAAGGACTTTCTTGAGCATATCAACCCATAGAGGTTGCCTCTCGAAGAAGATGAAATCGATGTATCGCGGGAAGACGATAGGAGACCTATTGGTTAAGAATGGTTGGAGGAATAGACGAGTAGTTAATCGAGAAACGCTGATGAATATCCGGGAATTATTCATCAACTTAAGGGACAACCTTAAGGAAATTAAATCCATGCTTCAACGTGGAGAACTAACAGATAACTTGTTCAGAGATATCTATCAGAATTTGCCCTTCGCCATAAGACCGGTTCTAAAAGACCGGCTAGAGCTTGCTAAGAGCTCTGTGGGAAATTACGTGGTAAGAGGACTTCCAAAGGATCCGGCTAGGCGCGACTCCATAAGAACGGCATTGCTTGAGGTGGTGGAAGAGAAGCTTAACAAACTTGAAGAAGCACTTAAGAAGCTCGATCTAGTAATGAGCCTCTCATGGGATTTCATTACAGAGGTTCGAGAGATAGACTACCATGACTATGTATACGATTTCGCCGTACCGGATGCGGGGAACTTCATTGGAGGAAATCTCCCAACAATCCTACATAACAGTCAGATATGCCATCAGCTCGCGGTGAATGTCCAGCTACCTCCCGAGAGAGGTGGATTGGATGGAGCGGCCCTATACATAGACACTGAGAACAGTTTGCCTTATGATGAGCACGTGCTGGTTGTTGAGGATGGCTTGGTTCATATGAGGATGATAGGTGAGGTCGTGGAAAACGTGCTTAGAGAGTCTAAGGCTAGCTTTAGGGATGGGAGTTATGTGGCTGAGCCTAAAAGGCGAATCGAGGCGCTAGCGTTCGACCCTGAAGATTACAGGGTTAAACCCTTCCCGATAACGGCCGTGATGAAGCATCCGCCCAAGAAGATTTATCGAGTTAAGCTCGCCAGCGGGAGAGAAGTTAAGGTTACGAGATATCATAATTTCTTCACGTTGAGCGAGGATGGGAAGCTCATCCCGATATCCACCGAAGATCTATCCCCTGGAACATTCATAGCGATACCATCCAAGATTCCAGTCATGGCTGAAGAGATTATCATGGATCTTTCGGAGATCTTATCGAGTTGCCCCGAAAAGTTCTGGGTATATGGGGGAGAGGAGTTCAAGTCCTTCCTTAAAGGTATCAGTAAGGAACTCAGGAAAATAGCGAAATCCTTAGGAGTCGATCCGGATAGAGTTTATAATTGGAGGTCGAGAGGAAGCCTTCCATTACATGTCTATAACCACATTAAGCACTTGATTCCGGAGAGAGTTGCTAGCACTCTGAGGATAGGTGGAAAGAGTAGGAGAAACAGCCTCCCAATCAAGATCTCTCTGGATAGAGATCTGGCATTCTTCCTCGGACTTTATGCGGCGGATGGCTCGAAGACTGAGGTCAATAATCAAGTGATCATAACCTCGAAAAATGAGACCGTTAGGGAATTCATGAAGAGATTTGCGCGAAAATTCGATCTAAATGTGAGGGAGAGCGCAAGGAATCCGGATCTAATAATAACTTCAAAACCTCTAATATGGTTCTTGAAGTCCCTCGGCATCGGAGACTCGGCTATGAGCAAAAACGCGCCGGCATTCCTGTTGGGAGCTTCGGAGGAGATAAGGATCGCATGGCTTGAAGGATATCTGCTCGGAGATGGCTCCGAAAACCGTCTTTCAAGACAAGTCAGCTGTGAGACGATTTCAAAGCCTCTCGCCAACTTCATACTATATCTAACCGAGAGCCTAGGCATACCGTCGAGAAACCGCATGATCACTAGGAGTAAGAATGATGGGATTCACGTAAGCCGAAATATTTACTGGCCTCTAGAGCCGACCCGAGAGCCTCATTTACTCAATATTCCCGCCAAACCATTCGGTAAGATGCTCAAGCGTATGAGGGAGAAATATGGCTTAACGATGAAAGCTTTGGCTGAGGCGGCGGGCTTCAAGACTGAGGGATCTATCTGGCAAATAGAGTCTGGGTATATAAACAGGATTGAGAGAAGTAAGGCGGCCAAACTGCTGTCGGCTCTTGAGAGCTTGGGAGCGAATGAAGAATCTATTAGAAGATTCATGAAGTTGATCAACGGAGATATATGGTTTGACGAGGTCGTCGATGTGGAGGAGGTCGGCGAAGAACCAACCTATGACTTCGAGGTCATGCCCGATGGAAAGCCTGTTGAAAACTTCATAGCAGGCTATGGTGGAATATTTCTCCACAACACCTTCCGAATAGAGCGTATAATGCAGATGGCTAAACATGTTGGCTTAGATCCTGATGAGGCTTGTGAGAGGATAATCTATGCCGAGGCATATAATAGTGATCATCAGATCCTGTTGTTGGAGAAGGCGGATAAGGTGATTAAGGAGAATAATGTCAGGCTCATCATAATAGATTCCCTCACATCCCATTTCAGGAGCGAGTATGTCGGGAGGCAGAACCTCCCCGAGAGGCAGCAGAAGCTGAATAAGCATATGCACAAGCTCCTTAAGCTCGCGAGGGCATTTAACGCCGCCGCGGTCGTCACGAATCAGGTCATGGCCAGACCAGACGAGTTCTTCAGCGCTATGGCGGTCCTTCCGGTTGGAGGCCATGTCGTCGGCCATGTGAGCCATACGAGGATCTATCTCAGGAAGGCGGCTGGGAGAAATGTCAGGATAGCTAGGCTTATCGCAAGCCCCTATCTCCCCGAGGGCGAGGCGATCTTCAGGATAACCGAGAATGGAATTGAAGATTTAGAGCAGGAGAAATAAACGTCCTAGAATCTCATCTTAATAAGCCTCTCAAAAGCTGACAATAGTTTCCTCACCGTATTCGCGATTGAATGTCGGAACAGGTGGCGCCGCATCCACGTTAAAGATTCCGCGGATGAAGAAACCTCTACTATCAACTTGACCATGAAACGATTAGTTGTAGTCAACTCTAAGGCCTTCGGAAAAATTCGCCGATGTAATTGGGAGGCCGAAGAATTTTGTCAGTCTTCCGGGCTTAACGTTCTAAAAATTTCAAGGTGAGGATTCTAGGCTTTTCTGCACGAGAGTTCTTCCAATATGATCTCCGCCGCCAGCCTAGCAGCTCTCCCACATACCGAGGGGCATCCCCTGGGATCGTGTCCGCCGGCCTCATTAAACATCCTATATTGATCCGGATCCCATAGATCATACCATCTTCCCAGGACTCTCGTCTGAACTTCTTTGCAGGTCGTCCCGCCGAACTGCTCCCTAAACCTATCAACGAGATTCTTCGCAAGCCTGAGCGCCACATAGTGCTTCTTGGCCGGATCATGGGAGACGTAGTCCTCATAGCTTCTGCCGAAGATCAGGCCTATCGCCATAACCCCGCCGCATAGAGCTCCGCAGGTGAGTCCCCGAAGACCTATCCCGGCGGCGAAGCCGGTCGCGGCTTTAAGATGGGTTAACGGAATGTTAAAGGATTCTAGAAGAGCCAGTAAAGTCGCCTCACAACAGCCATGATACTCCTGCTCATAGTATAAAGCCTTCCTCGAAACATTCTCAAGAAACTCTTTCCTATCTCGGGGCAGGTTGGCGAGACCCATACGGTAATGGGGGCAGGGGGTGGTAATTAGCTTTCCGCAAGGAAGTATTTGGGGATGGTTCTCGACTAAACGTTCAGCTCGGCGAGCTCCTTGAAGAGCGGCTCTAGGGCTAGATATAGCCTCTTAAAGAATCCATATAGCTTCTCATATTTCTCATGAATGCCTGGATCGGGGTCAAGCTCATCGACTATCGCGTTCAACTTCGTGGCTACTGAGAAGTCCTTATATAGTCCTGCTCCCACACCGGCGGCTATCGCGGCTCCAAGGGAGGTCGCCTCCATGAGATATTTTGGGATAATTACCTTCTTACCGTAGATGTCCGTCATTATCCGCCTCCAAAGCTTACCCTTAGCTCCTCCACCAATAAGTCTAATGCTCTCGATCTGCACGCCGAGCTCCTCGAATGAGTCTAAGATTATTCGAAGATTGAAGGCAACGCCCTCGAGAACCGCCCTTATCATATTTTTTCGTTCATGAGCTAGGGTTAAGCCGAAGAAGACGCCCCGCGCATTGGGATTCCACCAAGGAGACCTCTCGCCCATGAGGTATGGTAGGAAGATCAGCTTTCCAGCACCCGGCTGAACTTCCTTGGCCTTCGAATCCATTACCACGTATGGATCTACATCCCTCTCCTCGGCCTCCTCAACCTCCCTCCAGCAAACTTTATCCCTGAGCCACTTATAGGATGCACCGGCAGTCTGCATGGTCCCGGTTGGGGTGATCTTTTCGGAATCGAGATGATAGAAGTTGAAGATCCTCATCTTAGGATCTATTAAGGGTCTATCGGAGACCACCGAGATCCATGAGGACGCGCCGATGTAATTATATGCTTGGCCCAGCCTTACGGCTCCAGCGCCGGTAGCCGCGCAAGCCCCATCACCTCCCCCAATAACCACGGGCGTCCCCGCTTTTAGCCCCAGTAGCTCGGCAGTCTCGGAATCAAGCTCGCCCTCGACCATCGTAGACGGATGGGGCTCTGGAAGCTTATCTAAGTCTATTCCAAGCTCCTCTAACATGTCATATGCCCAAGCCTTCTTACGGACGTCCATCAAGCCTGATAATGAGGCGTCGGAATAATCCGTTGCATAGCTCCCCGTAAGCCTTAGCACGATATAGTCTTTGGCTTGGAGAAACTTGTAAGCCTTCTCATAGATCTCTGGCTCATTCTCCTTAACCCAGAGGATCTTTGAAATCGTATAGGTTGGGCTAATCCTGTTGCCCGCGATCTCATAATACTCCCTAAATCCTATCTTCTCGCTTATCTGATCTGCCTGTTTAACGCTCCTCTGATCCATCCATATAATACTCCTTCTAAGAGGCTTTCCGCTCTTATCGACCGGAAGACATCCCATCATCTGGCCGCTAAAGCTTATGGCCTTAACGTCGCCGGAATCAACCTTAGATCTACTCAAAAGCTCTCTCGTCGATTCGATGAAAGCTCTCCACCAATCCTCCGGATCCTGCTCGGCCCAAAGATGTTGGGGATGGAATGTCTCATATTCCTTTAGAACGCTCGCGACAAGCCTACCATCGAGGTCGAATAGGGTCGCCTTATCCCCCGTAGTTCCAACATCATGGGCTAAAAGATATCCGGAATTCTCCTGCCGCCTCATTAGGGGAAAATTCCTCGACCCTAGCTTAAAGATTCTCCAAAAGGTATAAATAACACTTACTCCAAAAAAGGGGGTGTGCGAATATGACCAAAAAAGAAAATAATCAAGATATATCGAATGAGAGTATCTTGAAGAAAAAGATCTCCCGTAGAACCGCTCTATCAACCGCCGGCAAGATAGCGGTTGGCGTAGTCGTAGCGGGGGTTGTCGCGGGTGTTGGCGGATACTATGCTGGCAGCGCGGCGGCCCCCGCAAAGACCACGACTGTCGAAAAGACCGTGACCAAGACGGTTGAGAAGACCGTGACGGAGACCGTGACGGTCGGAACTCCGACGGGGAAGCGATTCGAGGGTGTTAAGCTGACGGTTGTCAGTACCGACTGGCTTCTATGCCCCTTGAAGAAAGCCCATAAGAAGGAGTGGGAGGAGCTTACCGGAGGATCGATCGAACTGGTAGCCGTTCCCTATGGAGCGCTCTATGAGAAGGTAATGACGGACTTCGTTACGAAGACAGGGGCCTACGATGTAATAATATATCCAGGTGGATGGATTGGGGACTTCGCGGGTGGAGGATGGCTTGAGAACCTTGAGCCATATATGGAGAAGTATGGATACCCGTTAAAGGCGGACATCCTACCTGGCTGCAGGAAGGTTGCCGAGTGGGGAGGGAAGCTACACTCCCTACCATATGATGGAGACTGCCATCTACTCTACTATAGGAAGGATGTTATGACGAATCCAGAATACCAGGAGGATTTCAAGAAGAAGTATGGATACGACATGCCTATTCCACCTAAGACTTGGGATCAGGTTAGAGATGTCGCAGAGTTCTTCAACGGATGGGACTGGGATGGGGATGGAGAAAAGGAGTATGGGATCGCCTTCATCGCCAAGAGGGGAACTCAGGCCCAGTGGACCCTACTAGACCTGATAGCCCAATACAACGTAATCCACGGACCCATAACCAACTACACGGGCAACATGTTCTTCGACCTCGAGACCATGGAGCCCCTCATCGGAGAACCTGGCGCCGTAGAGGCTCTGAAGATGATGGTGGAACTATCGAAGTACGCTCCCCCAGGTCTATTGGGCTATGGCTACAGCGAGTTCAGGGAGGCTTACGTTAAGGGCGGCGTCGCCGTTATAGGGATTGACTGGGGAGACGTAGGGATCATGGAGTGGATGGATCCCGCCTCCGTGGTCAAGGGTAAGCTTGGATATGCGAAGCTCCCAGGAGCCTCCAAGGTCTGGGATAGAAAGAACAAGAAGTGGATCGAGAAGTATAACCAGAACAACTTCGCCGACTTCGGAGGATGGTGCATCGGAATCTCCGTCTTATCGAAGAATAAGGAGGCCGCCTACGATCTGATAAAATACCTGACGTCGCCTGAGCCCAGCCTAAGGGATGCCTCCGGAATCCTTGGATGCTGGGGCTGTAACCCATATAGGTTCAGCCACTTCGATGTGGATGAGTGGGTTAAGTCAGGGTTTGGGAGGAAGTCTGCTGAGGAGTATCTCGGCGTTATACGAGAGATCCTAAGCGATCCATACTGTATAAGCGACCTGAAGATACCCGGCAGGGTCGAGTATTATGACAAGCTCGACGCCCACCTAGCCGAGTGCTTGGCTGGAACGGTGTCTCCGGAGGATGCCATGGCGGCTGCTAAGGAGGATTGGGAGAAGATAACCGATAGCCTCGGTAGGGAAAAGCAGCTGAAGCTATATAGAGCATCTCTCGGCATCGCTTAGACATTTAGATTGGAATTTTTATTACCTCCTTCTCATTCTTTTTGAATGGTGGCGTGGGGTTGATGAAGCGTATTCCAATAGGTTGGCTATTCATACTTCCGACGATCGTATTCCTCCTCATATTGACCATATTCCCGCTCGTCTGGTCTCTCGGCCTCGCGTTCTGTTCTTGGAAGCTCGCTAAGGGTGGGATAGAGTCTCATCCAGAGTTCATCGGTTTAGAAAACTTCATAGAGGCGTTAAATGCCGATAGGAGATATTGGAGCGCTATGGGATACACTTGGTTATACACGGCTGTCGCCGTAACCGTGGAATTCCTAGTTGGCCTGGGGCTCGCTATACTCCTTTCCTTCAAGGACTTTAGAGGTAGGAAGTTCTTCAGGGTAGTCTATCTAATGCCTATGGCCTGCCCACCCCTCGGAGTGGCCTTTATGTGGAGGCTTCTCTTTCATGAAGATGTCGGGATCTTAAACAGGATCTTAACGGCCATGGGTTTGGGGAGAATAAGGTGGATGACGGATCCATGGACTGCTCGATTCGCGTTGATAATGGTCGATGTATGGCAGTGGACCCCCTTCATGTTCCTAGCACTTCTAGCGGCCCTCCAATCCCTCCCGGTGGAACCTTATGAAGCCGCCCTCATAGACGGCGCTTCGAGGTGGCAGATACTTCGGTATATCACGCTCCCCATGCTAAAGCCCGTGATAACGACGATACTCTTGCTCAGAACGATAGACTGCTTGAGGCTATTTGACTATGTTTATGGAATTACAAGAGGCGGGCCGGGGCTCTCGACCGAGTCGGCCTCATATTATATCTACTTGGTGGGCTTATCATACTTCGACTTCGGATATGGTTCAGCCCTATCATATATCTTGCTTATAATGATGTTGGCCTTATCCATGGTGCTCATCCTCAGGCTAAGGAGGGGTCTGTGATGGCGAAGAAGCGCAACGCGAAGGACGTACTTACTTGGACAGTAATAGGGATAATCCTAGTGGCATATCTTATCTGGACCATCTTCCCATTCGCGTGGATGTTCATAACCTCGATAAAGTCTAGAGCGATAATCTACAAACCCTATTTCCTACCTTTCATTCAATTCCAGCCAACACTTGAGAACTGGTATAATGTCCTGGTAGGAGGGTATGGGCCGAGGGCGTTCGTTAATAGCTTGGTGGTGGCGGTTCTAAGCAGCTTCTTAAGCCTGACACTCGGAGCGCTGGCCGGATACGGCTTATCTAGATTCAAGTTTAGGAGGTGGAAGAATAGGGATATCGCGGTCTTCATACTCTCTCAGAGGATGATGCCGCCCGTGGCCGTGATAATACCCTATTTCCTGATCATGAGGACTTTCGGCCTCCTCGATACTTGGTGGGCTCTGATCTTAGCCCACTCCGTCTTCAACTTACCGCTCTCAACCTGGCTCGCCATGGACTTCTTTAACGAGGTGCCCATAGACATCGAGGACTCAGCGTTAGTCGATGGATGCACATACCTGGGAACATTCCTGAGAGTTACCTTGCCCCTATCCGTTCCAGGCCTCGTCGCCATTTACACCCTCTGCTTCATCTTCTCCTGGAATGAGCTTCTCTTCGCCTTAACCCTAACCTATAACAAGGCGTACACGGTTCCGGTCTTGATCGCGGGAACTCTAGCCTTCCAGCAGATGGCTTGGTGGAATCTAGCGGTTTACGCGACGCTAGCCATAATCCCCCCTGTCGTACTAGCCTTAATCTTCGAGAAGTACCTAGTTAGGGGATTAACCCTAGGCGCCGTGAAGTTCTGACCCGCGGAAAGACTTAAATGGGATTCGGGCCGAATCCAGCCGGTGGTAGCCTTTGGCGATATTATCCCCCAAGGTAGGATTTATCCCCGTCAAAAACACCTTCTTCGGATTTCAGCTCGCCGAAGAGGTCCGGGAGCGGGCGGTAAACGCTCTAAAGAAGCTAAACTTGGAGCTCGTTATCGCCTCGGAGGAAGCCGTTAACCGGGTTGACGAGGCCGTCGAGGCCTCCAGGAGGTGTGTCGAGGCCGACGTGGACCTCGCTTTGATATTCTTCTCAAGCTGGGCGAACGAGGAGGTCCCGAACGCCATCGTCTCCGAGCTAGCCGACTATCCGATACTTCTATGGAGCATCCCGAAGCCCGAGTCCCTGATCTCGCCCTGCGGTCTCATAAGCGCTTCAAGCAACCTGAGGAGGCTCGGCAAGAGGTTTGGATACATCTTCGGTTCGATGGATGATCCAGAGACCCTGAGGAGGATTGAGAGCTACGCCAGAGTCTGCGCGGCGGCTAAAAGGCTCAGGAGATCTAGGATAGGAGTCGTGGGCTACAATTGCCCCGGAATGATAGACGTGACTTTCAGCGAGATCGAGGTCAAGAGGCTCGGCCCGCAAATAGTCCATCTAAGCATCGCGGATCTATTAGATAGATGCGAGTCCGTGGATAAGGGGAAGGCTATGAGAGATGTTGAGGAGCTCGAGCGCAGGGTTGGAGGGGTGGAGGTGAGTAGGGAGAGCCTGATGAACGCCGTCCGCATGTATTATGCTCTCCGAGAACTCTCCGAAGAGCATAAACTCGACGCGATAACTGTTAGATGTTGGCCCGAGCTCCGCGAGCAACGCGGTCTAATACCCTGCTACGGCTTATCGAGGCTCAGCGATGAGGGGGTGATAGGAACCTGCGAATGCGATGTCTTCGGGGCTGCAACCCAGCTGATAGGCTATTGGCTCACCGGAATTCCACCATTTAATGGAGACTTCGGCGCGATCTATCCCGAGGAGAACGCCATCCAGCTATGGCATTGCGGAGCCGCTTCGACGAGGCTCTCAGAAGACTTCTCCGAGATCCATGTAAGGTCGCATGCTCAGGTAGGCGTCGGGGTCACCCTAGAATTCCCCCTCAAGCCGGGGAGGGTCACGATAACTAGGATCACGAGGCCCATGAATGGAAGGTTTGGAATCCTGATAGCCGGAGGGGAGGCGCTGAGGCTCTCGCCGGAGGAGCGGGGGAACCCCGCGAAGATTAGGCTTGACGATCCATTAGAAAGATTCCTTGACGCTCTCGTGAAAGGTGGTGTCGAGCATCACCTCATAATGGTTTATGGAGATATTCGCAGGGAGCTATTCATGCTGAGCGAGGTCCTGGATTTAGAGCCGATAACGCCCTAGAAAAGCGGCCGGTCCCCAATTTTGAGAAATTCCGAGGACGTTCAGGGAGCCTCCAAAAGCCCTCTACATCCTCCTAGGCGGATGGAAGGCGGCGGCCCCCTAAGAAAAACTTATGGCTTCTAAGCTCGGCGAAATTACATGGAACCGGTTAATCTGCCACAGGCCGAGGAGGCGAGCATAGATTGGAGAAAATTCGAGGGGAGAGAGCTGACGATATGCTGGCCCATACACCCAACCTTCGAAACCTTGAAGAGCCTCTGCCCCGAGTTTGAGAAGCTAACGGGGATAAGGCTCCATGTGGAGGAGGAGCCTGAGAGCGAGTGGAGCAGGGTGGTTCAATCGAACCTCACCTCCGGGAAAAAGGTCTATGATGTAATAGCCTGTGCATCGCTCTTTACTTGGAGCTGGGCTCCCAACGGACTCCTAGAGCCGCTCGACAAATATCTCGAAGATCCCAGTTTAACCGATGCGGGCTGGTATGACTTCCGAGACTTCCCGGACTCTGTTATAAAGATCTGCCGCTGGCCTGGAGAGCCGGGGGCATCCGAGGGTGAGGGCAAGCTCTGGATGATCCCCTACATGATGGAGGCCTCGATCCTAGCGTATAGGGAAGATGTCCTTGAAAGGCTCGGCCTGAATCCGCCTGATAGCTGGGAGGATCTCCTCGAAGCCGTTAAGGCGATCAATGCGAAGAGTGGGGAGCTAGGTCTAAGACCTCTGATCCTGCGAGGCGCGAGATTTCTGATAGCGATCGGAGCGTATCCAAGCGTGTTAGCCGGGTACGGGGCAAGAGATCTCGACGAGAACCTTAAGCCGCTCTATACCCGTAGCGAGTTCGTCGAAGCGAGTAGGATCTATGTCGATATAATGAAGAATGGATGCCCGCCCTTCCAGGAATTCTCGAAGGTTAGCTGGACGGATGTAATAGACCTCATGGCCGGTGGAGGCTATGCCCTCACGATCGACTGCGACTTCTTCGCATACATCTGGGAGAATCCCGAGAAGTCGAAGGTGAGTGGAAAGCTCTCCTACGCCCCGGTTCCGAAAGGTCCTGCGGGGAGGGGCTCGAAGATCTGGGCTTGGAGCCTAGCGATTCCAAGTCTCTCAAGGAATAAGGAGGCCGCGTGGCTCTTCATCGAGTGGGCTACATCCAAGCAAACCCTCCTCTCAGCGGCTCTTCGCGGAAACTATGTCCCACCCAGGAGAAGCGTTTTAGAATCTGAAGAGATTAAAGAGATCACAAGCAGGTGGGGAGGTGGAACTTGGGTGAAGGCCGTTGAGGAAACCTACTCTAAATACGCTATCGGCTCGTTCTTCACCCCCCTCCCCCAGCAGATGGATCTGATAAACATGCTGTCCGACGCCCTCTGGACGGCGCTTAAGGAGGAGGCCCCGATCGAGAGAGCTCTTAAAGATGCTGAGGTGAATGCCGAGAGGATCTTAAGGGAGGCCGGGCTACTAAGATAGGATGCGGAAGATAATTTAGGAGGTCTTGCGCAAGATAGGCGATGGTTAAGGAAGGGAGCACGCCGACGAAGCGGGTGATTAAGAACTTCTTCACCCTCCTCTTCTCCGGGAAGCTCAGTAAGGCGGAGAGGGCTTTACAGCGTATAAGGAAGAGGTATAGATTCTCGGAAGACGATGGGTACTATAGGGCGTTATATGGAATTTACTACTCATATGTGAGCGATGATAGGAATTCATATGTCTTCAAGGTTTGGGAGAGGTTTCTGAGCGGGGAGAGTAAGAGGTCTATTGAGAGGTCTTTTAGGGAGCTGTTGAGAGACCTCTATGATCCACCATCAGACTTTATTCAAGCATGGATCGATTTCATAAGGTTGCTAGATAAGCTCCCGACCCCCCATAAGCTTAAGAGAGCTTAGGCGAAATGAGCCTCAAGAAGATTGAAACATAGAATTAACGTTATTAACCACATCACGGCGTATGTGCCAGCCCCTGAGATATACAGCTTTTTCCCCAACTCCCCCCTCATATCCGCCGGCATGATAGCTCTAAGAATTATCGCGGAGACTATGTATGCGAGCGCGGCCACCAAGATCCCTAGAAATATCGTGGGCTTGTAGAGCTTGAAGAGCTCCGTTAGGAATCCCATTACTATTCCGCCGAGAAACCTCCCCCAATACAGCTTATCCTCGAGCCTCAAACCGATGCACCGGTCTTCCTTTAAGCTCCTTACTCGGGTTAAAGCCTTTACACAACGACATTTTAAAGTTTTATTCTAAGCAATCGTCCATATCCTGGAGGTCTGCGGGGTGCTGAGGATCTACAACACGATGACTAGGAGGGTTGAGGAGTTTAAGCCTCTAAGGGGAAATAGGGTGCATATGTATGTGTGCGGCCCAACCGTCTACGATTACTCCCACGTAGGCCATGCCAGAACCTATGTGGCGTACGACGTTTTAGCCAGATACTTGAGGGAGAAGGGCTACTCGGTCTTCTACCTAATGAATATAACAGATGTGGATGATAAGATCATCAGGCGGGCGGGAGAGCGGGGAGTGAATCCCCTAGAGCTCGCTCGAGAATATGAGAGATACTTTATGGAGGATATGGAGGCTTTGGGGATTCAGAGCGTGAACCTCTATGCCAGGGCTTCGGAATACATTGATGAGATCGTGGATCTGATTAAAGTCTTGGTGGATAAGGGTTTCGCATACGAGACCGAGACAGGAGTATATTTTGATACTAGTCGATTCAAAGACTATGGAAAGCTCTCCCGTAAGAGACCTGAAGAACTCCTAGTTCATAGAATCGAGCCCGATCCAACGAAGAGAAATCCGCAAGATTTTGCGCTTTGGAAGAAGCGCGATAGGGATGAGATAGGCTGGGATTCACCGTGGGGTTATGGAAGACCTGGATGGCATATCGAAGACACCGCGATAATCTTAACACACCTCGGCCCACAGATAGACATTCATGGAGGGGCGATAGAGCTCACGTTTCCACATCATGAAGCCGAGATAGCTCAGGCGGAGGCCGCCACCGGAAGGAAGCCATTTGTCAGATACTGGTGCCATACTGGTTTGCTCACAGTGGGTGGAGAGAAGATGTCTAAGAGCTTGGGAAACTATATACTAATCAGGGAGATAGTCGAGAAGCACGATCCAGAAGCGCTTAGGCTGATGTTCCTCTTCTCCCATTACAGGAGCCCAATAGACTTTAAATGGAGCTCGCTTGAGAGCAGCAAGTCCTCTCTGAATTCATTATATAACATGGTTGAGAGGCTGAGAGATGTCGAGACCAGCGAGGAATTAAGTGAGGAGGAGAAAAAGCTTGAGGAGTACTATGAGAGCTTCAGGAGGAAATTCTACGGCTACCTCGACGACGATCTCGATACCCCGAGGGCGATGGCAGAGCTCTTCAAGCTAGCCTCGACCATAAATAAGGTCCTCGACTCGCGGGGGACTCTGTGCGCTTTATTGAAGTTCAAGCTCCTATCGGAGATCGAGAGGATAGGCAGGATCTTCGGGATCTTGGGGAAGAAGCCCGTGATCGAGGCGGACTTATTGAAGAGCGTCTTGGAGATCTTGATAGATGTTAGAGGCAAGCTTAGGGTTAAAGGTGAATATGAGCTCGCCGACCACATAAGGGAGAGACTTAGGGAGATAGGCATAATCTTGGAAGATATAGGTTATCAGACGAGATGGAAATTAAGGAGATAGCTCGCTGCAGCCCCGATCTTTCACCTAATGTTTTAGATGATCATCTAGAAAAGTTCCACGAATTCCTCGAATATCTCTCCTTATACAGCTTCTCAGCGACAAGCTTCTCGAATCCCGTCAGTCTTCCATCCACGAGTCTCACCGAGAATGTCTCCTCAAAACTCCATCTCAAAACCTCTTTCAGCTCGTTAAAATCCACCTCAACCTCGAGCTCATCTATAAGATTTGTAACAGGCATGCTGGCGCTAACGATCACCCCGCCTTCATAATCGTCTCTCCACGCCTTGAGAATTCTCTTCATCAAATTCAGATCGGCGCTCACCAAAAGTGTCCCGTGATGGAGGACTCCCTCCTTCCTTCTTAGTTGAGCTGAGCCCGACACCTTCTTGCCGTTGATCAGGATATTGCCGGGAGGTCTAAACTCGGGGTTTAAGCCCATGAGCTTAAGGGCTCTCTGGAGCCATGAGCAGAGAACCCTATATGACTCGGCTACTCCCAGCCCCTTAATCAGCCTGTCTTCACCGGTTAATACCATCGTGTAGTTTAGGTTTCCCAGGTCTTGATATACAGTTCCACCTCCACTTATCCTCCTAACAACGCTTACCCCCTCCCTCATACATAAATCCAAGTCGACCTCATCACGTACTCTCTGAAATCTACCGACTATAACCGACCTATCATTCCTCCAAAGTCTGAGGGTCGGCGAAACACGCCCCTCCAACACGGCGTTCAGGACCGCCTCATCGATCGCCAAATTCATGGCGGGATTGTCCGGAAACTCGAGCTCAAGGAACCTCCATTCCTCCAAGGATTCACCCAATCCTTTGAAAATCTGGTCATGTTAAGTATTTTGACGTTTTCGATTCGAAGCTTTATGAGAAAACATTAATACCAGATACATTAAGGGAAACGTGGAAATCGAAAGAGGTGGTTTCAAATGGTGAAAGAAATAAATGTTATGCCGGAATTTGAGCGCGGGGCTGTAAGAGTTGGCGGAGAGATACCGAAGTTCAGATACCAAGGGACTGTAAGAGGGGAGATGGAGGCCGGAAGGCTCACAAAAGATCTCGCGATAGACTTGTTGAAATGCATGCTCATGATAAGAAATGTTGAGGAGATGCTCGTTGAACTCAGGGTTCATAAGGGGAGGTATGGGCCGCTTAGATTCCTGTATAGGGGGCCAACCCACCTCTCGATAGGTCAGGAGGCGATGTCGACAGGAGCGATTTCGGCGATCACCCCTAATGATTACATAACGAGCCATCATCGGGGCCATGGAGACGTGGTTGCGAAGGGATATTTTGCCTTAAGGGAGATGAATGAAGAGCAACTTACGAACTACTTGAAGAGGAATGAGAAGATCCTGAAATATCTCAAGCTTAAAGTCGAGGAAGGGGATAGAGACGCCTTATTTGAGGTAGCGTTAAGAGTGCATCTCTTCAAGATCATCGCAGAGCTATTCGGAAAGGAGGATGGATACTGCAGGGGCAGAGGCGGATCTATGCATATAGCGTGCTTTGACTTCAACCATCTCGGAGCAACGGCCATCGTCGGTGGATGTGTGGCTATGGCCGTGGGCTCAGGTATAGCCTCCAGATATTTGGGTGATGGTAGAGTTACGCTGTGTTTCGCGGGGGATGGGGCGTATAATAATGGCGTGGTTCAAGAAGCTCTAAACATGGCCTGCATGGCCCAGTTCACGAACGGCTTAATGGGTAAGAGATACGGCATTCCAACAATCTTCATAATAGTGAACAATCAATATGGTATGTCGGGTCAGCAGAAGGGTGAGGTGACGGGTATAGATTACCTCGCTGAGAGGGGATTCGCGTACAACAAGACCGGAATGCACGCGGAGATAGTGAATGGAATGGATGTCTTAGCCGTTAGAGATGCAACGCTTAGAGCTGCGGAACTCGCTAGGAAAGGGGAGGGGCCGATCCTCCTAGAGTTCGTGGGCTATAGGTTTAAGGGTCATTCCCTAAGCGATAAAGAATACTATCGTACAAGAGAGGAGGTCGAGGCCTGGATGAGATGGGATCCGATAAAAGTTTACTCAGAGAGGCTCCTTAAGGAGGGAATCCTAACCGAGGAGGAACTGGACAGGCTTGTGAAGGAAGCTAGATTGAGAAATGAGGAGGTAGCGAAGGCGGCCGCCGAGGCGCCGGATCCGGATCCAAGGCAAGTTTGCGCGTACACGTTCAGCGAGGAGGTCGAGAAGGAGGTTCCGGAGGAGTTTAGAAATGCCCCGGTCCTTAAAGAGCCTGAATTCGTCAATCGGGATCCAGATGTTGAGATCACGTATAGGGAGGCCCTGCTCGAAGCATTCTATCAAGCCATGAAGAATGATAGGAGGGTTATTTTTTGGGGCGAGGATGTGGCGGACTACGGTGGGGCGTTTGGAGCAACTCAAGGACTCCTAGAGATATTTGGTAGGGAGAGGATATTCAATACCCCGATCTCCGAGGCGGCGATAGTCGGGGCCGGGCTTGGAGCTGCTCTAAGGGGGCTTAAGCCGGTGGTGGAGATAATGTACATCGACTTCATAACCCAAGCTTTAGATCAGCTCGGAAACCACGCGGCTAAATGGCGTTATATGACGGGTGGGCAGGTATCTGTTCCATTAATCGTTAGGACCACGATAGGCGGGGGCAGGGGATATGCGGGACAACATTCTCAGAGCCTCGAATCTCTTCTCCTACACTTCCCAGGCCTGAAGGTAGTTTATCCGTCGAATGCATATGATGCTAAGGGGATGTTTATGGCATCTTTGAAGGATAAGAATCCAATAGTCTTCATAGAACATCAAAACTTCCATCGAGACCCCGTCTATTCCAAGCTCACCAAGAGGAGGGTTCCAAAAGAGGAGTATACAGTTCCGCTTGGAAAGGCGGCCGTGGTCAGGAAGGCGGCAAACTATGATAATGCGGTCACAATAATAACTTGGTCGTATCTAGTCTACGACTCTTTGAGCGCGGCCGAGAAGCTAGCGGAGGAGGGGATTGAGACCGAGGTAATAGACTTGAGGACTCTCTATCCACTCGACTTGGAGACCATATTAGAATCCGTTCGAAAGACTCACAGGGCCATAGTAGTCCATCAGGCGATCTCCTTCATGAGCCTGGGAGCGGAGATAGCCGCCCAAATACAGGAGAAGGCGCTAGACTATCTCGATGCGCCGATCCTGAGGGTCACAGCCCCATACTGCACCCCGCCATCCTCGGCCGTGCTTGAGAGGGAGTTCCTCCCAAATGAGGAAGATATATTGGAGGCCGCTAGGGGGCTGTTTTAGGAGGGCGTGGGCGTGATCACGAAGGTCGTTATGCCCAAACTCGATCAAGCGATGGAGAAGGGGACGATCGGAGAGTGGCTGAAAAGGGAGGGTGATAGGGTCGAGAAGGGGGAGCCGATTCTGAGGATAGACGTCGATAAGGCCAGCTTCGAGCTCGAGGCCGAGAGAAGCGGATACCTGAGGAAGATACTTCATGAGGAGGGGGAGACCGTCGAGGTTGGAAAGGTGATCGCCTACATCTCGGACTCCATGGACGAGGAGATCCCTGAAGAGAGGCCCACCACGGTCGAGGAGGCCAAGCCCCTGAAGGCCGAAGAAGCGGAAGAAGTGGTGGAGGTTAGGGCATCTCCGCTGGCGAAGAAGCTCGCCAGAGAGAAGGGAATAGATCTCAGCAAGGTGAAGGGGAGTGGGCCGGGCGGCAGAATCCTCGCAAAGGATGTGCTGGCCTACATCGAGTCTTTGGAGAAGCCGGCTGAGTATGAGATAATGCCGTTGTCGAAGATCAGGAGAATTACGGCCGAGAAGATGAGCTTCAGTAAGAGGACGATACCGCACTTTTACGTTCAAGTCGATGTCGACGCCTCGGAGCTGATTAAGCTTCGCCAAAGCCTAATCCCCGAGGTCGAGAGGCTCGCCGGGGTTAAATTGGCCTATGATGATCTCATAATGAAGGCCACGGCCATCGCCCTAAGGGAGTTCCCGATACTCAACTCGACGTTCGAGGAGGGTGGGGTGAAGATCTTTCCAAGCATAGACATCTGCCTGGCGATATCCGTCGACGACGAGCTAGTTGCCCCCGTGATAAGGGAGGTTGATAAAAAGAGGATAAGCGAGATAGCCAAGGAGAGGGGGGAGCTGGTTAAGAGGGCCAGAGAACATAGGCTTGAGCCGAGAGATGTCCGCGGGGGAAGTTTCACGGTCTCAAACGTCGGCATGTTTGGGGTAGATTGGCTGGCGGCGATAATAAATCCGCCTCAGGCGGCAATCCTGTCGATAGGAGCTATAAAGGATGCGCCGGTCGTGAGGGATGGGAGGATCGAGGTTAAGAAGGTTATGAAGCTCGTCCTCTCGGTCGATCATAGGGTCGCGGATGGGGCGACGGGCTGCAGGTTCTTAGGCAGGATTAAGGAGCTCCTTGAGAATCCATACATTCTGCTAAAGGATGGGATCTAAGTTCATGCATTAGAAATGGATTTAAAAGCAGGTTGCAAGGTTAAAGTTGATGAAAGCGGTGATACTCGCGGGAGGCTATGGGAAGAGGCTTAAGCCGTATACCGAGAATGTTCCCAAACCTCTCCTACCCGTCGCCGGGAAGAGCATATTGGAGTGGCAGATTAGATGGCTTAAACACTATGGGTTTGAAGAGATATTGATCTGCGCCGGCTATCTTAAGGAGAAGCTCGTAAATGAGGTTGGAAGCGGGGCAAAGTACGGGGTCAGGGTCGGCTATGTAGTCGAGGATGAGCCCCTTGGAACAGGCGGGGCAGTTAAGAATGCGGAACACATCCTAAGGAACGATGAGAGCTTTCTGCTAATAAATGGGGATATCTTAACAGATCTGGATCCAAATAAGCTTCTAGAAGATCTTGAGGAAGAATATTTTGGCGCGATAGCCTTGGTCCAGCTTCCATCTCCCTATGGGATTGTGAGATTTGATGAGAAAAAATGCAGGGTGATTTCATTCGTTGAAAAGCCGAGGTTGACGGACTACTGGATAAATGCGGGTGTATACGCGTTCAAGCCGGAGATCTTCAACTACCTCCCCGAGAGAGGAGATATCGAGAAGACCGCCCTGCCGAAACTCGCGGAGGAGGGGAGGCTTAGAGCCCATCTCTTTAGGGAGGCTTTCTGGATGAGCATAGACTCACATAAGGATCTTGAGGAAGCCTCTAAGAAGATTCCAACCCTCAGCATATTCTCGAAGGATGTAAGGATTATATGCGGCGAATGATTCGATAACCATATGAGCAAAGCGGCCTCCCCGATGAAGATCGAGGTAGCCGACCTCGAGCAACTCCTCTTACTCGCGTCCTCCATGAGATCAACGATAATTCACTTAGATGAGGAGAAGAGGTTAGCTTACTGCTTCCTGATTCCGATAGCGTCTCTGACCCCGGTAATCTACTACTGTAAGTTGGCAAAGGTTCCGGCGGAGAGATTCGCTCACATCAACAGGGTTACTGGTGAGATAAGGTTTGGAGACAGGCCCTCAACCGAGCCGAATGATATAAGCATTCTTATGGTTAGGGTGAGGTCGGGTGAACTATTATAATCTCCTCGCCATTATATACGCATCCTCCCCATCGAGATAATATCTTCTCGAGATATTCACCTTAAGGAATCCGAGCTTCTCGTAGAGCGAGATTGCCGGGATGTTTGAGACCCTGACCTCTAGGAAGACCTCCTCGCAGCCGTATTCATCTCTCAGGAGCTTCATGGCCTTGCTGAGCAGGGAGCTTGCTATCCCCCTATTCCTATATTCGGGTAGAACGGCTATCGAGATGACGTGTCCGGCCCTCCTAAACCTGAATCTGTCGAGTTTTGAGAGAATCCTCTCAACCCTACACATAATATATCCAACAACCCTCCCATCAACCTCCGCGACGAGAAAGGTCTTCGGATACTCCCGTAGAATTGTCTGGAAGAAGAAAAAACTATAGTTTTCGGGGAGGCATACCCTGTTTATGTTCATGACCGGGACTAGATCCTCCTCGGATGCCTGCCTTATCAGGTAGGTCTCAGCCCTCCTGACACTCCTCATTCAAGGAAATCGATTCAAAGATATACTATAAGCTTTAACTTCGATTGAGGGAGGAAAACATTAAAGGTGCTTAATCGATGTGGATATTAGACTTGGAGTTTCATGGAGAAGAGCTGGAGAGGATTAAGGAGATCGTCGGAAGACACTTCACGGTTGAGGACGTCTTCCTAGAGGCGGGAGTTCTGACCTTCACGGTCTCCGAAACCGAGATTAAGGAGAAGTTCAAAAAACTCTATCAAGAACTCCATGAAATGAGATTCGTTCCGACGGCGAAGCTCGAGGATGGAAAGGTGAGGATTAGGGTTTTCAAGTATAGGGAGGTGACTCCATCCTTAATGAAGATAAAAGTCTTGCCTATAATACTCTTCGCCGCAACTGTCGGGACCGTCGGCGCCGATGGTTTTCTCAGGGTTACCTCGCCGGTCTATAAGGTCATTTACAGGATGATTTTCGGGAGAATGAGCTTCATCGACCAGCTGATCGAGGGGATATTGTTCACAGCCTCCCTAATGGCCATAATAGGTATCCATGAGCTGGGGCATAAGATCTCGGCGAAGATAGATGGCGTGGAATCCTCTCCCCCATACTTCATACCCGGGATACCATTCATGCTCCCGACCTTTGGGGCGATAATCTTCCAGAAAGGCCCGATAGTGAACAGGGATGACATGTTCGACATAGGATTCAGCGGGCCGATAGCCGGATTCTTGGTAAGTATAGTTGTGGCCGCCCTAGCGTTCTTCAGGGGGACGTGGGTGTCGGCGCAGGAGCTCAGCTTGGTGATGGAGCAGGCGCGGAAAGCCGGTGGAATACCTCTCCCATCCCCACTCCTCTTCTATCTGATTAGACCGCTATTCGGCCATCCGGATAAGTTGCCCCTAACCTCTCCAGCATTAAGTTTCGCGGCTTGGCTGGGCCTCCTCGTAACCGCCCTAAACCTATTTCCGGTCTGGCAATTGGATGGTGGGAGGATCTTTAGAAGCATCTTATCTCCGAGGCAGCACAGGATAGCGAGCTACATCTCTATAGCAGTCCTGGCCTTTACGGGATACTTCTTATTCGCCCTCCTTCTACTCCTCCTAATGCCGAGGGTTCCGGACATCCCCCCGCTAGATCAGGTCTCACCTCTCTCAAGGGGTAGGAAGCTCATGTTCATAGTCGTCTTCGCCATGCTGGCCCTCAGCTTCGTCCCGATGCTCCCATTTTAACGCGCTTCACCAATCCATCCTCAGCTATTAGGATTTTCGCCCCCCTGCTGTAGATCCTCAAACCATAGGTCAATAAGTCCTGAGGTGTGTCGAATCCTCTTACTCCAAGGAGGTTTTCGAGGATGGCTCTGGGAAGGGTTGAGGTTAAGGCAACCCTCCTGTTCTCCAACACCTCCTTAACCCTCTCCACGAGCTCGCCCTCATATCCAGATCCGGAGCCCCCCACCAAGGCCTCGACGAACTCCTTAGATCCAAGCCCTCCACGACACTCAGCCACCAACCCGACAAGCCCTCCATCGACGACGAAATCTGCTAGAAGGTCTAATAGATGGATGGAGCTCTCAAGGGTTGAATCTCTCGGATATCCCCCGGCGCCGGCGATGATCATATCGGCGTCATCGGCTTCGACTCCAAACTTTTCTTCGATGAGGCTCCTAGCCTTCAGATCCACTTCCGCCGCCGATCCTCCGAGCACCTCATCCCCGACGACGCATAGGCCATATACATCATATTTTGTCAATAGGTCTCCCCAAACTTCGTCAACGATCTCAGATAGCCTCCCACGATCCCCAATCTTGAGGTTACTTAAGGCCGTGGCCTCCCTTAGGCAGAATTCCCCAAACACTCCATGAGGTTCGGCTGAGGTCGCCACGATCAGGGGAATCGACTCATCTACGAGCTCCTCGATCCTCGGCGAATCACCTTTTTTGAGGAAGGCCTTTGGAGTGAGGTTGAGTTCCAGCCTCCTAAGGCAGTCGCTCAGATGTTTTCTACCAGCTTCTGGATCGAGCCTCCAAGAGGATGCCATGAGGATGATGCCGCCATCAGGTTTAAGCCTCAGAAATCTCTCAACCAAAGCCTTTAGGAGCTTTAATGACGTTTCTCCGCAGTGGTCGTAGAGGACTTGAATCGAATTTAGGCCCCTATCCGCTGAAAGCTCGTCCAGAAAATCCGCAACCCTTCCCTCGATATCCATGGGGGGGCCGATGATGTCCGGCCGAATCTTCCTCTGAGCAATCTCCTCCGAGATCTCCATGAAGATCTCGGTGACCCCGTACTTGAACCAATACTCCGGCATCCGTTTTCAAGGCGCTCGGCCCAGATATTTAAGTTGCTGTTAAGATCTCTCAGAATGTGGATCTGGAGAGAGTTTTGAGGAGATATCTTGAGCTTGATGAGGGGGGTCGGAGGAAGCTGATAGATGGAATTTTGGAGATCATTCTCTCATCTCCTAACGCGGATCTAGTTTCAGATGAGGTTGGATGGAAGATCTCAGAGAAGTTTAGATCCGGGAAGCTATACGACCTTTATGGATTCAAGCTACTACTTGAGGCCGCGAACTCATGCGATCCGATCAAGCTTGAAAAGTTCTTGGAGGGGATGAGATGAGATTCTCGTTCGAGCTCGTTCCAAAACATCCGCTCTGGAAGCTCGAGATCGTGGGATCGATGGCCGAGAATATCGGAATTGATGGGATATGGTTGAGCGAGCATCCAGATAATAGGAGCAGCATCTTAACCGCATGCCATCTACTCAAGACTTTTACGAGGATTTGGATCGGGATAGGGGTCTTAAATCCATACATGTTCCATCCCTTAACCATGGCCCAAGTCGCCGCGACCCTAAGCGAGATCGCTCCGGGGCGGGTCTATATCGGGATTGGGGCCGGGGATAGGATATCCCTGGAGAGGGCTGGGATCAAAAGAACTCATCCGCTTAGGAGGGTTGAGAGGTGCGTTAAGATTGTCAGGGAGATCCTGAGGCGGGGGTTCTATGACGACGAGGAGATCAGCATAAAGCTGAACTTCAGGCCTAGGAGCGCGATCCCAATCTACGTCGGAGCCCAGGGGAGGAGGATGCTGAGGCTTGCCGGAAGGATTGGAGACGGGGTGCTGGTCAACCACACAAATCCAGACCTTCTTGAGTCCGCGGTAAACGAGGTGAAGAACGGGGTCGAGGAGGCGAATAGGAGGATAAACGAACTCGATCTAGCCGCCTACCTAACCATCTCGATGGGAGAGGACGAGTCGAGAGCCCTGAAGGCCGCCGCACCCTACTCAGCCTACATAATCTCCGGAGCTGGAGAAGAGTTGATCGAGAGGCTTGGAATCGATCCAAGGGTCGTCGAGGAGGTTAAACGCGTCCTGAGGGCCGGGGATTGGGCCAGGCTCTATCAGATCCTGCCGCCAGACTATATCAGGGCCACGGCCTTCATAGGCGGGATCGATGAGCTTAAGGAATTTGTTGCGAAGCTCCTCAAGCTCGGCTACACCCAGATAGTCTTCGGAGGCCCATTCGGCCCAAGGGTCTTAAAGGCTCTGAGGATGATTGGAGAGGTCGTCAAGTACTTCAGGAGGATATAAATCGAGAATGATCGTCTAATGATCTGGGTTGAGTGCTGAAGAGGAGCTGGCCGAGATCCACGAGGCGTGTAGGGAGATAGCGGAGAAAGTGATCGAGGGCGGCTTCAAGGACGTTGAGCGGATCAAGCTCAGGGTCTCGAAGAAGTATGGCTTGAGGAAGGTCCCATCGAACGTAGAGATACTTCAAAATATTCCGGCCGAGCTGCGCGAGAGGGTTAGGAGAGTTTTATCGAAGAAGCCCGTTAAGACGATATCCGGCGTGAGCGTGATAACCGTCGTCTCCCCGATAAGGTCCTGTCCACATGGGGCGTGCGTTTACTGCCCTGGAGGAGACCTGAGCTCTCCGAGGAGCTATACGGGCGAGGAGGAGTCGGTTAGGATGGCCAGCCTCGTAGACTATGATCCATATCTACAGGTCCAGAGCCAGGTTGGAAAGCTTGAGCGGATGGGCCACGACGTCGATAAGGTTGAGCTCATATTCATAGCGGGAACCTTCAACGCGATGCCCTATGGCTTCCAGAGATGGTTCGTGAAGAGATGCCTAGACATGTTGAACGGTGTCGATTCGTCGAGTCTCGAAGAGGCCTTGAGGATAGCTGAGGAGAGACCGAGGCATAGAGTTTCGGGGATAACCGTTGAGACTAGACCCGACTGGGTTAAGAGGCCGAGGCAGGCCGAGAAGCTGTTGGAGATGGGTGTGACGAGGGTTGAGATAGGAGTCCAGATTCTAGATGATGAGGTCTATAGGATCGTTAGGAGGGGGCATACGGTCGAGGATGTCGCCGAGGCCACGAGAACCCTGAAAGACCTAGCGTTCAAGGTCGGATACCATCTGATGCCGAATCTCCCGGGATCGAGCCTTGAGAAGGATCTGGAATGTTATAGGAGGATCTGGGTGGATGAGAGGTTTAGACCCGATATGATCAAGATCTATCCAACCCTAGTACTCCCAAGAACTATCCTCCACGAGTGGTGGAGGAGTGGAAGATATAGGCCGTATAGGGACGAGGATCTCGTCAAGCTCCTCGCGAGCTGGCTCCTCCTAACCCCACCATATGTCAGGATCCAGAGGATTCAGAGGGAGATACCCCTAAACATAACCTCGGCAGGAAACAGGATACCGAACCTGAGGGAGGTCGTCGAGAACTATCTGAAGGAACGGGGGCTTAGATGCAGGTGTATCAGGTGTAGGGAGGTTGGGCACAGACTGTTGAAGGATGGGGTGAGGGTTGATCCAGACTCGATCAGATTGATGGTTAGGAGATATAGGGCCTCGGGAGGAGTCGAGTATTTCATCTCATACGAAGACATCTCAAACGACATCTTGATAGGATTCCTCAGGCTCAGAAGCCCCTCACAGACATTGAGGAGAGAGCTCGAGAACGCGGCGCTGGTCAGGGAGCTCCACGTCTATGGCAAGATGATCCCGGTTGGAGTCAAGGATCTAAGCGATTGGACCATGCAGCATAGAAGCTATGGTTCGAGGCTTCTGGCGGAGGCCGAGCGGATAGCTGCCGAGGAGCTGGACGCTAGGAAGATCGTCGTGATAAGCGGGGTGGGAGTCAAGAAATACTATTACAAGCATGGCTATAGGAGGGACGGCCCATACGTGAGCAAGAGATTATCTTGATCCGATCTAGCCTCGGAGATCGTTGACGGAAATCGCCTTATCTCTTAAAAGAACCCGCGTCAAGATCCCGGTGGGACGGGAAGCTAAAATACTACATCGGTCTTATCTCGGTGGCGGTGCCTAAGTAGGTGTGAATATGGAGAGGAGAACGATCTATGCGGCGGCTTTATCATCTTTCCTCACATCATATCTAATTCATCATCCAAGGCTCAGCCATAGAATTTACTCGGATATCCTGACCTTCTGGTTTAGGCATTCGAGCGAAATCGGCCCGCCCTATATCAGCTTCCCATTCGAGTATCCCCCGATCTCGGGTTTCCTCACATACCTTTCCATGATCTTGGGCGGGGAGGTTGAGGGATATTATCTCATCTTCTCCATAATCATCCTCATCTTCTACATCGTTTTGATAGAGTCCGTTAGAAGGATAATCTCTAGAAAGAATGGGATGGATGAATTGATCGTGATCTTCCTCGCCGTGAGCCCTTCCATGATACTATATATGGTCTACAATTTCGATGCGATCTTCATATCCCTGGTGATCCTATCCCTACTCTTACTTGAGGCCAAGAGGGTCAAATGGTCGGCGATAGCATTCGGAGCGGCCGCCCTAACCAAGTTCATGAGCTTCATCCTACTTCCGGTGATCATACCATATATTGAGGGGAGGAAGAACAGGGTCGCGTACATAGCCATTTCGGTTGGCTCGTTCTGCCTCGTTAACATCATCCTGTACGTCCTAAGCCCCACGATCTTCCCCCAAACATATCTACATCATGTTAAGTGGGGATTGGAGGACAGCTGGCTCATATATCTCTTCCCGGATGAGAGCTCTTGGAACACCGCGAAGCTTATGAGTTTCATTCTAATGGCCTACGCCCTCCTCAAGGTCTATCTATCTAAGGCTGGAGACATCTATGAGAGATGCTTCATGGCCTTCACGGCATTTCTGCTCACAAACTACGTATTCACTCCCCAGATGTTTCTCTGGCTCCTCCCATTCCTTGCTATAATGGGATGGATTTCATGGCCGTACTTCATCGCGGAGTTCGCGAATGCTGGAATAATCTTGACCTGGTTCTCGGTCCCAGATCCCGTCAAAGCCTATTCCCTCCCACAGAATCTGGCATTATTAAGGGCTATAACATTATTCATCCTCCTCATCCAAGTCTATCTAAATGCTAGGAGGCGGGAGAGGTGATAGATAAGATACTCAAGCCGCGGATCTTCAGGGATTATAGATTTTGGCTGATTATCTTGACGATCGGGGTTCTCGCGATGAAGATAGCGATAATCCCTTATCCATGGCCAAACCTATCCCCGGAGGAATGCATCAATCCCCCATTGAAGACCGAGTGCGCCCTAATCTTCGATGAAGCGCACTATATCCCGGCGGCTAGGAAGTTGATGAGGGGGGAGGCCGTGAATAATGAGCATCCGCCGCTCTCAAAGGCGTTGATGATCTTGGGGATCCTGATCTTCGGAGATAATCCTTACGGCTGGAGAACCCTCATCACGATCGCCGGAGCCATCTCGATCTACTTCTTGGGGAGGATTGGATATGAGATCTCGAGGGATGGGAAGCTCGCCCTGATCTCCGCCTCCCTATTCGCCTTCGACATCTCATCATTTAACCTAAGCTCGATAGCCATGCTCGACGCCCCCGCCATGATGTTCTGCCTCATCTCAACCCTACTCTTCCTCAGGAAGAGGTGGGTTTCATCGGGAATAGCCATGGGATTGGCATTGCTCTCGAAGATGTCGAGCCTATTTATATTAATCGCCTTGATAGCCTACAAGCTATTACATGACGTATATGTGAGCGAGAATTTCTCCGATGGTCTGAGGAGCTGGCTCAAGGCGGCTGAGAGGATGGCGATCCCCGCCTTCATCGTCATGATGATAGGTCTAGGAGTCTATAACTACATCTATGGAGCATATCCGACGCCCTTCGAGCACCTCGACTACATGCTCAGCTATCATTCATCTCTAACGTTCAAGGAGGGCGATACGGTCTATATGCCGCTGAGCTGGACGAATCCGATTAAACAGTTTCCCAGAATGCCCTATTATGCGATAACCGTTGAGGTCGATGGGAAGAAGTATCAGCCAATAGCCTACTATGGGATGCAGACCCCCCTCTGGTGGATGACCTGGCTCGTCGTCGCGTTCGCCATCTACTTCTCATATCTAGATCTCAGGGAGGGGAGATATCCGGGGATGGAATTCCTCATACTGATCTGGTTCTCGGCAAACTACCTGATCTACTTCCCGCTCGCCCATATATTCCATAGATGGGTTTATCCATTCTACTTTTACATGACCGTTCCGGTGATCGCGTTAGGTCTCCCCAGAGTATTGTTGGGCGAGAAGGTCTCCGAGATCGTGCTCTACCTTATCCTAGCATTCCAGATCTCCTGGTTTATAGTCTGGTTTCCCGTGAAGCCTCAGTGGCTCATAGACTTCCTCCTAACCCTAGGCGTAACTACTGTTTAGGTTTCCTAGGCGCGGTCAGCATGACGTAGCCGACCCAGCCCGCTATGAAGCACAAGGCTAAGACTATCGCCAAGACCGGGAGCTTGACCGCCAGCTCCGGATTTATCGGAAGATATCCGAAGAACCATAGGATGTAGAAGATGGTGAAGAATATGGAGGCCAGGGATATAAGCGCCCCGGCGACCCTCACCAGGCTCATATCTGAGGGGATCTTAAACAGGTGCATAAATAAATGCTATCCTTTGAAGGTTATCTCTAGGTGGCTGGGTTGGCGAGGGAGGAGGAGCTCTACAAGCTCAGGGGGAAGACCCTCCAAGTCTATATATACTTGCTTAAGAGGGGGAGGGGGATTGGGGTCAGGGAGCTGCAGAGAAGGCTGGGTTTCTCCAGCCCAAGCATAGCCTACCATCACCTCGAAAAGCTTAGGGAGATGGGGTTGGCGTCAAAGGATCAGTCGGGGAGATACTTCGTCTCCGAGAAGGTTGATGTCGGGATCCTCAAGATGTTCATGGTGATCGGTGGAAAGCTCGTCCCGAGGCTAATCTTCTACTCGGTCTTCACGACGACCCTAACCATCCTATATATACTTCAAAACCTCCAGAACCTCAACCCCTACGCGATCTCCTTCGGGGCGATCTCATCGATTTTCTTCTGGCTCGAGACGGTAAGGCTCTGGAGGCATAGGCTTTGGTAGCCGTTCTAATCTATAGATTTATCCGGTAGGTGAGCCCTATGACATGCGTGCTTAAGGGGTTGAAGCTCAGAGTCGCGGCGGCCATAATCTCAGCAATACTCTTCTACGGCGTAATAACATTCATAGTCTCAACCCCAACCCAAACTCTGGCCGCGAAGGAGCTGCAGAAGATGCCAGCCCCGCGCATAACAGTAACTCCCCGCACAACCATAACCAAAACAGTAACCGCGAAGGCGCCCATACCTAAACCTCGTGCGGAGGTGGGCGCCGAGGCTTATGGGGGGCTCGTCGAGAGGGGGCCGGAATCCGGATATAAGGTTCTCGTTCAAAATTTACTTATATCAGCTGCGATCGCCCTAGCGATCATGGCAATATTCAGGGTGAGGATGCGATAAGGAAATAAGAGAATTACTCGGAATATTAGCTGTGGAAGCGTGGTGGGATGGGATCTCCTAAGAGGAGTTCTAGAGCAGATCAAGGAGTCTAAGCGGGAGTGGATCAAGCTCCTCAGGGGTTTAGCGATATTCATAGCCTCCGCAATCTTGCTTGGGTCGCTCTCAGCTTACATACTCTACAATAAACTTGACCTAAGATTCGGGTTAAAGGGCTTCGAATACATACGGCCACCGCTGCCCACATTCGAGGAGATCGTATTCTCTAGAACAATTCAGGTCGTAATAGCGTTCATAGCTATCGTGTTTATGATGATCTTGATGATGCTTCTGTTGGGTATGGAGTGGAAATTCGTCTCCCTCATAACCCTAATCCTTCATTCATTCATGATCTTGATGATATTCACGGCGATACAATTTCCAATAGCATTCAACATGCCTAAAGCATCTTATGTGATAGTCGACGCAAGATTCGAAAACGTCACATTCTATAATGCAACCCTCCTCGGAACATCGCCGGAAGGCTCCATCAAAATATCCTCCGAAACGATTAACGTGAGCTATGCGAAAGTTTATAGAGGCTTCCCGAATAAAACAATACCAAAATGGTATAGGCTAACGACCAGAAGCGACATCGAGAGGACCATCGATCAGACCAAGACTTACATGAATCTAAGCTCGGTTAAGTGGGTTCAGGAGGGCGTTGAAAGAGAACTTGAGAACTTAAGCGTCTCAAGCTGGTCATGGGATAAGGTCGTCTTCTCGAACAGCATTCCGGAAGAATACGTGCGGACAACTTATGAAATCGGACTCTTAGAGCAATTGACCCAGCTATTATCGCTGATCTCGTGGGCGATGGTCGCGGCCTATAACGCTGTCGGCTTCAGGAAGCTTTACCAAGCTGGCAAACTTCATTCCATCATAACTGGAATCCTGATATTCGTGATCCTATTCATGATCGGCTTGAGGTGACCTCCCAATACTCTTACCATCCAAGGTAATCTCCCCCCTAGCGATCCGCGTGCTCGATAATGGCTTCCCATCCTCGGCCACTACAAGCGGGCAGACCACCACCCTAAGAGGCTTCAACCCCCTCCTCTCCCTCAACCCATTTATCTCAACTCCCCTGAAGTGGGTGAATGGGCTTGTGACTAAGGCCTCGATACTCGGATCCTCGGCCGCAGGCCCGTATGGGTCGTTTAACGGAACAATTTCGCACCTCTCAATCCAACCCCTCCTCTCAAGCTCTCTCCTAAGCCCCTCAACCCTTTCGGCATAGCCTTTCACCTCATGCCTCTTACCAAGCTTCTTCGCGAACTCGTCCGTAGTCACCCCGATCAAGATCCTCCTCCCAAGCCTCAAGGCCATCAATATCAGCATTAGATGGCCATAGTGGATCTCATTGAAGGTCCCGCCTAACGCGACGTGCTCATAGATTGGTGGTGGGAGAGGCTTGGAGAGCTCCTCCTTAACCTCCTCAACCGTTATCCTGAGTTCGTCAAGAATCACCAGCGCCTCACCAGTCGGTATGGAGAGAAGCTTGGAGAGCTCCTCGGGAGTTATGTCGGGTTTCTTGGGGAGAATCTCATCTCTAACGCGGACCTTATGTCCTTCGTAGGCCGGATTCCCCTTAACCACCTCGACGAGGATGGGCCATAAGGGATCCTCCCTATACTTCTTCCTCATCGAAAGCCCCTCAACCCACGGTAAACCATCTAACAGGCATAAAATCAATATTTTTATTATCATAGATCGAGTTCAGCCTAGAGATGGAGGGCTCGCTCAACCGCCAAGAATTGGAGAAGGCTCTCAAAGAAGTCGAGGAGAACCTGAGATTCTGCGAGGAAAATCTTAGGAGGGAGATCAGACTCGACCTCACGAAACATATACTTGAGGAGCTGATGGGACATATAGATGACCTCCGTGCGCGGAGGCTTCCAAAGGATATTCGTGAAAAAGTTGATGAACTCGGCCTAAAGATCAAGATACTTTATCATAGGGCTGAGATCCTATCCTCGCTAAAGGAGAAGAGCGGATATTATCGAGGACGGTGAGCTAGTTACGGATGAACGAGCTTATAATACCCCTCCTGATCCTCATCTTCGGTATAATATCATTAGAGATTGGATTGGCGGCTCCCATACTCGAGATTATAGCCGGGCTTGTGGGCATGAACGTCTTCCAGCTATCGAACGTCCCGTGGATGGATTTCATGGCCAACTTCGGGATCCTAGGTCTGATGTTCTTCGCCGGACTTGAGGTAGATAAAGATATATTGAAAAGGAATGCGGGTAAGGGAGCCATCTTAGGTTTAGCCTCATATCTAATTCCATTCGCCATAATATCGTCGGCGAGCCTCGCCCTACTCTCATGTGACCTAAAGACCGCTGCCCTGATAGGAATATCGCTCTCAACCACATCCGTCGCATTGGTTTACCCGGTCTTAAAGGATCTAAAGCTCCTCAATAGCGAGGTGGGGCAGACGATCTTCGCGGGATCCGTTATCGTGGACGTGCTGAGCATGATCTCCCTCACGATCATCTTCGGATCAATCACCCATTGGACGATAATATTCCTCATATTGACGCTGCTCTTCATGTATCATGCGCCGAGGATCGGGAGGCTCTTGTTCAAGAGATATAAGGGAAATCTGGCCGAGATCGAGCTCAAATTCCTATTCCTCATCATGATCTCCCTAATATTCTTCTCAGATAGGATTGGGGTTGAGAAGGCGATCCTCGCATTCATCCTCGGATTCCTCTTCTCAGAAATCCTCGAAGAGCATAGAGAATTAGCCGAAAAACTCCGTGGAGTAGTTTTCGGATTCATGTCGCCGATCTTCTTCTTCAAGGCCGGATCCTTAGTGAAATTGTCTGGAATGAGCCTCTACGTTATTATCCTGACGGCGACCTTCCTCTCAATAGCGTTCATAGCCAAATATCTATCGGCGAGATTGATCTTCTTAAGACTTGCTCCAGAGTGGGGAGAGTGGTCGAGGCTGGCCGGCGCGGTCCTCAACTTCAGACTAACCTTCGGGCTAATCTCGGCGATCTTCGGCCTTCAACATGGAATCTTAACGAGCGAAATATATACGGCGATAATCGTGGTCATAATAGCGACATCATTAATCTCATCGATGATCATAAAGATGGGGAAGAAAACTGTAACAAGCAAAAGAGATTAAAGAGATTGCCATAAAATATTGAGATCGTTGATGGCGAGCTAGAATCTTTCCAAGGCAAAGAGGGCTCATACGTTAAATCTCTCACCGCTCCCTCAAATATCTCGAAAGGCACGAGAAGCTTAAGGGGATTTAAAGGCTATGAGATAAAATAGTATAGACGTGCCGCTCGAAGCTTCTTGAGGATGAGATCTGGGGAAAATTATATCTAATAATGCTGTGAGAATTATCTGGAGGTGGTGGCTATGCCTGACCGGGCTTCATGCGGAGGTTCTGAGAAGAAATCTGGACCAACCATTTCATGTAAGCCTTCCTCCGATAAAACCTATATCGGGTCGATAACCTCGATGGAGATCTTTTGGTCAGGCTTCTCTCCCCCGATAATGTTTACCATCGATTGGGGAGATGGGAGCTCGGAAACCCATATGAGCCCCTTCGGCTCCGGAAGCAGAAAATATCTCCACCGATATACTTTATCTGGAGAATTCGAGATAAAAGTAATCGCCAGAGAATACAGCGGCGTGGAGAAAGCCACGTCGACTAAGATTTCCATAGTTCCTCCGCCCACCGCTACTCTGGAGATCAATCCGAGATCCGGAGCAGCTCCGCTGACGATAAAGTTGTCAGCTAGCGTGAAAAATGGAATAGATCCCATTGATTGGATTCTAGATCTGGGAGATGGAAGCACCCCGCTGACAGGCTCCGGGAGAAACATTTCGGCTTCACATACATATTATTCTCCCGGAAAATATGCCGTGACCTTAGAGGCTCAGGATAAAAGTGGCAAGAGCGCTCAAGCGGTCGCCGAAGTAGTGGTTGAAGCCCAGGAAAAGAAGGATTAAAGATCTAGCCGGAAAGATAAAATGAGAAAATCGCGCGGAAAGCTACTTTCCGCCAATCCTGTTTTTATTACATACTCCTCTCGTACAAATGCACCATCGAAAACCCTCAAACAGTTACAAAATTTAGTAATGCTGAGAAAAAGGTTGGGAGAGTCTTTCCTTCGAGACGGGCCCGGGGGGATTTGAACCCCCGACCCCCGGCTTAGAAGGCCGATGCGCTATCCAGGCTGCGCTACGGGCCCTCCTAAAGCGCCATTCATGATCTTTGTATTTAAGTTCTCCCTCAAGTTCGGCTAGGATCCCGCGTTTGCGGTTCCGTTGGCCACAACATTTCTCCACCCCGACCTAACCCTTATCCACAGCATCCTTATCGACCTGCACGACCCTAAGTTTGTCGCGGTCCCCGAGGTTAAATAGAAGACTAGCATCGGAATGAAGTACCTCACTCCTCCAAATACATAGATAATGTAGCTTATTGGGATGGATGCCGAGATCTCGCTCTGATCCAAGAGCTTAAATTTGGATGATAGGAGGGCGATTATCAGGATTACCGCAGCCGCCTCGGCGTGGATCATCGGATTAAACGCGTTCAACCCCGCTTAACGCCTCCACGATCTTCTCCCTATCCGATAACGATAGCTCGACCTGCCTCCTGAGTTCGAGGTCTCTTACGGAGATCTTCTCCTCGGCCTCCTCCCTCCCTCCAACTATTATCATGAATCTCATACCGCTCTTCAATGCGTACTCTATCGCCGATGGAAGTCTCCTTGATAAAACCTCGACTTCGATTCCAAATCCCATCTTCCTTAAGACCTTCGCAACCCTCACGACATACTTCCTTGATACATCGGCAATACCTGTCAACAATATCTTAGGTCTAGATGGCGTTGGGGCTTCTCCTGCCCTCTTCTCCAAGATATATTGCATGATCCTCGTGATCCCGACCGCGCATCCTACTGCCGGAGTGGGTTTTCCCCCAAACAGCTCGATTAAGTTGTCATATCTTCCGCCGCCGTTTAACGCTATTCTAAGATCTGGAACGCTCTGCTCGAAGATGAAGCCTGTGTAATATTCCAATCCTCTAGCTAGTCCTAGGGAGATCACGATTCTCGACTCAACCCCGCCCTCGCGCGCCAAATCGACTATCTCACAAAGATCTTCAAGGTCTCTGCAAGCGCTCTTCCAAGGGGATAAGATGTTTGAGGCATCCATCGATATTTTTCTCAAATCCGTCCCCTCAAGTTTCATCAAATCCTCAATCGCCCTAATTCCATCTCCATCAACCCCATTCTCCTTCATGAGATTAAACGCCTCCACAGTCATCTTCCTATCGAGTAGCGTTAGAACCCGGTCCTGGATCTTTTCATCTACATGATAGCTCCTCAAAATCTCTCTGAGGATGCCGACGTGCCCGACCTTGAAGTAATGGTCTCTTAACCCGATTCTATTAAAGACCTCGTAGCTGACCTCAAGGATCTCGGCATCTGCGAGCGGATCCTTACTTCCGATTAGCTCGAACCCGCCCTGCCAAAACCTCCTCCTCCTACCCCACTGCGGCTCATCATACCTATAGCAGTCCGCGATATATCCGAGCCTTAGAGGCGGGGCTGCGGCCTTAAGCTTCGAGGCGACTAGTCTGGCGATCGAGGCCGTCACCTCGGGTCTCAACACCACCCTCCTACCGCCCTTATCGACGAAGTCGAACATCCTCTCCCTTATCTCCTCTCCAGACTTCAACGCGAAGAGCTCATAGTATTCCACGGTGGGGGTCTCGACCTCAAGATATCCATAGAGCTTGAAGACCTCCCTGATGACCTCCTCTATCCTCCTCTTTAAGGCCACCTCCCTCGGCAGCAGATCATCCATACCCCTCGGAGTATCCAGCAACATTCACCTAACCCAATAAAGCTCACCTAATAGCTCTTAAACCGCGGAAAAACTGCATAGAGGATGGGGCCGCTGGGATTTGAACCCAGGACCTCGCGGGCCCAAGCCGCGAATCATAGCCAAGCTAGACCACGGCCCCCCATTCCATCGTCCCTATCCAACGTATTTTTAGCTTTTATCTCAGTCATTAGGGATAAATTTAAGCCGTTAGAGAGTTTTCTTAAAGAGGGAGCCCCGGTAGCTCAGTTGGTAGAGCGGCGGCCTCGTAAGCCGCAGGCCGCGGGTTCAAAGCCCGCCCGGGGCTCATCCAAAAATTTTAAACCCCCTACATGCGATAAGGCTCCTGTGGTAAATTGGGTGAACGGCTCCTAATACATTCCTTGCCCGCTAAATGTATCCGGCGAATGTACGCGCGGTCGATGACCTAGATGCATATTTAGAGGCTTCGACGGAGTTACAGCTTCTTTACAACTTTCTTGGGATCGACGGGGTTTCATCTCTTTAAGCTTATCATAGATATGGGAGTTACAGCTTTTTCCATTATTGCGGGTAGCACGGCCTTCGTGAGCTCGCGGGTGCTCCTAATATTAATCTTGCTGTATACTTTGCCTATGATGTCGGGGTCTTTCTCCACTCCGCTTATCCAACTTTCCAAGGCATCCACGGCGAGGGATGCCAGGTTTCCGAATATTCTTGAGAGTAGGGGGCTCTTGATTCTTATCACCCTCCTGGCCAATATCTTGGAGTTGACGACGCTTAACTTGCAGCCGGCTATCATGCAGTCGATTGCCTCCTGCGGTAGCTTGGAGATGCTTGAGCTCGGAAAATCCACTCCCTCCTTCTCTATTATGGTTCCACCCATGGGTATCAGCAGTAGTGGGAAGACCCATCCCATGAATCCCTCGCTCCTCAACCTGTCTATCAGCTCCGTGGTTGCTATATAATCGTCCGGTGTGGCGTCGGGGAAGCCGATGATATACGTGAAGCATGGATACCAGTATGAATCGTTGAATAGTTTTGCGGCTTCAACCACTATGTTAGGCCAATCCTCCGGCTTCCAAGGATACGCCTTTCCTCTAAAGTACTTAGCGACGATCCTTGGACTGCCGGATTCTAAGCCTACTTGGGGGAATGTTGGCTCGTCATCGCTTAAGCCCTGGATCTCAGTTATATACTTGACAGCGTCTTTTAAGACTAGGGCCGAGGCGCAGGATACATGCGAGAAACCTATCTTGCCGGGAGCTTTCCATCTTCTCGCCAAATTCGTAACTACTTTAAACAGCTTCTTAACGGCGTCGGAGTTCAGTTTAAGCCCATGAGCACCGTATAGCAGTACGTCCTCAGTAACAAGTGATATTTTCTTGCCATCATTCTTTAAGTTAAACTCTATCTCCTCTGTAATGATGTCGAGTGGGAAAGACCTAAAATTCCACATGGTTGGATTACAGAAGTGGCATCTTCTAGGGCATCCGCGGGTGATCTGAACCAGCCCATTTCTAGACGGCGTCATTATCAATGGAATCCTATCCAATGGCATGGGCTCACCTCTAACATATCTCGGAACCTCCTCGCCGTTGAGCAATTTCTTGACGATTATAGGGAATGTTACCTCGGCCTCGCCGTCGAATAGCACGTCTATCCCATACTTATCCTCATATCCCCTTAACTGCCAATTACCTGGGCCGCCCACAATCACCTTAAATCCATACTTCTTCTTTAACGACCTTACGACGTTCATCAGCTTCTCAAACTCGAGTTCGGTGCAACTCTTGCCGCCGCCGCTTAACGCCTTCAAGGTCCAACTGACCGGCGCCAAACCCTTAGCGTCAAGCACATGTATCGCAACTATCTCCGTATCCTTGTCAATGGCCTTTGTAACCATGTGTGGGGGAACGATAACCACGTCATCCCTACTGAAGCCGGCGGCGATTAGCGACGCCTCCACCTTACATATAGCGTAGGGCGCATACTTGGCCCTCAAACCTCTGGTGGGAACCTTAGGCGAGAGTATGTGGTACTGCACTAGTTCGGGTACGAGCCTGTATGGGAGGCATAGCCCGAAGCCGAAGAGGTCGGCTCCATGATAGTCGGTGAAGATCGCCCTATCAGCTGTTAAAACGATCTTAGCCATCCCATAATTTAATTGTAATACCGCACGTTAAATTTTATCCACCACAGAAACCGGGAAATGGTATGAGAACATTAAGGATAAAGCGTGATTTGTTCGGCTCTATTTTTAGATACCGTCTAACCGCTTCCTCTTAAGACCATGTAACGCGCTATTTGACCGCTTTGGCGAAGCATTTCCAAGTCCTTCTACTAGTTCCTAAGGCTCGTTTGAGGGGCTAGGCTGGGGGTAGAGTTTATTAGCGGAGCCTCAGAACGTGTCGGAGGGGGAGGAATTGAGTTTAATACTGGGGAACCAATGCAATTATCGGCGGCCGGGGTGCCTTAGCCTGGTAGAGGGTCGGCCTCGAGATCGTAAAAGCTGGTCAGAGGCGGGTGAGCCGATGCCCCATGTGGGGCGCGTGGGTTCAAATCCCACCCCCGGCGAAGACACCTTCTCCCCTCTCCAAGCTTACTCTGCGCTAATCGCGCTCCTCTCAGGCTATTTCCGCTCCAATTCTGCGCCCTCGAGCTCATCTTTTCCCGGGTTTAAACCTGCGGGTGAGATCACTTAAACCCGAGGAGAAAATTCTGAGAACTTTATCGGATGGATGCCGAGGCCCTAATGGATGTTAGGGCAGATGATGGAGGAGGCATTAAGAGAGAAAGGTGAGGAGGTGTCTGCCAAGAGCTTAGGGAGAAGTTAAATAGTCAACCATATCGAATGATTCGGAAATAGGTTGAGAATGAGTAGAGTTTATAGCAGAGTTGGAGGTCTTAGGCTAGGCATGGAGGATGAGTCCTATGGCTAGGGTTTCGTCGAAGCCCAGGAAGCAGAGGAGGCTCCTCTATAATGCTCCTCTCCACATGTTATCTAAGCTTATGTCGGCCCACCTATCCCCGGAGCTCAGGGAGAAGTATGGTAGGAGATCCTTCCCGGTCAGGGTTGGTGATAGGGTTAAGATAATGCGGGGGGAGTTTAAGGGGGTTGAGGGTAAGGTGACCGGGGTAGATAGAAGGGGTCAGAGGGTTATGGTCGAGAATGTGACGATCAAGAAGGCCGATGGAACAACCGTTCCGAAACCCATACACGTCTCGAACGTCATGATAATCGAGCTCAAGCTCGACGACGAATATAGGAAGAGGGCTTTAATGAGGGGTAAGGGAGGTGGAGAATAGTTATGGGGCATCTCAAGAGACTCGCGGCGCCGCCGCATCTCAAGATCCATGTAAAGGAGAAGGTCTTCACCATATGTCCAAGCCCAGGGCCTCATCCAAAGTTTGAGTGTATCCCACTACTCTTGATAGTCAGGGATTATCTGGGATATGCTGAGAGGGCTGAGGAGGCGAGGAAGATCATAAAGTCCGGCAAGATATTCGTCGACGGGAGGCCGATCAAGGATCCGAGGTTTCCCGCGGGATTGATGGACGTTATCTCGATACCGGAGACTGGAGAGAACTATCGGATAATACCGATCTATAGGAGGGGGCTGGATTTAATAGAGATCCCGGAGGAGGAGGCTGGATACAAGCTCTGTAGAATTGTTAGGAAGATGCATGTCTCTGGAGGCCATCTACAGATAACCCTCCACGATGGTAGAAATATAAGGTTTAAGGAGCTCACGGAGGAAGTTATGTCGTACAGAACTAAGGATACCCTCAAGATATCGGTTCCAAGCCAGATGATCCTAGAACATCTAAGACTTCAGGAGAACATGTATGGTCTATTGATCAAAGGGCCTAAGCAGGGATTGCATGGGAGGATCGTCGAACTCAAGACTGATGTCGTCTATCCCGCGAGGCCCCTTGTGAAGCTGTCCACGGATAGGGGGGATGTGACATCGCTTCTAGATTATTTGATGGTCGTTGGATCTGATAGGCCCTTGGTGAAGCTTCCATGAGCGCGCTAAGACTTGAGAACCCTATGAGAAGGCTTAAGATAGAGAAGGTGGTCGTGAACTCCTGCGTCGGGACCAGCGGACCCAGGCTTGAGAGGGCCGCGAAGATCATCGAGATGCTCACGGGCCAGAAGCCTCAGGTAAGGAGGGCCAAGAAGACCATCAGGGGATTTGGGATCCATAGGGGTGAGCCTATAGCCGTTAGGGTTACCCTGAGGGGTAGGAGGGCGAGGGAGTTCCTTGAGAGGGCGCTGAAGGCGGTCAACAATAGGATCAAGGCGTCGAGCTTCGATGAAAATGGAAACCTATCCTTCGGAATAAAAGAGCACCTAGACATACCCGGAACGAAGTATGATCCAGAGCTCGGGATAATTGGAATGGATGTATCAGTCCACATAACGAGGCCGGGCTATAGGGTTGCCTGGAGGAAGCGGGCGAGGAGCAGAGTCGGCTCGAGGCATAAAGTGACAAAGGAGGAGGCCATGAAGTTCCTCCGAGAAGAGTTTGGGGTGGAGATAGTAGGCGAGTAGCGGGCGATGGGGATATAAGGAGGGATATAGAACTTAACGGTGGAGGATAAAGGATTGAAGCATAAGCCTCCGAAGGACCGGAAATTCGGGAAGGGAGTGGTTAGGTGTAGGCGATGCGGCACGACCGTAGGGGTTATCCGAAAATATAACCTATACATCTGCAGGCGCTGTATGAATGAGATAGCCCCACTCCTAGGATTC